>Ga0208373_1003723_pt1 | contig 14583 bp, 12 predicted proteins | sample RifOxyC2_FD_184036 | JGI IMG/M metagenome (GOLD analysis project Ga0208373, IMG submission 184036) | Soil microbial communities from Rifle, Colorado - Rifle Oxygen_injection C2 (SPAdes) | ecosystem: Environmental > Terrestrial > Deep subsurface > Rock core/Sediment | place: Rifle, Colorado...
ATAAAGATATTCACAAGTCCAATGCCAGCCGCGACAAAGCCCTTGTACACCGCCATGTACCACGGATAACGCACTATTCCAGCATCGGCCAGCATTAATCCCAATCGCGCTGTTGACTCACCGGTTTTAATAATACTTGGTGTGGCTTTGAGTGAGACGTCCTCTTTCGCGCGCTTGATTTTCAATGTCAATTCTTCTGTACTATGCGCTTGAACAAAAGCAACCATTGCCTGCGATGATTTTACTGCTTCATTATTTATAGACACAACCTCATCACCAAATTTAATGCCGGCTTTTTCCGCGGGCGAGCCCTTTTCCACCATTTGTACCAACACCTTCTGTTGTTCAACCAAAATCGCGCCCTTATCAATGCCGTCGGACACGTCAGTCGGCAAGCCAATTATAAAACCAATGCCAAGCAAAATACCGGCTACAATAAAGTTCATGGTCACACCAGCCACCAAGACAATCACCCGCTTCCAGGCTTTTTGATAACCAAAACTATCCGGCTCGCTTGCCAAATCACCGTCTTGGCCTTTGATATTTACAAATCCACCCAAAGGTAACAAATTAAAAGAGTACTCGGTTTCTCCAATTTTCTTGCTAAATAACTTTGGCGGGAAACCAAATCCAAACTCATGCACTTTCATCCCCGCTTTCCGAGCAGTTACAAAATGGCCAAATTCATGAACCAAAACCAGAAGCGCTAAAACAACAAGAAAAATTACCAAAGTGAGCATATTGACCTTTGTTTAATGATAATGATATAATTATCTCATAGATTAAATTTTAATTCAATACACTATGATGACACTATACATCATACTTGCCGTCGTAGCAGTGATAGTCGTCTGGGTTATCGCCGTCTACAATGGCCTCGTCCGTTTAAATAACCGCACAAAGGAAGCGTGGAGCGACATTGACGTGCAATTAAAAAGACGCCATGATTTGATTCCAAATTTGGTCAATAGCGTCAAGGGCTACATGTTGCATGAAAAAACATTATTGGAAAACATCACTCAAGCCCGCTCGCAAGCCATGAGCGCGCAAGAATCCGGCAATACGGCTGAATTATCAAAAGCCGAATCAGCGCTTGGCGGAATGTTAGGTAAATTGCAAATCGCGGTTGAGGCCTATCCGGATTTAAAAGCCAATCAAAATGTGGCGCAATTGATTGATGAACTTTCCGACACTGAAAACAAAATTCAAGCGTCCCGCAGATTTTACAATGGCAATGTCCGTGACTTCAACACCAAAATGGAGACATTCCCAACTAATACAATCGCAGGCATGTTGAAATTCACGAAATACACTTTCTTTGAAGTGGAAGATAAAACAGAAAGACAGAACGTGGAAGTGAAATTATAAAGGCTAAAAAAGCTAGAAAAGCCCAAAAAGCCGGAAAGGCTGACATTGTCGGCCTTTCAAGCATTTTAAGCCTTTCAGGCATTTCGAGCATTTTCTATGTACTCCCAAATCGACTCCAACAAACGCAAGACCGCATTACTTATATCTATCTTCATTGCTTTTATCCTCGCTATTGGTTGGTTTGTTGGTAATTATTCGGGCTATGGCAATGGCATGGTTGTGTTTGCTGTTGTCTTGTCGGTTTTGATGACTTTGATAAGTTATTATAGCGGTGACAAGATAGCATTATCTTCTGCTGGCGCGAAAGAAATTAAGAAAGAAGAAAATCCATATGTATATAAGATGATAGAAAATCTGTGTATCACCGCTGGCTTGCCAGTGCCAAAAGTTTACATTATTGACTCCCCTGCCTTGAACGCGTTTGCGACCGGACGAGACCCGCAACATGCCTCAATCGCGCTGACCACAGGCATCATTCAAGCGCTACAAAATGAAGAGTTGGAGGGCGTAATCGCCCACGAACTTTCACATGTAAAAAACTTTGATATTCGTTTAATGACCATCGTTGTTGTGTTAGTCGGCTCAATCGCCATTATCTCCAACTGGTTTTTCCGCGCTCAATATCTTATGGGTGGCCGCAGAAGTAATAATGACCGCGGCGGCGGACAAATCGCTGGTATAATTATGATTGTCGGTTTTGTGCTATTGATGCTGTCGCCAGTCATTGCCGAACTAATCAAACTCGCCATCTCCCGCAAGCGCGAATATCTGGCCGACGCGTCCGGCTCGCTCCTCACTCGTTATCCCGAAGGCCTTGCCCGCGCGCTGGAGAAAATATCACAGTCAAATACCCCCCTTCAAACCGCCTCTGCCGCCACGGCCCACCTTTTTATCTCAAATCCATTCAAAGGAAAGTCGTTTTTGAATATGTTTTCAACTCATCCACCCATCGAGGACCGTATAAAAAAATTGAGAGGAATGGCTTAAAATATGAAAATCCCCAAGAAAACCTAATCACAAACCTATGAACCTATCAGAATACCAAAAACTCTGTCTAAGAACGGCAGGAAACGAGGAAAACAAAGAAAAAGAAATCATGTGCTGGGGGCTGGGCATTGCCGGCGAAGCCGGAGACGTGGCCGGGTGCATTAAAAAAACTTATTCACATAACAATGACCAAATCGCCGGAATAAAAGAAAACCTCGGCGACACGCTTTGGTACATGGCTATGATTTGCAACTTTTATGGCTGGAATCTGGAGGATGTAATGCAAGAAAACGTAGACAAACTCAAAAAACGCTACCCGGATGGGTTCACTTTTCAACACGCCAAAAGAGACGGTACGCGAGTTGATTGGAATGAAAAAGATAAATAAATTTTAATTCTTAATTCACAACACTATGGAAAACTTATCCTCGCTCATCGCCGGTTTGGGCTCGCTTTTATTCATCCTCATCGTCTGGGCAGGGGTATGGAAAGCAATCGCGCTATGGAAAGCCGCGCGAAATAATCACCTTGGCTGGTTCATTGTCCTATGTGTTGTTAATACCTTAGGGATTTTGGAGATTTTGTATATTTATGTTTGGGGGAAGAAGCAAGATACAACAACTCCACCAACCATCCCACCGACAACAATGTAACACCCGTCATTGCGAGGAAGATCCGCCAGCTGGCGGAGACGACAAAGCAATCTAAATCATTGAACAATGAGATTGCCGCGTCGCCTTCGGCTCCTCGCAATGACAGAAAAGATGCAACTCAGTTGCATCTTTTTATCTTGCTCTTTAATAAACCCTACCCACGCATCACCAAATACACAATATACCCAACATACAAAGAAAAAAACACCGCGCCTTGCCAACGATCAATTTTATGTTTGGTGGAAATGAACATAAAAAAGAAAAGCAAAAGCGATGTGGCGACACCCACCAACACATCAAAGCTTGCGGCTGGATTAAATGGCAAAGGCATTAAAGTCGCTGTTAAACCCAAAATCCAGAACACATTAAAGATATTAGAACCGACAATATTACCAACAGCAATATCATCATGTTTATGTATGGCCGCCACCACTGATGTAGCCAATTCCGGTAAGGACGTGCCTACCGCAACAATCGTAAGGCCGATAAATGCCTGGGACAAACCAGCCAGCGTCGCTAATATCACTGCGTTATCAACCAAAATCTTTCCGCCAACACACAACAACACCAACCCGGACAAAGTAAAAATTATTGATAAAGGCCAAGAATACAGGGTGATTTTTTCTTCCTTTATATCCCCCTTCTTGGCCAGACTGACAATATAAAACATGAAGATAATAAAAACAGAAAGCAAAAGCAAGCCGTCAGTTCGTGACAGAATATTAAAATTCATCCCATCAACCAAAGCATCGTTACCCATTACATAGACTAACACCAAGGCCAAAATCGCGAATGGAATTTCTTTCCAAACCGTGCTTCCGGCCACTTTAAGCGGATAAACCATAGCCGCAATACCCAAAATCAACAGAATATTCGCAATATTACTTCCAATTACGTTGCCAATCGCAATATCAGCCGTGCCTTTGAACGCCGAGACTAGATTAACCACTAATTCTGGCATTGACGTTCCAAAAGCAACCACTGTAAGACCAATCACGAGTGAAGAAATGCCTAATTTTTTTGCCATTGACGCGGATCCGCGCACCAAGGCCTCGGCGCCCGCCACTAAAATTCCCAAACCTAATATCACCAACAAAATTGCGATGAGCATAATTAATTATTAATAATTTTTTTTATTTCTATTAATTTTTCTTGCATCAACTCCCCTGTCTTTGCCTCCAAATTGAGCCGAAGCAATGGCTCAGTATTGCTTGAACGAACATTAAACCAAAAATCCTGATAAGTAAAAGTTAAACCATCCAAATCATTAATTTCGGCATCACTATATTTTTCTTTGAGTTTTTCCAAAGCGCCAATTTTATCTTCAACTTCGAAATTTATTTCTCCAGAATGAAAATATTTATCCAACGGCTTGATAAAATCAGTCGAAGATAATCCACTCTCTGACAAAACTTGCATAAAGCGCAAGCAAGCAATCATTGGTGATTCATATACGCCATCGGGAAATTTTACAAAAAAATGCCCGGATGACTCGCCCCCAAACACCGCGCCAGTATCTATCATTTGTTTTTTGATCAAAGAATGGCCTACGCGCGTAACCGACAGCTTGCCGCCAGCTTCCAAAATCATGTCTTCGGTAATTTTACCAGGCCGAATATCAAAACAAATAGTGGCGCCCGGATTATCTTTCAAAAAAGTCTGAGCCAGAATTCCGCGCATAATTTCAGGCTTGATTCGTTTGCCAAAATTATCTATAAAAAATATTCTATCACCATCGCCATCTGTGGCAATCCCCAAATCTGCCTTTTCTTTAATTACCAATTTTCTTAAACCATCCAATGTACTATCTTGCAAAGGGTCTGCTTGATGCGCTGGAAAAGTGCCGTCTAATTTATCATTCAAACGAACAATTTCCACTTGGGGCAAATACTTAAACAACTCATTTAAATACAAAATTCCCATGGAATTGGCGGTGTCAAATACCACTTTCATTGGCCTGATCTTTTGTAAGTCAGCATATTTTTTCGCAATCTCAACCTCGGCTTCTAAAACGCCAGTTTTTGACAGTTCTACCCCCTTTGCGCCATCATATGCAAATTCGTTTTTTTCAACTAAATCTCGCAATTTTTCCATGCCTGTACCCCTGCCAACTGGTGTAGCGCGCTCACGGACAATTTTTATGCCATTATATTCTTTGGGATTGTGGGACGCGGAAATAAGCATCCCGCCATTATAACCAAAATTAGCCACGGCAAAATAATAAGTCGGGGTTGAAGCCAAGCCAATATCCACCACATTTATACCCTGATCAATTAAACCGCGCTTGAGTTCTTTAAAAAGCGACAGTGAAGACAACCGCATATCGTGCCCAACTACAATAGTAATTTTCTTGTCTAAACCAAGTTCTTCTTGGCGTAGTACGCCATAAGCCCGACCGATCTTGTAAACCAGGTCCTCGTTCAGCTCTTTGGGGTAAATCCCCCTAATATCATAGGCCTTAAAAATGTGAGAAGGAAAACTTGCCATAATTGATTGTGTTATAAGTAAAAATAGTATATAATATATACGACAATCTTGCAACCGTAAACACCCCGCTCCGGGGCATCATTTTGGCTATGGATAAACTAAATTCGGAACAACTTTTCAAGCGATTTTCTACCCATCTCCGCAATGCTGTGGCCAAAAGCATTAGCATTGCCACATCCCTATCTCATGCCGAGGTAAATCCTTTACATATACTTTTAGCGCTCAACGAAGAGGAAGGATCGATCGCCAAAGAAACCTTACATAAGGTAGGTTTCAATAAAGAAATCGCATCGGAAATCTTAGCCTCACAACCGACACTCCGGCCAACCCAGGGTGAAACAGCCACGGCCGCCATGCCGGACTTCAGCGTGCCTACAAAAAAAATCCTAGAAAAAGCCATGCTGATCGCCTATGAACGCAACCATAAGCATGTTGGTACAGAACACCTGCTTTTTGCTATTGTGTTGAGTAAGGACGCAAGCGTCTCACTGGCTTTAAAACAAAACAAAATTGACACAAAAGCAGTAGAGGAACAGTTGGAAAATATTTTGCAAACCACCTCGCATTTTCCAGAAATGGAGGATGTGTCAAACATGATGTCGCAAATTGAAGATTCTTTGGGCAAAGGAGAAAACACAGAAACACCACCCCCTGCGCCGACACCACAAACTAAACGCGCGCAAATTTCCGCTTTAAGTGTATTTACGATTGATCTAACTCACAAAAGCGCACAAAGAAATATCACACCAGTAATTGGCCGTGAAAAAGAGATTGAGAGAATCATAAATATTTTATGCCGGCGCAATAAAAATAATCCTGTATTAGTCGGCGAGCCTGGTGTTGGCAAGACAGCGATTGCCGAAGGCCTGGCAAAAAAAATTGCCGAGGGCCAAGTGCCAGATATCTTAAAAAACAAAAAAATCTTGGCGCTTGATTTGCCACTTTTGATTGCCGGCACCATTTACCGTGGTGAATTTGAAGCGCGCTTAAAACAAATTATTGATGAAATGGCGCGTTCCTCTGACTACATTTTATTTATTGACGAATTACACAATATTATCGGCGCCGGCACTTCGCAAGGCGCCATGGACGCGGCCAACATCTTAAAACCAGCCTTGGCGCGCGGGTCGCTCCGTTGTATTGGCGCCACCACCATTGATGAATACAAAAAATATATTGCCGCTGACCCAGCCCTGGAGCGCAGGTTTCAAGCAGTGCAAATTGAAGAACCGAGCATCGAAGACACTAAAAAAATTCTGGCCGGCATTAAAAAATATTATGAAGACTTTCACAATACCCTGATCGCCGATGAGGCGATTACTTCCGCGGTTATGTTGAGCGAACGCTATATTCACGACAATTTTTTACCGGATAAAGCCATTGACTTAATTGACGAGGCCTGCGCTTCCGTGCGCACCAGACAAAAAATGACTGCGTTGCAAAACAAGCTGCATAATTTAAAAACTGATTGGGAAAAAACGCAAGATGCCAAAGAAGAGGCCATTACTAATGAACATTTTGAAAAAGCCCTGGACTTGAAGAAAAAAATAGGCGACATTGAGACTGACATAGTTGAACTGGAAAAAAAGATCAGAAAAGGCAAGAAAACACCACAACAAAAAGTCTTACCAGAAGATATCGCCAAAGTGCTCTCAAACAAATTAAACACTGACATAAGCACGTTATTGGCTGATGAATGGGAAGAGTTGGATAAACTGGTTCCCAAACTTAAAGAAAAAATTATTGGACAAGACGCTGTAATTGACACAATCATAAAACAGCTTCGCCAGGCACGGTTAGGCTTAAAAAACAACAAAAAACCTTTGGCCTCATTTTTCTTTGTTGGGCCGTCTGGTGTTGGCAAAACCGAGCTGGCTAAAATTTTGGCAAAAGAACTTTATCATGACGAAAAATCCCTTGTGAGACTAAACATGAGCGAATTTTCCGAACAACACAGCACCTCAAAAATTCTTGGCTCCCCGGCCGGGTATGTCGGCCACAAAGAACGCAATTATTTTACAGACGAAGTTAGAAAAAGACCATACTCAGTTGTGTTGTTTGACGAGATTGATAAAGCACACGCTGATGTAACAAAACTGTTGCTCCAGATTTTAGATGAAGGCGAATTAACCGACAGTGCCGGCAAAAAAACCAGTTTCCAACATAGCATCATTATTTTAACCACTAACTTGGGCGCTGAATTCTTTAAATCCGCCGGCATTGGTTTTGGCAAGGTTGACAAACACAACACCAAAGAACGCGATGCCAATGTAATAAGCAAACTAAAAGAGGTGTTCTCCTCTGCCCTATTGAGCCGCCTGTCTTCAGTTTGTGTTTTCTCGCCGCTAAATCAAACAGATATTGAAAAAATCATTAGCTTACATCTGGCCGAATTGAACGAACAATTGCAAAAAGCGCAAAAACTCTCAATCAAAGCAGAAGCCGCGACTCTACGAGCGCTCTCTGAATCCGCCTACAATGTTGACACCGGCGCGCGCAATGTGGAAAAGACGGTGCAAGACCTAATACAAGAGCTGGTAATTGGCGTGTTGCGCGATGAAAAACACAAAACTGCGTATAATTTAACAAAGAAAAATGGTGTCTTTAAGCTAATATGATAGATTTCGAACAGCAGTGGGCGGTTGCGCTAAAAAAAGGCAAACAACGAACCAGTAAACAAACACTGGTACCGTTATCAATTCAAAAAAAACAACTAGAAGAGGAAATGTCATATTACAAAGATAAACTAAAAAAAGTTTGCCATCTTAAAAACCCAAAACTGACTGAAGAGACCGTTAAAACTCTAATCAAACTGCGCGCACGACAAGTTGGAATACAGACGCAAGAAATGCAAGCCGTCGGCACCCCATTGACAAAATTTCACCTAAAACGACTAGCAAGTGCTTATGCGGACGATTGTGCTAAAATTTTAAAAGCTGTAGAAATTTTAAGTAAATAAACATGACCGCAAAAGTTAATGACAAAGACACGGAGGCCGAAATAAGTAATTATAGCAAAGACGAAGAGATCTCGGCTCATTTCACCAAACGGTTTTTGCCTTTTGTTCGAGACTCAATCCGCTCCGTTTTTTCATTTTTACCAATTTCAGAAGCCCACATAGTCGCCGAAGTAATTTCCGATGAGATTGACAAACGGATTGAAGACGAAATACGTTTATCCCAAGCAGAGGCCGCGTTAGGAGGACTGACAAATAAAAAAAATAAGCCGGCAAAACCAGACGAAGAATCTCCAACAAACAATCCGGCCTCGCAAGCAACTAACGAGGCAGACCAGATGATAGATAGCGTCGGACAAAATTCGCAACAACCAACACAACCACAAGACATGCTTGAAAAAGAATTGAATGGAAGCTGGCAAGATGACGGAAAAGAGGGAGCGACAGAAGCGATGAAAAAACTAACCGACAGCGGCTGGCAAAATGATACGGCCAAAGATGAACTAAAAAAAATGGTTGACAATGGCTGGCAAGATGACGGAAAAGAGGGAGCGACAGAAGCGATGAAAAAACTAACCGACAGCGGCTGGCAAAATGATACGGCCAAACCAACCAAAAAACAAATTGACCCGGAAGAACAACTCTACCAAGACTTTGAAGCCGATCTAGATAAAGAATATGCGGACGACACAGAAAGCACCGATAAGCCAGATCAAAACAAAGAAGACAATGAAAAAAAAGAAGAAACTGATGAAGACGCTCCGGATGATGATTACACTTATGGAAAAGCCAACGGCCTTCCAACAAAACAAAACGCTGATACCAACCAAGAAGCCGCGCCTGAACAAGAGAAGAAGCAACAAACTGCCCAAAATGGTGAAAATGAAACCCCACAACAAGATAAAACATCATCTACACCAGAAGACCAAACCAACCAACCTAATCCTCAATCACCGACAAATGAACCACAAGAACAGCAGGAACAAAAAGATCAAACAACACCAGCCCAAGCTGAACAAACGGAACAGGCAGAAGAACAAGAAAAACCGCAAGAGTCAAGGACCGCCACAAACAAACTCCGCGATTTGCAAAACAAATTAAGAGACTTGACCGAAAAAACCAGAAACACCACCGACAAATACACTAAACCACTGGAAAAAAAAATAAGAAACCTAAAGAAAAACAAGAGAGCACTGGTGGCCGAGCGAATCTTAATCGAAATGAAGCGGGTTGGGGCGATTATGCTCTTTGTTGGTAAACTATTTTTTTACTTAATCGTCCTTGTCATTGGTTTATTGTTCTTTCTTATACCTCCAATAATGGGGATCTTTTTTGCCACCGCGGGCCGCGGTGTAGCTGGCGCCGCCTTTACCCTTACCAAACAGCTAGCCCAATATTCAGAACAATTACAAGCCAACAAAGAAAAAACAGACGAAATTGACAAAGAGATTGTCGATCTGCAAGGCCAAATTATGGTCTTTCAGGGCACGGCCAACTACAAACTTAAACAGCAAAGACAAAAAATAATGGACCAAATCAATCAAATACAAAATCAACAATTAACTCTTTAACTATATGGACAAAAAACGTCTAATTTTCGTCGGCTTATTTCTAGTCGTGTGTGTACTTTTGGGATATTTATTGTATCGCGTATTTTTTGCTAAGGAAAAACTTGCTACGCAACCAGCAACTAAAATTACAACGCCGACAACCGAATTCCCAACAGCAGAGGTCGGTGGACAACCAACTGCCGTACCTACACAGCCAAGCAAATTACCATCAGCCACAGGCGTCACTCAACCATCCACTATCAAACCAAAACAAGCACCGTCTTACCCCATTACCAAAGCTGTTGATACTTCTGTCTTAGGAACCCAAATTGACAAAACAGGTCTAGCGCGCTTTTATAATCAAACTGATGGAAAATTTTACCGTCTAGGAAAAGACGGCCAAGCGCGTGTTTTAAGCGACAATGTGTTTTATAATGTACAACAAGTGACATGGTCGCCAACCAAAGATGAATCAATCATTGAATACCCGGATGGATCAAATATCTATTATAATTTTGAAACAAAAAAACAGGTAAGTCTGCCAAAACATTGGGAGGATTTCTCCTTTTCGTCTTTGGGTGATAAAATCGCTGCCAAAAGCATGGGGCTATCGCCAGAAAATAGATGGCTAATTACTGCTGATCCACAGGGTAAAAGCATTTCTCTAATTGAACCGATGGGAGAAAACGCCGACCAAGTTACAGTTGACTGGTCGCCAAACAAACAAATTGTGGCCATGTCGCGCACCGGCCAAGCCTTGGGGGCCGATCGCGAAGAAGTATTGTTTGTTGGACTCAACAAAGAAAATTTTAAATCAACCATCGTGGAAGGCCGCGGCTTTGAAAGCGCGTGGTCGCCGGACGGAAAAAAATTGCTTTACAGCGTATACAGCACACGTAGCGATTTCAAACCAGAGCTGTGGATAGTAAATGCCGAAGGAAACAGTATTGGTACTGGCCGCAAAATGTTAAATCTAAATACGTGGTCAAAAAAATGCACCTTTGCCACTGAACGGTTTATTTATTGCGCGGTTCCTAAAAATTTACCGATTGGCGCGGCCTTTGCGCCAACCTTGGCAGACGATTCCACTGACCAAATTTTCAAGATTGATATTGAAACCGGATTAAAAAATGAGATAAAACCAGAGGAAGAACACACAATAGACAGCCTGTTTGTGGGTGATAACGGCAAAACACTATATTTCACTGACAAAAATTCAAGCGGTTTATACAGCTTACCACTTTAATTAATATGCTTAAAACCCACAAACTACTTTTAGTATTTCTACCGGCTATAATTATAGCGGCCCTGGCGCTTTTCGTGCGTTTTATTCAGTACCGACCCCTAGTTCCAAAGGAACTAAGAGAACGTGTACAAAACCAAACCGAACAAACTGGTTTACAAATACCTTTATATTCGGACGACCCTATTTTAGGCAATAAAAAAGCGCCCAATACCCTGGTTGTATTCGGCGACTTTGGTTGTGAACACTGCCGCTCATTGTCAGTAACTACTGATGAACTACTAACAAATTATCCAGATAAAGTAAAAATAATTTGGAAAGGGCTTTCTGTCACCAAATTCCCCTACTCCACCGAAACAGCGCACCAATATGCTTTTTGCGCCAATCGACAAGGAAAATTCGCCGAATTCTCGAGCTTGGCGTTTACTAACTATGACAAACTTACAGTCCAAACTTTAAAAAATATTGCCACAAACATTGAACTCAACGAAAAAAAGCTAACCGAGTGTTTGACATCAGTGGAAATAACAGAATACAGCCAAAAAAATGAAATGCTTGGCATAACTTTAAATATCCAAACCGTTCCCACCATATTTTTAAACAACAAACAAATCAACCCGCCTGCTGATTTAGACGGCTGGAAAGCGGTGTTGGGATTGTAATAATATGAGAACAAAAATTTTGCTTCAACTTTTAATAGTGGTTTTTTTGACGATGCCAAATACCGCAAAAGCAGAGGTGAGCGGAAAACCTGGTAGCAAGTTTCCAAATACATGCGCTTTTCAAATGGCCGACGTTCCTCAAAAAGACTGTTCTGTGAGTACTTATGATGATGAGGCTTGGTATAAATTAAACACTGCTGATTTTATTGCTAACAAACTACAAAAAATAAATTTTGTAGGAAATACAATTTTAGTTGACAAAAACATCGCCAGCAATTGGACAGCTCTGGCTAATGAAATCTCAAATTGTCAAGAAATAAAGTCTGGGTCTTATAAAATAAAGGTGTATGATCATTTCTGTTGTCGTCTACAATATGGCACTAGTCTGCTAAGTCTCCATGCCTTTGGCAAGGCAATTGATGTTAATATAGACACCAACCCCTGGGTGGGCGGACACAAATGCAAACCAACAGAATGTGATCTGCCGCCTTGCGTTCTTCAAGCCATGAAAAACAACAAATTTTCTTGGGGGGGTTCGTGGACCAAACCCTGCGATGGCCAGCACATAGAGTGGGATAACGGCAAAACCAACATCAGCGACACAGATGTCAATGTGTGTACAAAAGATGGTACAGCCGGCTCTGCCGGCAAACTCAATCCCAATGTAACCGCGGGCGATACATATACTGAAGTGGCGGATATCCCCATTTTCCAGCCCACTCCGCGCGTCACTTTGCCCGGTCTTAATTTTTCCGAAGGAAAAACCGTTCAAGACGCCGCCGGGACAACTTTTATATTTATTCCCTTTCTTGGTGAGTATCTAGCCGCGGCATATAAATATGGGGTGGCGATTGCATCTATATTCGCAGTGGTAATGATTATTAACGCTGGTTTTGGCATAGCTATGTCAGGCGGTAGTCCAGAAAAAATTAATCATTCCAAAACCCGTATTGCTCAATCTCTTGTGGGATTGTTTTTAGCAGTTGGCTCTTACACACTACTCTATACCATCAATCCTAACTTAGTAAAATTCAAGAATCTTAAAATACAACTGATTGAGAGCGTGGCGCTTGATGATATAGAGGATCTCGCAGGATATGCACCAGAAGATGACAAAATTTCAACCACGCCCGCGCCACTCAATACCGGAGATATGTTTTGTGGTTCAACATACGAAACTGGAGACATCGTGGATAAAAAAGGCAAAAAAATGGATCCGGCCTCCATCAAAGCGGACGGACCATGGCCATTTTACGAAAGAATAGAAATGTATACCAGAAAAGGCAAATACCTAAAACCGGATTTAATTATCGTCCACGCCACGGCCGGTTCGGGCTTTTTGGGCGCGGCCATGCGTCCCGTAGAAAAACCAAAGGGATCAGGAATTATGGTGGTACCCGGTGGTCCGGGAGTTCACTATGTGATAGATCGAAATGGCGATATTGTACAATATACATTAGAGCGCGATATTGCGTGGAGCGTTAAGCCGGGCGATGGCGGCGGATCAGACGCGGCCAAAAGGTCAATCAGTTATGAAATTGTTAACTTAAATTCTACTTGTGGAACACAAACATACCAAAACAATAAAAAAGGATATAGATATTCTGGGGATGGTTCAGAATTGGAATATAATAAAAAAAAGAATGTCCACCCCAGATGTCTTGATATGAAAGCCATCAGTCCAGAAATAAAAGCAAACACGTGTAAATGCAGCCAAAAACCACTAGCACTTAAAACCAGCGGACAATATGGCAAGTGCTGGGAAATTTTCCCGGAAGAACAACTAAAAAAAGTCGCGTGGCTTACTGCCCAAATTGCCAAACGCCACAACATACCAGTCGTCAGACCTGTCTCACCTGCCACATCTGGCTGCCCGAGTGCTAACATGGAGGGTGTGTGCTGGAATCATCAACCGGGAATAGTCGGGCACAGCGATATACAAAATCAAACACACGGAGACCCTGGTCCAGATTTTGACTGGAAACATTTTCTTGATCTTGTAAAAAGCAACATGTAAAGATATGAGAAAAAAACAAATTTTTACATACGGAATAATCTTGTTTATTTGTTTCGCGCAAACATCAATCGTATCGGCGGCTGACAAATTGAAAATCGGCGATGTGTGCGAATCTGATAGCTTGTGTCTAACCAATCAATGTGAAAACAGCGACAAAAAAGATGGCGCTGGAAAAACATTGTCTTATTGTGTTTGCGGCGAATTAGATACGGGAATTGTGAACCACTCTGACAGCCAAAATTGTGCTGACAAATACGGCGGAGTTAAAGGGGACTGGACATGCAAAGACGGCGCAAGCATGACTTGGGATTTAAACTATTGTTTGAATAATAACGACGTCTACCAAACTCAATTCCCTATTCCACCAACCGACGCATCTTTCCTTGATCACATCTTTGATTCTGGAGCGGTCATAGGCGAAACATATAGTGAACTAGGCAATATCATCGTAAAACCTACCCCGCGCATTACTTTGCCCGGTCTTAATTTCTCTGAAGGAAAAACTGTGCAAGACGACAGTGGGGCCACCTTTTTATTTATTCCCTTTCTTGGTGAGTATCTAGCCGCGGCATATAAATATGGGGTGGCGATTGCATCTATATTCGCAGTGGTAATGATTATTAACGCTGGTTTTGGCATAGCTATGTCAGGCGGTAGTCC
>Ga0208373_1003724_pt1 | contig 14579 bp, 29 predicted proteins | sample RifOxyC2_FD_184036 | JGI IMG/M metagenome (GOLD analysis project Ga0208373, IMG submission 184036) | Soil microbial communities from Rifle, Colorado - Rifle Oxygen_injection C2 (SPAdes) | ecosystem: Environmental > Terrestrial > Deep subsurface > Rock core/Sediment | place: Rifle, Colorado...
GGAAGCAGAAGCAAAAATGGTGCAGAGACAACAGCAAAACTGTTGTCTGTTGTGCAAACTATGAAAATGCAAGAGGGAAATATTATAGATAATATGGCAGATTTACTTCAGAAAGCTAAGTAGATACCTTATTTTTAGTAAAATAAGCCACCCATATCGAACTATCTATAAGTTTAGAACCTATCCCCATTTCGCCTCTCTTCCTGAAGTTCCTTTAGAATATCCTTTAAGCTCTCATCTTTATAATACTTAGCCAAAGAACCAGCCATGGACTTTTTCATAACTCTCTGCGCAGAAGCCCGAACTATGGCTTCATCATACGAATTAGCCTTAAATTCTGCCTTCAGCTTCTTAAGCAGAAGCAAAGTATTATCATTTACCTGTATTGTTGTTACCATTTTCCTTATATAATTATATAACTATAAGTATATAAGTCTTTTGCCTTATACACCTCAAGCAACTCTTAAAAATCAATCAAAAAATCATTTCGAATATTTGTTACTCTTTTATAGAGATAACAGATAGAAAAGTTTAAATAGTCAGACAATTGACAAAATATATGGATTACGTTATACACCGAGCACTAGAGGTACAATTACCAGTTAGAACAATCGTCGATGGAATACCTCATTTGGAAGGAGTGATTTCTGCCACACTTCCTGCTTTCGGTCCTAATTACCTTTCAAATAATGTTGTTGAAATGAATGGAAGATATGCTCATCCAGAAACAGGGTAGGAGATAACTTTTAGAAAAGCGACACCAGATGAAAGCGTATCTATCGCTCATTTTGCTTTTGAAAATCCTCAAGTTCTAGAATTTAAAGCAGTTAGAGATGAAGTTTTTAGAAGAAGATGGCTTCAGTTGACAAGGATTACGAAAACAAGTGAGGGCGTTCATATTAATCCTATAAGAAATGCAGACGAGAGTGTAATCTTGGATGATAATAAGTTAGAACAATCATTAAATGGAATGGAAGAAGTTAATGGAATTTATCTTTTGGATAGTAGAGCATTCGTTCCTTATGAAACATTTAAGCAGGGAAAGCAGACTCCCGAAGATTTTGCTCAAGGCGGGATAGGAAGAGGATTTGAGCATGCGAGAGGAAAAGCTGTTAAATTGGAAAGAATAGCGAGCAATGAATTTCATCCTGATGGAGTTAATGTTGTTGGTTTCGATAAGGTTTCGAAACCTGTAGCTCGAGTTGCGAACTTGAATTCCAATAATGGCTTTTTGTATGTCTATGGCTACTACTGGCTTGGCGACGGCGGCTGTGCTTTTGGGGTACCGGTTTTAAATAGTGCCGAAGGCACCGCAAAAAAATAAAGGACTTGTTATCTTTGAATACGAAATGAAAGTATATTCTTTGGAACAAGAATCTTTTTAACTTTACATTATTGGATTATCTTGTCTTAGTGAGGTTTAACCGGGCCCATGAGCTAAGGCTACACGCTTGTTAATAGTGCCTTCTTTTTGAGAGATTAAAGAGAAAGCCATAAAATACAATCGCAACATTTGGTAAGTTATGATATACCTTTATGGATTGAACTGAACAATGAAGCGATGGTAAAACTTCGATTAATAAGCTACATAGCTCGAGTTGCGAACTTGAATTCCAATGATGGCTTTTTGCATGTCAATGGCAACAACTGGAATGACAACAACAACGGCTATGCTTTTGGAATAGCCTTAGCCCTAAGACACAATAGTCATATGAAAACATACAACAAATTATACGATAAAATAATTTCATTTGAGAATCTCATTTTTGCTTGGCAACAAGCAAGAAAAGGAAAGACTAGAATGGGATATGTTATTGAATTTGAACAGGAGTTATTTTATAATTTAATGGCTTTGCATTATGAACTGAAATATGGAACATACAAACCAAGACCATTAGAAGATTTTGTTTTAAGAGACCCTAAAACAAGAGTTATCTCTAAGTCCGAATTCAGGGATAGAATTGTTTATCATGCCCTTGTTAATATTCTAGAGCCTATTTTTGACAAAACGTTTATTTATGATTCTTGTGCAAATAGAAAAGGCAAAGGGAATTTATTTGCTTTGAAAAGATTTGATTATTTTAAGAGAAAGGTTTCTAGAAATGGTTTAGTCGCTAAAAATTTATTTAGAGATAATAATTATGTTGTTGGATATTGTTTGAAGGCTGATGTAAAACATTATTTTCAAGAAGTTGATTGTAATGTTTTAATTGAAATAATAAAAAGAAAAGTTGATGATGATAAAACTATTTTTTTGATAAGAAAAATATTAGATAACGGAATTAAAACGAACTTTTTAAACGTAGAGAGAGAGAGAGAGAGATAAAATTGGATTTTGGATCAATAGAAAAGGAATGCCCCTCGGGAATTTAACTTCTCAATTTTTTGCTAATATTTATCTTAATGAACTAGATTATTTTGTCAAGTATGTTTTGAAGGCAAAATATTATATCAGATATGTTGATGATTTTGTTATTTTGCATGAAAACAAAGAACAATTATTAAAATGGAAGAAAAAGATTGATATTTTTTTGAGGGAAAAGCTAAAATTAGAATTACACCATCAAAAATCAAAAATCATCCCCCTATCAAGAGGAATAGACTTTGTCGGATTTAGAAATTTCTTTTACCATAAGTTATTAAGAAAGAGGAATAAAAGGAAAATGCTAATCAAAATCAACCTATTTTCCACTGGAAACACAAGCTATCCCAAATTAATGGAAAGTTATGAAGGGTTTCAAGCATATTCTAAATGGGCGAATTCATTCAATCTAAGAAAAAAGATATTAAAAGAAATTCAAAAGGCGAAGAATACAATCAAAAAGAAAAAAATAAAATAAAAATAAAAAAATCTGCCTATTCAGCAGGTTGGGAAGCTAAAAAGCTCCACCATGGCTTGCCAACAGAAGTAACTTCTCCCGTTTCAGCATCAACTTCAGCTCTTACCTGTGCCTTTGTTGTAAACATTCCAAGCAATTTGAAATGTCTTTCAGCCTGAACTTCATAAGAAGCCCTCATCTGATCGCCCTTTCCAGTTTCTTTCAATTGAATTGTGCAATTGTTATCCAAATTACAAACTTTCAATTTAAGTCTTTCAAGAGCTCTTTCATTAGCACTATCTGGCATTATCTTTATCTCAGAATTCTTCCCATTTGGAAAGTTAACTCTAAGTCTTGTTCTATTTTGCTCAAGGTCATCTTCAGGAGTGATGTTAAGATCAGAGTGGGCAGTTATATTCCTTACTCTAAGTTGTAACCTCTCCCCTCTTTCTATTTCCATATCCTCTCCCTTCTCGTTCTTCATCTTGTTCATTCCATTAGCAAATCCTCTTACCTCATGGAATCCAAGCGCAGGGTTTCCAGAACCATTTCCAAGACCAAGTCCTTTCCCCTCTCCAAGTCCCTTTCCTTCAGGACCAGTTCCATCTCCACCTTCAGCACTCACAAGAATTAGAGCTAAAGCCACAAAAAATACGCTAGCAATTATTAATCCTTTATTCATTTTAAACCTCCTTTCACAATTTATAGTATATTTATTCCAGGATTTCTATCTTTTTAAACATTAAGTACCACCAAGTTGGTATTCCCCAAATCTGTTTTTTTAATAACTCCTCTAAATTCCAAATCTTTCAATATTCTTGACATCTTAACTTTATGAATCCCACTCAATGCAACCAACTTATTCTGTTCCAATGAATTATTATTCTGAATAAGTAATCTCATAATTTTGCTCTGCTCATCAGGTAGAACTCTAAGCACCCTATCCATTTGTATCTTATTTATCTTCCACTGGAACAATAAGGCAATTGAAAATCCAACCAATAATGAAACAAGAGCAATCCCATAAACAACCAAAGGAAGGCTACTATCATTCTCCTCAGCATATTCTCCATTAACAATAGCAAATAACACGCCCAGTACGAACACTAATCCCAGAGCAATCACCACCTTTTTTGAAGATATTTCCATTATTTCTCTCCTATTTCTTTCTTCAAGCTCAAATACTCTTTTTTTCCTAGCTCTCCCCTCGCATATCTTCTATCTAATATTTCAAGAGCACTCTCATTTCTTCCCTTTAGCACCCAATATACCACAAGAAAGAAAAGGATAAGTATAACTATCTCAAATACCCAACCATAACCATAAAGTCCAGTTGTCTGTGCAATATATCTTCCCATTCCTAACGGCATTTTATTTTGTTCTCCTTTCAATTGTTGTTTTCTTTAATTTATTAACTTATGGATAACTAAAATAAAAAAATAAAAAAATTAAGTTTTAGTTTATTCAAGCATTTAGGCATATGGGCAATTTCCCATATTTCCTTGCCCTTTGCCCTTTCCATCATGCATTCCGCTTCCTTTCTGGAATCCAATTTCATTCTTTATCTCCCACATTCTATCGAAATCTCCAGAATCTCTAGCTTCATGCATTTCTTTTAATAAATGGAAATTGTCTTCATTTATCAATCCAACCATTTTTCCATTTACTCCAGTGTGCAGGGCCTTCCATGCAGAATAATCTCCAGCTTCTATCGCTCTTTCAGCAGCATCTCTCTCAACGTTTCCATTGAATCCAGATCCAGCATTCATGCCTTGATAAGCATAAACACTTCCCACTGCTAAAATAGCAACAAGAGCAACAACTATTCCAATTATTGTCTTATTCATTTATACCTCCTTTCATTATCTTGCAATTTAGTTCGTTTTTCATACATTTCTAGAGATGAAACAAGATATCTACTTTTATGAAAAGTCTTTTTCAATCCCAAAACCGAATAACTTATAAGCCCAGAATTCCAATTAAGCAAATGCCCGTCATATCTCAAAAAAAGAAAGACAAAATTGCAGAACAAATTCTTCATCATCTATTCGAAATCTCTCCCGAAAGCAAATTCACATCAGACATTGCGCAGGAAATAGCCCGCGATGAAGAATTTATCAAAGTCCTTCTCCTAGAGTTGCAAAAGAAATCTCTAGTAGTCCTCATAGACAAAAATTCAGAAGGTACAAAATACCAAAAACGCCAGCGTTGGCGTTTATCCCAGCAAGCCTATGACATATACAAGAAACATCAGAGAGCATTCTCCCAAGTCCATCAAACTGAATCAATCGAAGACGAAGAAATCTAACTACCGACGCCCGAATTACCTACCCCAATTCGCTCATTTCTTTTATACTGCCTCAATCTTTCATTAGCCATATTCAATCGAGTATGATATTCTCCCAAAGCATAACCCATTAAAACAAGACTTCCAACTTCCACAGCGACACTTCCAGATACGGCGAGATTTTTAGCCTGCCCAGGGACCATTCCTTCGGCAAGCACCAAAGCAATCAACCCAGTAAAATTTAAAACAGGTCCAGCAATCGCACTTATTTGAAGTCTACGATTATAAATCCAATCACTCGCCCTATACGAAAAAGGGGCTTTTCTCATCGTGACAGTAGCATTTTTCATAAAATAAATATGTCTCCCAAGATATTTAAAGATTATTGTGATATTCAAACAAAATAATCATTTTTTAATCACATAAATCTTTATAACTTCCAATTAAGTCCATAAAATACAATCAAGATGGACCAAGATAAAATAAAAGAAGCATTCGGAAAAGCAAAACAAGACATAGATTCTCTAAAATCCGAATTATATTATTTAAATGAAGACATCCAGGAAATTAAACGAACTCTACATCAGATACTAGAGCAACAAACCAACCAACAAACGCTCCAACAAACAAACCAACAGATAATTCCAGCCCAAATAGACCAAAATCCAGCATTCCAACACCTTCCAACAGATGAACATGCCCATTACGCCTTAAAACAGCGCTTTATGAGTACTTCCACTAGAAATGATGGGGTTCCAACAAACCAACAAACAAACCAACAAACAAACCAACACCCCCATATTTCCACTGCAGATTTAGCTGAAAATAAGCCAGAAACTCATCAAAAACAGCAAAAAATCACTAATTCAGATAAAATTTCACATTTAGAACACGTTTCAGAAGTTCTTGCCTCACTCGATGATATAAAGAAGGAACTTCGAATCAAATTCAAGCACCTAACTTCACAAGAAATGATTGTTTTTTCATCAATTTATCAGCTTGAAGAGCAAGGTTTTATCGTCGATTATTCCCTTCTTTCTCAAAAATTAGCTCTTTCAGATATCTCCATTAGAGATTACATCCGAAAACTAATCAAAAAAGGCATCCCAATCGACAAATCCAAAGAAGACAATAAAAAGGTACAGCTTTTTATCTCCCCAAACCTCAAGAAAATAGCTTCTTTAAGCACGATTCTTTCCCTCAAAGCTCTTTAATTACTTTCTAAACAACCCTCAAAAAGAAGACATAATCGGCACACCGATTACCATTAATTTAAAGCTCCAGCTAAAATTCTCCATTTTCCCAAAAACCCTAAAAGCCTCGTTTAAGAGGGTTTTAGAGGTTATAAAGCCATTTTGCCTTAACTCTCTTTTTTACCTCAAATCAGAAAAATTGATCGCTATGCCAATTTTTCCTCACTTTTTTCTCTTTTTTCCCAGGAATCAAGCTGTTTCCAACTATCACTTTCCAGTTGTCTGAGCATAACTATCTCTTTTTCCGTTATTCCTTCACTTTTCATCTTTTTCCTCACCAAAAACATTAATTTTAACTCTCACTTTTCACTTTTTGAAGCTTTTTTCGCTTATAGTGCGAACCTTTAGCTACCTTTAACCCTCACTTTTGCGTATTTCTTCAATTTTTCCCTTATTTCCTCAGGTACAAAGACCCTCTTTTTACCACTTTTCTCTGTTATTTCCTCTATTATACCTGGACTCTTCTGTTTTATACTATTTATCTGTCCCCTTATCGTAGATCTCTCTTTCCCTAAAAGTAATGCCAAATCCTCATAACTTAGCTTCATATCGCTATTCATAAGCGTAAAAACCAATAACCTTTCATTAGCAGATAATCCCTTTAGAATTTCGTAAAAATTAGCTGTTTGAACACCTGTTTGAACACCTTCTTCAACAGCTTCAACAGCCGTTTGTTTGCGTTTTGAGGGCATTTTTTCAAACAGCTGTTGCCCTTTCTGGCTGTCTGTCTCAATTTCCAACCCCTCACGCAGACTCTCCATCTCATCCCTCATCGAGGATAAATCCTGTTTAATCGCCTTTAATTCATCAAACAGCTGTTTATCTTGCATATCAAGGTGTTTAATCCACTTTCCAGTCTCTTCCATATCCTTTTTAACAGCAGAAAACGATTTTTTGGTTTCTTCAACTATCTGCTCATCCTTCTTTTTACCAAATAGCCATCCAAACATGCTTATTTTAAACAGCCTTCCTATTTAAATCTTGCTGTTTAAAGGCTTATAACGTCGATATTCTACTATCTTTTTTAAGAAATAAACAGCTGTTTAAACACCTCCTCTTTAGCTCTTTCGATTTGAAAAACACCAAGACTTGCACTTTAAACAGCTGTTTAAACACTTAAAAACACCTGTTTTTTTCAATTTTCTACCTACATAGAGTTTCTTTTTGAAAAAGAAACTGTAGTCCTCGTCGATACATTTAAATACTTCCATTTCCTCTATTTAACATCACCTCTTTTCCTTCAACACGAGAGTGTTGGGGGACGAGAAATCGCAAGATTTTCTCGTACCCGGAAGAGGACGTTTAATCAAGTAAATCTAAAAACAGATTAAATCTCCTCTTCAAGGGAGTTTATTCCTCAGCTCAAACCTTTAAGCGTTTCTAACAATCTTCCTCCTGCGTATTTTGGCGTTTTCAGCTCATTTTACCCCAAAAATCCAAATTTTCGCCCCCGATCCAAGAAATAAACCTCAATAAATGGAGCGCCGCAGGCGCGACCGCGCCCGGCACCACTTTATTTTTATAGTCGATAAACTTCCTTTCAACAAACAAAACAATTAAAAACCCCTGATTCTTTAATACTCCATTAAGATGAAAGGAGGTTTCTTTTAAAATAATATGAACACTGTAGATTGGATTGCAAGAATTCTTGTAATAATCGGCGCCCTTAACTGGGGATTAGCAAGCTTTAGCTCTGTTAATGTCGTAGCATATCTTTCTGTATCCTGGTTGATAACTTTGGTTTACGCCCTAGTTGGTCTATCTGGTATCTGGGAGATTGTTAAGTTATTCCAAGACAAATAAACACCCAAATTTTATTTTTTTATTTTTAACTTTTTCACAAGCAAACCGTATAAACATTATAAATTGGAAATATGAAGTATTTTGAAGTCAAACGTTCGTTTAAGAAAGAATTTAGAAGACAAATTCGCCTCGCAATCCTAGCAGCAATCGGTTTCACCATCGCTTTTGCCTGGAAAAGAGCGATTTTTGATTCTTTTCAGAGTTTTGTAACAAGATTTTTAGATGTTCCAGTCGGCCACTACCTTTCAGAAACATATACTGCAATTGCCATTACCCTCGTCGGTGTTTTACTTATTTTTATCTCATCTAAAATACTGAGGGACAAATAAATAACAACATGAGAGAGGCAATTCAGAGATTTTTCATAGGAAGCGAGAGATTTAAGCACGAATTCTGGGAAGAAGTCAAACTTTTCATCATTTTCGGCCTCGGATTCACAATCGCATTCACCTGGAGACAAACAGTCTTTGACACAACCGAATCCCTAATGCGCTGGCTAACCCACATCCAAAACAACGCCTCTCTCAGCATAATTACCTCAATAGCCACCACCATTTTCTGCATTATTCTCATCTTCCTCACCTCAAAATTCTTTGAAAATAGATAAAAAACACATACATCTATATACTTCAAGCCCCTCAATAAAATATGGTTCTATTAAGCTTAGCAATCTCAGGCATTTTAGCAGTAATCGCTGGAATAATTATTCTTATCTGGCCTAAATCTCTTAACATTGCAGTAGGTTTATATCTCTTAATCGCCGGCATCTTGCAGTTAATAGCACAATACTATTAAAATAAACAAACAGCTGTTTGTATTTCAAACACCCAAGTCTAATTATATCTAATACATAATTATTTCAGTTTTTTATTAATTTTTCTTATCATTTTCTCGCTCTAATTTTATAACTTTAAACACCCATTCATGCTTAAACCTTTAAGTATCTCTAAGAACTTTAATTTACCCATAAAGTTCGTGTTAATCAATAAAAAGTTATCATTTTCCCACCACTTTTTCACAACAAAAAACCCAATTTCTAGCAAAAACAACCAGAATATAACAACAAAGTATAAATACTTGCATTTCTTTAAAATTAAATCTATGACAAACACTAATCGCCAACCATTAGGAGAATCAAAAGGATTAACTATGAGAGTATCTGAGTTAAGAAAATCGATATTTGAAAGAACAAGGAATGCTTTTTCACAGGAAAACAACGGAAGTCCCTATACCACCCCGCCTCATTCACCTAGTCTTGTTCTTTCAAACTATGACTTTGAGGTAAGAGTATAGTTATCTCCAATACGCAGACTTATCAGTTATTTATTAATTATTTCTTATCATTTTTCAGTGTCTTTTTCATAAGATTTTCAGCGTTTTTTGGTAGTTATCTCCCCCAACCCAATCAAAGCATCAGGTTCACTACCTTTTTATCACAATAATGTTTAAATAACCCTTTTCCTATCAATAATCATGGACCTAAAAACGATAGTTGAGGGTGTCGCCTTATTACAAGCAGCAGCATATGCTTACAAAGCAAAAGTTTATTATTTTGATTGTAAACCAAGAGCCGAGCAATTAGTTGCTGAAGGCGGTTTAACTCAAGAACAAGCAGATAGAAATTTAAGAAAAGTTAGAAGATTTTTTTGTTTACCAGCTCCCTTAGAGTTAGTTGGATTAGGAACAAATTTGTTTTATGGTAGGTATAAAGCCAAAATTTCAGCTTAAAACCCTTAATCCTATTGTTCGCATAACATACCTTATGCGAATGTTTGAGGGCTCTAAGGGATAAAAGTACGTTTTAATCGATAAGTTTATTAAGATAATAAGAGGTTAATTTTTATGGGATTATTCGATTATGTAGATGGATGGACTCTTGCTAAAGTAGTACCCATAGTAGTTGCAGCCGTAGGCATTGCTGGAGATTATGTTGTTTGGGGTTCTTGGGGGAAAGAAGATGTCTTTTCTTTCAGAGAGGGTAATAGACCAGCAACAGTACAAAGAGACGATTTGAGATTAGGTTTTAAGGATAATTTTTATTTTGTTAAAGATGGAAGGGTCTTAAAGGATAGAGAACTAAAAACAGATGATGGCAAGGTCGTAACTTTAAATTGGGACAGTTACACTGTAAAAGATGCAAAGTAATTTATCGCCTAGCCGTGCCCTTAACAGCTAATTATTCATCCTTTTCCCACCACCTTTTCACAATTTTTTCCAAATTCCTCACGCTGAAACCTTTAAGCATCTCTAAAAACTTTAATTTAAAGGGATGCTGGACTCCTAGAACCCGCAGGAGGTTGTAGAGTTCGTTTAAATTATAAAAAAGTTATCAAAATTGACTGCCAATTTCATAACAAAAAATAGATTATTTCAGAAAGTCTAGCGGACAACAGATAATTTCTATTTCACAAACTCTACATTTTCCATGTCTTCAAATTGTCTATCTCCCGTAAGAAATTTCATTTTATGTCTTTTTGCATAGATATATCCTATGCAATCAGTATAAGATACATCTCTCTTTTTATGTTCTTTCCTAAACTTAATCGCCTCTTTCAAAGTTTCATCATCTATTTCAACAACTGCCTCTTTAAATTGAGAATACAATTCGTCGGCTTTATCTAAACTATATTCTCCGATAAAAGACCAATAAATCTCGGCAAGATTGAATATGCTTAAATATACAGGTTCTTGTGAAAATCTTGCATAGTTTTTATTTCCATCAAGTAATTCTATAATTGCATAACTATCCCAAAAATAATCTACCATCCTTTTCTTATTTCGTCTTTGATTTCCTGTCCGGTTTTTCCTGATTTTCTGGGGAATTTGCCGAATAGATCTCCAGCGAGAGTCCTCTTTTGAATGTTAATTACCAATTCTTCATTCTCTCTTATTCTCTTTCTCTCCACAGCTTCTCGAGGGATTATTATTGCCATTGAATTTCCCCATTTCCTTGCTATTGTTTTTATCTCCATGATATTTAATGAGACTTAGTTATATTTAAACCTTTCGGTTTTATCTTTTCTTTGTCTGTTTTAAACACCCGTTTATGTTTTTCCCACCCGTTTTTCCTAAGAAAATAGAAAGATATATAAATAAGTAAGTTATATCTTATTTATGGAAATAGCGACAACAAGAGTTAGTTCAAGAGGACAAATAGTTATTCCCGTTGGAATGAGAACTGAATTTAAGGAAGGTGATAATTTAGTCATATTTAGGAATGGAGATAGTCTAATAATAAAGAAAGAAAAAGATTTAGCCGACTGGGAGGACATAAAAGTATTTGCCGATGAGAAATTATGGGCTGAATCATGGAATTCAAAAGAGGACGAGGAAGCATTTGCCTATTTACAATGAGTTATAAAAGAGGAGATATACTGATTGTGAATTTTCCATATACTGATTTAACAAATACTAAAAAGCGTCCTGCTGTCGTCGTAAAAGATTTAGAGGGGCAGAATATCATTTTATGTCAGATGTCGACCAAAAAGCACACCCTGTCAAAATACGAAGTACTTGTCAGAAGAAGCGATTGCATAGGCAATATTCGTTTCGATTCTTTTGTTTTTACAGACATTATTGCAACCTTACATAAAGGAGTAATTTTCGAAAAGATAGGTTCTATAAATGATATGTCCGTTAAAAAAGAGCTCGATGAAAAACTCCAATTAATTCTTTCATAATTCTATTATTATATTTGCAGATAATTATGATTTTAAACAGCTGTTTATGTTTTCCCACCCGTTTTTCCTAAGAAAATAGCCACAATAAATGGAGCGCCGAAGGCGCGACCGCGCCCGATTACAAACAGCTGTTTAATTAGCTTATGTCTGAGGAGGTTTGATGTTTAGATTGTGCTTCTTGATTATAAGAATGTTTAAATAAGGGGTTCTTTCTCTAATAATATGGCAAATACTACACCAACGGATAGAGATTTTGAGGTTTATTATAAGGACGGCACTCAAGAGACATTTTCTACCAGCCAACTTGCTTATAGATTTGATAAGTCTACCTTAGCTTATGTCGATTTTCCCGCCCAGCATCTCAGCGAAGCAATGCAAACTAAAGCCCCAATACTTCTTCTCAAAAAACCAGCAAGAAATAAGAGTCAAAAAACTCCATTTCCTAACAGATTAGAGGTAATTTTAGATACTACTTTCATTAAAAAGATAAAATTTCTAACTACATACTAGTTCGCACAAGCATCATTAGGCAAACACATAAATCTGCCGACGATAAAGTAAAATATTCTAGTCGGTTTTCATGCTCATCTTTTTTCCTTCCCTCCGTTTAAAAGGAACGAACCAAACCACCAGGCAATCACGTTTAATTATTTTTAAACGAAATTGTCGGAGATACAAATTGGGGGGCTGACACGACGGACGACGAAATGAAAAGATAGTCTTCGCTGAGGCGAAGAAGATAAATAAAATAATAAAAATAAAAAATTGTTTTATTTATTTGGTTGAATTCTCTTTTTTATATCATCTGCATTTTTTATAGCACTTCTTATGCCTAAATATTCTCCAATTCTTCCTCCAAAATATGTTGTCGCTCCAACACCTGCAGTAAAAATACCTGTTCCTCTTAAAGCTACATATATATCTGGATTTTTGAGCATGTCTATAAAAGGAAGACTTGCAAGAAGTCCAACTATTGCTCCTCCAAGGACTCCGGAAAGAGTCCAAGAATTAACAGTTAACCTTCTGTCCATCTCTTCTGCATGATTTGCAGGAGCAGGCAAAGTAGAGTAAGTATTTCTCATGTCTGACTCATTCTTAATTAAATTTCTTAATTTCATTTTTCATTCCCTCCTTTCATTTCTTGTAAACGAAAAGTCTGACTAAAGTCATTCTTTCCATCTGTTTCGTTTTGATTTATTTTGTTTTTCATACTCTCCTTCAGAATTGTCACTATATAATTGTCATTCGTATGAATTCATCTTACAATAGAAAGGATTAAAAACTTAGAAAATATAATGAAATGATGGTAAATAAAGAAATTTTGAAGCAAATTGGATTGAGTGAATACGAAAGTGAGTTATATTTAGCATTATTACAATATGGCTCTTTATCTGCATATGAATTGGCAGAAAAAACAGGAATGTATAGACAGGCAACTTATGATGCTCTAAATCGATTAGTTGAAAAAGGATATGTAAATTCAGTAAAAGAGGGAAAATCACAGAAGTATAAATCAGTTCATCCAGATTTAATTCTTGAATATTTGAACGAAAAAACTGAAGGATTTAAACAAATCCTTCCAGAATTAGCAAGTTTAGACAAAAAAGCTAAAGAACCTTTAATGGTAGAAACTTACAAAGGCAAAAATGTAACAAGGATTGCATTAAGAGATATTATCAACAGATTGAAAGAAAAAGGCGGAGAAGTTTTATGCACTGCCGTTGATGAATCTATTCCATTAAAGGGATATGAAACCATACTTGAACAATATGAAAGAGATATGATTAATTATGGAATTAAAGAAAGAGTAATAATAAAAGAAGGAAATATGGGAATTTTTAAGAAAGGAACATCAAAATACAAAAGAATTCAAGAAAAATTCTTTAATTCTAACCCGATACAAATCTATAAAGATAATGTTCAGATAATAGTCTGGGGAAATCCAGATTATTTAATAATCATAAGAAGCAAGGATGTTGCAGAAGCATATAAAAAACAATTTGAACTTCTTTGGCAAATAGCTAAAAGTTAAAAAATCAGTCAGCCCCCTTAAAACCTAAACGATAGCCGACAATTACACTCAGGAAAAATATTTCGCACAGATTTTGTATCTCGAGGCTCTGAGTTCGCACCTCGAGCTTCTTCGAAGTCGCCTAATGTCCCATAAGGGATAAATCCTTTATTTTGTCCCAAAATACTTTCTTTAGTAGAAAGACAGAATTTATTGTAAGTTTTAGCCCATAAAAATCTAGATATTTGGCTAAAACCTCCCTTATTTCGAGCGATTAAACGTTCTTTTAGCATTAACTGCGAACTTTTAAAATCTATTTGTTAAATTTTGTTCCCTATTCAATCTAATCTTCTCTCTAATCCCTCTTCCAAACATGTACAGACTAGCTATCGCATAAACTGGAGCAGTAGGTTTTACTTCATTATTAAATATCTTATATCCAACCATTGTTCCAATCATAATTGCAGCCATCGCTGGGAGTGCCCAAGCTATAATTCTTCTGCCCCAGTAGTCATGAATGTCCGCTTTAGATTCATCCCAAAAAGGAGGTCTTTCTTGTCTCATATAGTTCCGACCAAATAAAGAGTTAATAAATCTTCTGCCCTGCCCTTAACAGCTAACACGTCTCCCGCTGAAACCTTCTAGCGCCAAAATCTCCCAACCTTAAACTCTAAAGTTCGCATTAATCACTGTTGTATAGATTAATACTTCATAAAGTATATATAG
>Ga0208373_1003727_pt1 | contig 14575 bp, 13 predicted proteins | sample RifOxyC2_FD_184036 | JGI IMG/M metagenome (GOLD analysis project Ga0208373, IMG submission 184036) | Soil microbial communities from Rifle, Colorado - Rifle Oxygen_injection C2 (SPAdes) | ecosystem: Environmental > Terrestrial > Deep subsurface > Rock core/Sediment | place: Rifle, Colorado...
GTACTGCGTTCTGAAGGCCCCATGGCCTGAAAGACGTATATCCATGCATGGAACATACCAAAATACCGCAGGGAATGTCCCATTCAACCACGCCCAAGGGCGTGGTCTTTTGGGTTAGTTGATAAAATTTATATTTCGCCTAACGTTCGCGTGTATCTGAAGTTTTCATCCCGATTAAACAGGATAAACTTTGATTATCAGACACACGCTTTTTTATAGAACTCCACCCAAATCCTCATCAATCCAAGGGATGAAAATTTGGGCGGAGAAAAATTGGTATTCTATAAGGATTTAATTAACGCCAATTTTCCGTAGCCGGATACACGCTGTTATGTGATGTAGCCAGAAATTTCTATTACTTGTTGTATTTTTTGGCAATTTATTTCTCTTCTTCGGGCGCAGGAAGTGCTTTTACTCCCCCTTTTTCAAATGCCCATCGAGCTACCAACTCAATAGGAACATACGCATATACTGCTTTCGTCGGATCTCGATCTAGAGAACCGTCAATATATTCCATAATGTATTCGGGAGGCTGCTCGCTTGGATAACCAAGCTCTACCTCAGTGTACTTTTCGGCATTGTCGGTTCGCGGAGTGCAATAACTCCCGCTACCGCATTGAATAGACACCTCAACATTACCGAACGAAACTGTGCTTAATTGTTCACCGCAACGTCTTGCTTCGACAATCCATTGATTAAGTCCGTCTATTGATTCCTGAAAAAGGTTTCGATCCTTGTTTGGTTTCACGAGAGAAGCCTCCTGACTGACAGGTTTATTTGATGATGGTTTTTCTGTGTTCATAACTTTTCTGTTAATTTTTTAAATATTGTAAGCTATGTCGACCGTGAAATAAACTACCTCGCAGCAAGCTGACGAGGTATCGTCGATTATCCAACGTCAAAGAGTTTCAACTGGTTGGTGTGTAGCTTTTCGTATTCACCTTCTCTGCCTTGGTTCTTAACATACTCTGTTACGGCCTTTTCGGAACCGGCACGGCCAACCGTGTTTACGAAGTAGCCACTGGTCCAGAACGCTCCACCCCAGAGTTCCTTCTTTACTTGCGGGTTGTGTTTGAACACTTCTCGTGCGGTGATGCTCTTTATCGTCTGGACGATGGACTTGGGCAGGAACATGGGAACGGATTGGACGAGAAAGTGCACATGATCCTTATCCGTGCCTATTTCGAGAAAGTGAATGTCGTAACGCTTGGCAATTTCTAGACAGGTATTTTTAATCGTCTTGTCTACCTGATTAGAGATAACCACCCGACGATACTTGGTCGGACAGACAATGTGATAGATGATACAGCTTACGTTGTGGCTTTTGTGGAGATAGAGACATGGATACAGGATACCACTACCCGCAGCAAGCTGACGAGGTATTGACCCGAAGAGAGAATAAAAACACGGCTTGAGACCGTGCTTTTAGCTTAAACTACTGCTTACATTCTGTTTTCTATTTTGTATTTGGTGACTGTCGAAACATTTCCATTGCCTTTCACAGCATCCAGTACTTCTTGCTCTCCGCTTAATTCGGAAATGCGATCAAGAATGTCGGGGGACGAATTAGGATTGTTAGCTATAACCATTTTGACATAGTCATTCGCACCTTCAGCTAAGCGACGCAAAGAATTTGCTGGAGTTTTTGGATTGCATGCCGACAAAGTACGGACATTAAAATTTTCATCCATTGATAACAAATTCAAAACAAACTGGTCTTCAGAGTCTGTGGCTTCTTTTCGTTTTCTCTCGTCCGGCCAGCTCATCACCTCATCTTTTCTTGTTTCCAAGCCAGTATCGATCTCCCCACAGAGATCGTCTATGTCTGCCAATAAACGCTTACCGCTGGTTGATTGCTCAACCTCATTTAGTAGATCGTCTATTTGTCCAAATTGTGATTCAAAATTTTTGCTCATAGTTTTTAAATTAATCAAATGTTGAATCTATCTGATCTTCAACCTTTCTAATAAAAGCATCGGATAGTCTTTTTACATCGGGGACTTCGACCGCATTTTTGCCCCATGTCTGGGCTATGGTTTGAGCCGCCCCAGCCATTCCAATACCAGTAATTACCATATCTTTTTTGTGTCTTTTTATTACTTCTTGAATTGATCCTTCACCAGACTGTCCATCGGTCATGAAATATACAAAATTATATGAGCGTTTAAACTTATCAGTGAATTTACCCATGCTAGTGCAGGCGGCTTCAAGAGTTATAACATCTGGGGTTCCTTGATCCGCATTAAGTAATACCATTTTTTGCAAATCATCTCCAGAAATATCCTGCTCAAAACCTTTAAGGAAAGTAAATTGATCGGGACCGCCAAAGGTTACGATTTCCAACGGAATATCAAGTTCTTTAGCAACCTCAACTAATGCCACCGCTAATTTCTTTTCTTGCTCGATAATTTCTCCACCGCAAGAACCTGAATTGTCTATAACAAGAGTCCATGCAAGTTGAGGTTTTTCTGGTGGACGCTTTCGTTCGAACGAACGGGGACTTATAACAGTACGGCCTTCTTTTTGGCCAAGTATATTTTGAGTAAAGCCTCTTTGAAGTCTGGCACCTCTACGCTGATTTCTTTCGCGTAGATATTCTTTATCGAGTTTAAATTTCTCAATAAAGAAATCTTTTAGGTCGTTTATAAAATCTTTAGTTGATTCCATATAGTCAACATAGACACGCAATGCTTCTCCGTCTAATCCTGACATTTCCCGATACATTGCTTCCATTTTAGATTGCTGTTGTCGTTTGAGCTCTTCCAATGTTTCCATCTGTTTTGCCTGGGCTTGAGTAAGTTGAGAAGTCTCAGCTTTTAAGTTTTCACCCATCGACTGGCTCATATCTTTTGCTACAAGATTGCCACTTTCATCTTGAGTAGTGAATTTACTTCCAACCATTTCCTCTGCCTGTCGAAGTTGTTTTAATAATTCCTCATTCGGTTTACTAAACATGCCCTCAACGGCTTTTTCATTTGTTTGTCCACCTTTTTGGAATTGGTCATGCGATTGCTCTCCAGATTCTCCAGTTGATTCACCCGATCCTTCACCTGAAGATTCTCCACTTTCCCCAGATCCTTCGCCCTGTCCTTCTCCTTGGCCCGGCTCTCCACCCTCCATTCCTCCCATCATTTCTGACATCTTTTGCATCGCATCCTGCATTTGTCCAGCCATATCTTGGGGACTTCCTCCAGCCTCAAGGCTCTGTTGCATCTGATCAAGTTTTTCAAGCAATTGATCTACGGCCTCCTGACCAGCTCCCGGTGCACCACCTTGCTCTTTAACTTGATTGAGCATGTCTTGCATCTGAGACAGCATTTCTTGCATTTCACCGGCAGAAGGCATACCGCCACCTGATTCAGATCCTCCGGGTTCGCCACCCTCGCCTCCGCCCATTTCTCCGCCGGGTTGACCACCACCTTGCGATCCTCCTTCGCCAGCACCCTCGCCTTGTCCTTCTCCTTGTCCCGATTCCGAACCTTGTTCCTGTCCCTCTCCAGATTCGCCATTTTCTGATTCAGATCCCTGATCTTCGCCTTCGTCTTTTTCTGAATCTTCCGACTCGTCTGATTCATCAGATTCATTAGCTTCGTTTTCTAAAGCAGTATTTATCGCTTCCCACAAATAATAATATTTTTTAGGATCATGTTGGCCGAATTGATTCAAACGATTCAAATAAAGTCCTTGCATGCCAGCTCTATCCACTCCGTTGTAAATCATTGGCATTGCCATTCTATAAAAATGACCCCATTCAATTTCGCCGTCTTTAACCGGTTGAGACTTGCTCCCATTGCCACCTTTATACCAAAATTCTGCCAAAGGTTTTGGCAGTTGAAAATTAATTAAAAAATTATCACTAAAACTATCTATGCCCAGCTCTTCTCGCTGTGATAAAAATTCTTGAGCCGATTGCGATCCGTGTATTGAAAAATCCGGCACATCATATCCACGCTTCATCATTTTTTGTATCATCTTATCCGTGAAGTTTGGATTTTTTTGTTGATAGCCATTCATCAAAAGACGCATAACTGTGCGGTATGCTTTTGATGTGCCTTGAGCAAATGTGCGAACCTTTTGTAAATTTTCTAACTGCTCAGGAGTTAGTTCTGCTTCATTGATTCCGTATTCTTTAATGTTATAAACTATTGGCTCTTCTTCCGGCTTTGCCAATTCTTCTTCCAAAGCTCCACTTTCTGCAATTTGTTTGGCAACCTCCTCTAACTGCTTCAACTGTTCTTTTAACTTCTGCAATTGTTCTTCCGTGATTTCATCCGCACCAGCCTCTTTGGCCTCCTGCATTGCTTTTTCTGCTTCGGCTTTCATCTGCTCGGCCTGTTTGCCGATTTCTTGCATGGAAGATTTTTCTTGCGGTTTCGAAACCTCCGGTTGCTGACCGGGTTTTTGTAATTTTTCTAATTTTTCCTTAGCCTGTTGAAGTTGCTCTTGGAGATTTTCTGCCAAGAGATTTTCTTCATCTTTTCTTTCCTGTTTTTCCGCAGGACTGAGTTCTTGTTTTTTTGGTTGCTTCGATTCTTTTTTTTGTTTACTTGATTCTTGAGACGGCTTTTTACCAGCTTTGCTCTGAGGCTTTTGTTTCATTTTTTCCATCAGTTTCTGCATTTTCTCCTGTATCTCTTTGGCTTGTTGGGCTCGATCGGAAGCCTCTGGACTCATCTCAGCTTTTTTATCACCGGTTTTAGTGGTTTCTGATTCCGTTTGGGATGGACCGGACAGAGCAACTAATTTTGAAAATTTTGGCCAGATAAAATCACGCACTAGTTGAACTTGTTTTTTTGGCACAGCCATTTTGACACTTTGATCCAAGACAGACCGTGTTTGCTTATCAAAAATTTCTTGTACTGCTGGATGAGCACTTTTCAAGGCTTGCTCAAATTGCTCAGACTGAACGAGTCCCACCTGAGAAAGTGAGTAGAGGAGCGTGAGGTCAACCGCTTGCTTATAAGGTACAGATTGAGGAATACCATTCGCGATTTCTTGTGTGTTTATCTCTTGTTCATATAAGGCACGAAAGTTTTCCTCTGGCTGATCACTATGTGAATTCTGCATTTCTAAATAATTGACCGATGCTTCATGAGTTGCTTCTACCAATGATGTTAAAAGCTCCGGAGCAACTTTATTTTCATAACACCAGCCACGTAAGGCGTTTAGTTCATCGACTATTGGGTAGTTTAAGTTTCCAATTTCATGTCTAAGTTGTGCATTAACAACTCGTCTATCGCCAGCAAGCGATTCGCGCGGATAAATAATGACGTTAGGAATGTCAGTCGAATTATCCGGACTTTTGGCGACACCCCAAGAATCACCAGCCATAGCTTGTACTCGAACTTTGCCAGAGAATCCCTTTTGCTCAATTCTACGAACTAAACCGTGCGCTAAAATCGGAATAATCTCATTGAGATCCCGTTCAGCTTGAGACACCTCCGGTTTTGGTGGATGTTCTGGTGTAAATTGTCTTTCACGCACACCCTGCATAACACTATTCAATATTAAGCTTTTTTAACTTTTCTAATATTTCTTTTGCATCAGGATCGTTCGGATTTTTTTCTAAAATTTTTCTTGCAAAATCACCATACTCTCCTAAAATTTCAATAAGGCTATTAACTGTTTTAAACGTGTCCGCAAGTGTTTCGCATGTTCTATCGATAATCTCAACTTCACCTTCTGGAAATTCATATTGTTCCCACTCTGTTACAATTTTATCACTTTCCTCTAATTCTTCTTCCGTACTTACTCTGTCAATTACTTCCTCAACAAGAACAAGCTTCAATGCCAACCAATGACGAGAATCCGCAATACTCGCTCTAACCATAAATCCAGTATCTGCCCAGTAATTTTTTGGGCTTTACGTAGAAAATGCTTATCATGTAGTTTTGTAACTCTTTGCAATAAATCATGTTTTACCTTTTCAAGATTAACCTCTGTTTCCGCTGAACCAGATATTGCTTTGCGATTAATTAAACTTTGTTGAAATTTTCTTTCATCCATATGATTTAAATAAATGAATAAACAGTCTTATCGGATGCCTTCGGCAAGAATTAGCATCATTGCATCCTTATCGGTCTTGCCACGGCGATAGGTGTCAGTATGTGGTAGATAAGTCATGGCAATGGCGTATTGAGCTGGATTCCAACCAGCTTTCCAGTTTGGCATTTTGGAAAGGTCAGCCTCCCAGAGATGATTTTCTGAATAAAAGCGAGCCGCTTCGATTGATCCACGAAGGGAAATATCTCGTTCCATTCTCGTTTCGCCAGTTCTTGTTTTATAGGCTTCAACGACTTGGCGAGTACGATCAGAAATCGCCACAATATTCTTGAGGTCTCTCATAATCTTCACAGTTGTCGCATCAAGTGATACTTGTGCTCCCACACCATTGATCACATAGTCCCATGTTTTGCGGAATTGTTCGTCATCAAGATTTTTAAGTGGACTAACATTTTCTTTTAGAATAAGGGCCTCATCGTGAGTGAACTTTTCTCTATTGGTAGTTGAGTCAGTTTCTCGGAATGGAGGATATCCCATTGTCATGATGTTCGAGCGGTCATCAATCGTTTCCGGCAAATCTTCAACGCCATCATATTCTGCTGGGTTCATCAGACCAACGAATGTCACTCCCGGAGCCGCTTTGATAACTTGATCGTTCAAGAAAACGGTACGGTCGCCGTCAAATAAGGAGTTAAAAAACTTTGCAACATTTGGTCGAAGCAAGTTTAACTCGTCTAATTCCAATACAGCATTTGGCGTGGTCACAGCCGTCAAGATACGAGTTGGAATTCTTACTACTTCGCCGTCAGAAAGTTCCACATCGTAAGTAAGATCACGCTCTTCTTTATCTGGAGAACAAGCATATCGGAAAAGAGGGCGGTTAGTTTCGCCACAATAGAAGTCAGCCAACTTATTTTTACCAGTACCACGAGGACCGACAATCACGGTCATACCTTTGGCGGTTAACTTTTCCCACTCCGGTGCTTTTTTATTCTCTACCAGATCCTCAAGATAGGCATTATTACCGAGACCGAGCTGACGATTTACCAATGTGGCAAACCATGCAAACTTTTGCTCAAAGTAGGGGGTAAGCTTAAAGTGAGTATCGCGAGGCGGAATAAATTCGTTCAAACTTTCATCAATAGATCGCAAAAATTGCTGAGTACGAATTATATCCGATGCACGTTCAGCAAAGTCATCAATATTTTCAATCCCAGAACCGTTGAGTTTAAGTATTTCTTTTAGCCCATCCGAGTCTGCAAATGCCTCAATTTGAGCACCCAACTGCCTTGCCTTTTCGTCATAGTCAGCATCGTCTGGATTCAATTCGCTGTATTGTCTTGATAACTCTCCGAGTCGAATCAATACTTCATTAAAAGCTTTGAGTTCACCTCGTCCTTCAAGAACCGCATCAACAGATTCTAATCGTTCACCTCGATGCTTTTCCGAGAAATTCATCAGCTCTCCCGGTTTAGCAACATGAGTTAATCCGTGTGCATCTTTGACGAATTTTACTTCAGAAAATTTCTTGCCGCCCGATACAAAAACTTTACCGGGAACAGCATTCCACTCAGAACTTTCTTCCGGTGTTTGGCAAACAGGAATATGGACTTTGCCAATAGTTATATACTGGCCAGCTTGAACAAACTGTCGCTCTGGTTCATCAGTTTTTGTTGCGACAGTAGCTTCTCTCCTTCGTACAACATGCAATCCGGGATTTTTTGTTTTAGCGACAGGTTTTTCTTCTATGGCTGGTCCAGGTTCGTTTTGAATACTTGTCTCTAAGGCATCAAGATCTTCCAACGATTCCTCCAATGCGGTGATCATTTCGTCTCGGCTTTTACCAGTGGTACTTTTCCATTCTAAAGGCAGAAGACGAGCTCTTTCTAAAGACTGCAAAACCTTTCCTCTTTTTTGAGAAATTTGTTCAGGTGTGGGTTTTTCCGCCAATGGTTGATGTGGAGGAGTTTGTTCTTGTTGTGCCGGTTTGAATTCAAATAATTCTTTCATATATTTATTGGTTGGTTTCTACCGTCTCTTTTAATAAGGAGACCAGGTCGTGAACGACCTTTGGTGATTCCTTAGGGTAGTACAGTGAGACCTTATCGAGAGCCGGCACGACTCTGATGTGGCCTTCGTAACCCGGAACCCCAAATAACCAACGGCCGACTGTGTCAACAGCAATTTTTTTGCCGTCATTACTTTCGCCGTGGGCATCACACTTTACTGATTGATCGTAGAGGGGCAGTGTGCGAGCCTTCTCTTGTATAAAAACTTTCGCTGTCAATCCGAGCGACTTTGGCGTTTGAATGTCAACCAACATATCAAGCGTCATTGTGTTATTCGGAAATGTTATTGCTGTTTTTTTCATATATTTAAATTAAATTTATTATATTATTATTTCTTCGTGACCAACGGAGAAATAAGGAACGGAAATCTTGTAATTTCTTCGACTGTAAATCCTGCCTCTATTGTCTTTACTGCTATTTCCATATTGCCAGCTTTGGCAATTGCGATGACAACATCCAAACCACCTTTTTTTAATAATTCTCTCAATGATTCGGACATGCCGTTATCACTGTCGCCATTAGTGTAATTAATTACTTCAATTGCTTTATCAAGACGACAGCTTTTAGCAACAATTTTGCGAACATTATCGATACCAAAAGCATCAATAGATTGTGAGACATAGAGCCCCTTACTATATTCACCGGCGTATTTTTCAAACAAAATTATTTCTTGTAAGTTTGTAGGAATTTCTTCTGTTTTGAAAGCATTGCCAACATCTAAGACATCACTGAGAACAGATCCCTTGTCAAGAATTTGCTCAACATCTTCTAAAGTGAAGGTACCAAGGACGGAATCTAAATTATAATATTCTCGTGTTCTTGTTAATTTTTTTGCCAAAGCATGAACGGCTGTAAAACCTGAATCAAGCTGGTGTTTTTCAAGAGCTTGCTTGACCTGACCATACTCACTATAGGTGATACCATCGGAAAAAATCTTCTCAACTTCTTCCAATGGAAGCCCTCTCAATGCAGAGGTAAAATCATTTATATCTCTGACGTCTTTTGCAACGTTTGCTATTTGTGTGACATCCAATTCATAACCAAATTGTCGAGTGTTGTTTAAAACAGCTACAGCAGTTGGCAAATGAACGTCTTGTTTAAGCAATACCCTAATATCATCCAAACTAAACGATCTCATTGAGTCGTCTAATCCATCAATATTATGAGATGCTATTTCTGCAACTTCTACTGGAGACAAATCGTGACCATACTTTTCAGTAACTTTTTTTGTTGTGGCAATTGACTGCAAATTTATACTCTGAACCATGAATTGTTTGACTTGCTCCAAATCATACATTTTTAATGCTTCAGTCATTCCATAGAAACTTTTACCAGCAAGATCGGCAACTTCAGTGAGAGGAACTTCGTAATTGGATACAGATAGGATGTTCCCGACTTTCATCATTGATTCCAATGTGCGTCTTGCATTCTGATCCTGCCCCTTAGCCTTCTCAACTAAACCGTGTACAAACTTCAAATCTTCCCGTGTAGCCCCACGAGATCCTGCAATAATATCAGCTAGGGCAAATTCAGTAATAGTCTCATCACTCATTCCTAATCGCATCATTTTATGCCCACGCTTTATTGCACCAAGAGGGGCATAATTGATCCAGTCAACAATACCTCCAAGCGGTTTACTATTATAATCACCACCGGTATGGTTTATCTTAAAATGTAAATCTAATGCTTTTTGAGCAAGACTTTTTCTTTTTTCATAACGCTCATTAACCACCACCTGTCTTTGTTCCAAATCAGCCAAAAGTTGTTCCGGAGTTCTTGCTTGGAGACGTGCGACTTCAGCTTCATAGTCTGCCTGTACGCTGGCGATGGTGTTTTCATGACGTGCTGTCACCGATTGCAATTGCAACTCTTTTTCTTCTTCAGGAAGATTAGCTTTTTCGATTTCAACTTTTGATTTTTCTAATTTATGATTTAGCCTTTCAATTTCTTGCTCATGCCACTTGTGTTGCTTTTGAACAGCAAAGCCATTTTCTTTTGTGGTAAATTCCTGCTTCTTTTCCCGATAATAGCCTCCTTTCAAAAGCTTGATTTCCTCTGATAATCTTTTATGCTCGGGAGCATATCTATTATCACCAGACTTCCCGATAAAACGCTCTATGTGTTCAAAATTTGTTTCTTGAATTTTATTTCTCATGCCACGCATCTGACGCATGACCTTGTGGCCAAGCTGTCCAGCGGAAATAGCTTCTTCGAAACCGGCATTATAAGGAGAGCCGGATACATTGACTACACCGTTATACTCATATGCTCCCTCGAGCTTTCTGGCCATTGAAAGGACAGCTTTGTGTTCTAATTGTTCATCGGTTAATTTTTCTTTTTCGTATTTTCTTTGAACGTATGCGAGGCATTTTTTATAAAGATCTCCCAAGTCAGCATACTGCCCTAAAGAACCCTCTTGTATACCAGAATAGTATCCAAATAATTCAACAGCACTTTTTATTTTTGTGGCTTGATCAGAAGTTTTTGTAGCTTTTTCAGCAGAGCTTTGGTTGATTCTCTTTGTAGCGATTTTAATTGCTCCCATTTCTGGAGTTCCTTGCATTGATGCATATAGCATGTCTCTCCACATACCAAGACGAATTGTTTCAGGGGAGGCGTTTGACGCATCAATTGGGTATTCTTTTTCTACTTGCACATACTCACGCTTTTTGTCATCCCATTCCGATTCGGTCTGCTTCTTGGTTGCTTTACCAGTTACAAATTTTTGATAAAAATCCAAACGATTCGCTAAATATCTATATGATCCTTCTTGATCAGAATAATCTTTAATGCAAGAAACCGCATCTCTCAAGGACATGGTTCTTAAAATTTCTAATCGTTCAATACTGTCTTTGGTTTTGCTAAATTTCTTTATTTTTTCATCATCCGAAACTCTTTTGTCGCCCTCCAAATAAGTGAGCAACTTTTCAAAACTGCGACGATCGGGTGTCATTCCTTCTTCTCCTTCCAAGGGGGTTTCTAAATCAAGAGCCTTCCGCCATTCGCTTGGATGAGAAATTCCGGCATCTTCCAATTCTGATTGGATATGCTCTTTCGGTTTCATTGATTGTTCAAAATGTCTTTCTCTCATATTTTTTGTGTCTTATAAAAAAGAAATGGCATCCCCATAAAAAAGTACCCAAAGGATTCGTGTAAACGAACGAAAGAAATGATCTGTTTTCATATAACGTTTCTGGACATGCGAAGTTGAAAAACTCCGCTTCCTTATTCAATTTTATCAAAAATGGCGGAATTTTTCAATTATGGGGCAGTTTTTGCGCGATGAAATTTAAGTAGTTTTTAGACCTAGGTTTAAATTGTTCAAAATAAAGAACTTTAAAGTTGTGTTTCTCTAATAACGTCTCCACTTCTTCTTTGGTGTAAAAACTAAACCAGCGTGGCATGTTTACACCAGAACTTTCTCGATATTCCTCTTTCTCTCCTTCAATCAAGCCGAGCCCTAAGATACCATCATCTTTCAATGTTCGCCTTATCTCATTAAAAGCTTTTGAAACATCTGTTTTGGGAATGTGAAGAAGTGAAGTATATGCCCACGCACCATCAAATGAATTACCATCAAACGGCATGGAGATAAAGTCTCCAACCATAGACTGCAGTCCTTTTTCTTCACAAAGCTTAACCATTGCTTCAGAAGCATCGAGACATATCACTTCAAGTCCTTTTTCTTTGAGCAAGAGACCAGCTCTTCCGGGGCCGCTTCCGACATCTAAAATCTTGCCTTGTACAAGCTCCGCGAATTTATCGAAAAATGTCCTAGGAAATCTTTGCCAAAAGTCGATAGTCTCGTCGTCGTACTCTTTCGCCATTTGGTTATAGGTTTGTATTGTTTTTTGGTCCATGGTTCGAATCCCCTTAGGGGTTCTTACATTTTATCACTTTCTCATTTTGAGATGTAGCGTAAAATAAGGGAATTTTTACTGCTACTTTCCAAAAATTTGGCGGAGGGGGTGGGATTCCTCCTCCCCCGTACCTCGGCCATACCTGGCCTCGGCACTCCTCCGGAGCCCGGGTTCCTCAAACGTGCCATTCCAGGCACGTTCTCAGATACCCTTCGAATCCTCTCTCTTTAATTCGCCATTTCATGGCGGTGTTTGTTGGACAAAGTTCGAAACTATTTCGAGCAAAATCCAAATGATTAAAAATACTAATGCGGACGAGGCAAGGCGAAACAATTTGTCTGGGGGAAAGGATTCGCCTTGCCTCGGCTGATTTCCCGCCCGCAGGAGGGGTCTGGGGAGGAATGCGGGCGGGTTTCGGACTGGGGGTTTTCGGAAATTCGGCGGCTACAAAAAAATCCTTCATATTGATTTGTTTGAAATTTTGGTGTAACATCATAATAGTAACAGGTTAATAGGCACTCCACTATAATGTTAGTATTTAATTGATTATATGTCAAACCAAAATTTATCAAACAACATAAAGAAATTGCGAGAAGCTAAAGGGCTTTCGCAAGAGAAGTTGGCGAGATTGGCCGATGTCGCTAACAATACGCTTATTAAAATGGAATCGGGAGAAAACGAAAACCCGACATTGGACACTCTCAAAAAGGTTGCGAAAGCCCTTGATGTGAGCGTTGATGATTTAATTAAATAATTATGAAAATAGAAATCTTTGAAGAAGACGGCGACAATACACTTTCATTTGGCGACAAGTATGCCGATTTTACGATTGACATATACCCTGATTCAAAAACCTATCAATCAAGAATGAATTTGAAGGACGATGTTTACTATCGTACCGAAAAATTTGAATATCGTATTCAAGCTAACCCCTTGAAAGTAGAGACTCGACTAACCGAACGAGTAGATGAACCACCAGAACGATACTGCGTGAAAGACGGAGTTGTTTTAGAGTCAGATATTCTTGCCGATAGAAAGGAAATGGCTATGTCCTCAATGACTAAAGAGTTTATTGATGGTCTTAAAAAAGAAGTTGAATGGCATGAGGACTGGGCGGGCAATCCTGTATCTATGTATATACTTTCTAAACACCCCGAAATAATTTCTTCGGAGGATTATCGCCGTCATTTGAGACAATTTGCGGAAAAAATAAAAACCGCAACACTTAAAATTGAGAAAATTCTTGCATCAGATTCAACGGGATTAAAAGTTACTGACGAGTATAGTGACTCGGGACGAGCAATTTGGTATCCAAAAGAAAAGCAAGACAGTATGTCGGAGGAAGAAACCAAAAAAGCCATAGAGCATGCACATAAAATCCAAGAGAAACTGTTTGATGAGAAATCGAAAGAGTATGTTGGTGTTTCCGAGGGTGAATTTAGATCAACTAAAGACATCTTGGAAAATGTCGAGACATTTCTAAATAAAAAGCCCACCTCTGTAAAAAAAGAAGCTGAGCCAAAAATCTCAAAAACAAAAGGTTTTATTATCTCCTTACTTCTAACCCTCTTTCTTTCGTGGGTAGTAAGTTGGTTTGTTGATATCAATCCATTTCTGATTTTCGTCCTAGTTCAAGTTATAGCATTTGCTCAAAGTATTATTGGTGGGTGGCTTGGAAAGTTTTTTGAATAATACATGGCAGATGAAGAAAAAAATTTACCAGCAGAAGGAAACACCCCTAAAATAGTCAGAGGTGCTTTGCAAGTTATCGGCGGAGCTGTTCCTTTTGCGGGTGGTTTGCTTTCTGCGGCGGCGGGAGCTTGGTCAGAAAATGAGCAAGAGCGAGTAAACAAGTTCTTTCGGCATTGGATAAAAATGCTTGAAGATGAAATAAAAGAAAAAGAAAGAACCATTCTCGAAATCATGTCTCGTTTGGATATTCACGATGAAGAAATAGTAAAAAGATTAGAAAGTAAAGAATATCAATCACTCATCAAAAAAACATTTCGAGAATGGTCTGGTGCAGAAAGTGAGGAAAAAAGAAGTTATATTCGAAATATACTTGCGAACGCCGCCGCCTCAAATGTTACTAGCGATGATGTAGTTAGGTTATTTATAGATTGGTTAAAAACATATTCGGAAATGCACTTCCATGTTATTGCCGCGGTCTATAATTCCAACGGAATAAGTCGCGGAGCAATTTGGAAAAAAATCGGTAAAGGGGCAGTGCGTGAAGATTCTCCCGAAGCTGGATTGTATCGTTTGCTCATTCGCGATTTGAACATGGGCGGGATTATTCGACAGCATAGAGAAAAAGACGCTTCGGGAACTTTTTACGGAAAGACACCACAAAAGAGAACTGTATCTCCACGTACTGGCCCAAAGCCGATGGAATCGGCTTTTGACGAAGAAGATTCGTACGAACTTTCAGAACTCGGGCAACAGTTCGTACACTATGCAATGACTGATTTGCCACTCAAAATTGAGTATAATCCTAACAAGGAGGCAAATCAGGAATAATTAGCCGCCGAATTTCCGAAAACCCCCAGTCCGAAACCCGCCCGCATTCCTCCCCAGACCCCTCCTGCGGGCGGGAAATCAGCCGAGGCAAGGCGAATCCTTTCCCCCAGACAAATTGTTTCG
>Ga0208373_1003730_pt1 | contig 14569 bp, 20 predicted proteins | sample RifOxyC2_FD_184036 | JGI IMG/M metagenome (GOLD analysis project Ga0208373, IMG submission 184036) | Soil microbial communities from Rifle, Colorado - Rifle Oxygen_injection C2 (SPAdes) | ecosystem: Environmental > Terrestrial > Deep subsurface > Rock core/Sediment | place: Rifle, Colorado...
CTGCCACGTACAACTGAGCGATAATAAACACTATTACAGCGTCCCGTTCCGACATATTGGCCGCAAAGTCAAGGTTTTATATGACACCCAGCACGTGGAGATATTTTACCAAAACGAGCGAATTGCCTTGCACCCTTACGGCCACAAACCAAATGGCTACTCCACCCAAAAGGATCACATGCCTTCTGCTCACCGTTTTGTCAGTGAATGGAGCGCCGAATATTTTACTCGCCGGGCTCAAGTGGTAGGCCCTCACACCGCCGAGCTCTTCCAAGCCATGTTCCGCACCAAAGACCATCCCGAACAAGCTTATCGATCCTGTCAGGGTGTCCTCGCCCTGGCCATACAACAAGGTCATGCAGCAACCGAACAAGCCTGTTTTGAAGCCCTCGAACGGCGCCAGTACAACTACGCCTTCATCTACCACCAACTACACCAAAAACAAGCTAAATCCACTACATCAAAGGTGCTTGCCATCCCCGACGACCATCAAAACCTGCGCGGCCCGGATTACTATTCAAGCAAAAAACAAGGCGGTTCGCCCACCTGAAAAACCAAACCTGCTTATTCATTCACTAAACATATATCATGATCACCACTTCTTCAACCCTCGATTTGCTCGCTCAAATGCGGCTCCACGGCATGCGACATGCCTACCAGACCGCCTTGGCAAGCGGCACCCTGGAATCCACAAGCCCCGATGAAATCCTCGCTACCCTCGTACAGGCAGAATGGGAAGAACGGAACAACCGTCGAAGCCAATACCTGCTCAACCACGCCCGATTCCGCCAAAGCGCCGCCGTCGAACAGATCGACTTCGCTGCCAACCGCCAAGGCCTCAACAAACCTAATGTCCTCCAATTGGCTTCCTGCAACTTCATTCAACGCGGTGAACACGTCTTGATCACTGGTCCAACCGGAGTCGGCAAATCATTCCTCGCAACTGCCTTGGGCAATACCGCTTGCCTCAAGGGGTTTAAAGTCCTCTTCACCTCCACCGCCAAACTCCTCACCCAGCTCCTCAATGACAAAGCCGACGGCACATACCTCAAAAAACTCAACCACATCACCAAACACAATCTACTCATCCTCGATGACTTCGGCCTACACCCATTCCAGGAAGCTGACCAACTCATCTTGTACGATCTGATCGAGGACATAACCCACAAACATGCTCTCATCCTAACTTCACAAATCCCCGTCGAACACTGGCATCAACTCATCTCTCAATCAACACTCGCAGATGCTATCATGGATCGAATTATCCACAATGCTCACCGAGTCGAATTGAAAGGTGATTCTATGCGTAAAACACCCCTCCCAAAAGACTAATTTTTTACCTTTGATCTCTACTATGCTGAACACCTTCTCAAAGTGTTCACTTTGGCCGGATTTTACTGTCCACTTTGGCCGGAATTATGCAATTAGTTTGGACACGATTGCGCCTGTTTGGCAGTTCCTATCTTGGTCGAGATAGGGAATATCCCTTACAACCAGATAGGAATTGTTAAATGATACGGCAAAGCCCCTTTCGACGAGACGTCGAATATCGTCGTTATGATTGACCAGTTGGAGAAACATCGAAAACCATTCTATCTTTTACTTTTACAGATTGTCCCGGAAGAAGAATACCTTCGGGCTTATTGCCATGCCCCCGTTTGTATTTTACAGAATAATTTCTCTCCGGGTGCTGTGAGAAATCGGGAAATGCTAAGATAACCACCTCTGCATAGGAAATTTCTTCCTTTTTGTCGACCTCGTGTTCGGTACCATTCACAATGATGATAACCTTTTTTTCTACTTTTTCAAGCATTGTTTTGATTGTTTAAGAATTGATAATGTTATTTTTTTCGATTGTAGGGGGCCTGATTGGTGGGTTTGAGATTGACCCCTAGCTCACTCGTTTTATTATACACTGCTCCAGGCGTTCTGCCTAATTTTAGGCCGATAACCCTCGTCGGTGTGTTTTCATTCGCCAACTTTTCCAACTGCTTTTGGTCCTGTTTGGTCCAGGTTTTTCCTGAGTTTCGATTGTACTTTGTCATAATACTTCCTTTTTGAGTTGAACTGATCTTCTTGCTTTGATTCTCAATGAAGATTTTTCCAAAACCGTTTGCTAGTTTGTAACAAAACGCTATCTTCGTTGCACGAATCAAACATTGTTACACAAAGGTAATGGTATTTGTTTCACCTATGCAACAGTGTATCAAAAAAAATATGGCAACTTTGTTAAATACCGACTTATTCTCTAGCATGATGAAAGAAAAGCGCGGTAGCAAAGGTCTCAGAGCAGTTGCCGAGGAGATTGGAGAAATTAGCGCGGCCACGCTTTCGCGAATTGAGCAAGGAAATCTACCGGATGTGGATACATTCATCAGGATTTGTAAGTGGCTGAATGTTGCCACTGACACCTTTATTATATCATCAGTCAACGAGCCTCAACACGAGCTTTCCAACAAGGATTTTGTTGTCTCAAGACTTAGGGCAGACAAAACTCTTTCCCCGGAAGCGGCAAAGACACTAATTGACGTCATCAATCATTTTTACGAGGCTCGGCGTTAACATTGCATTGTGGCAAACAAAAAATCAGATTTATTACCTCGAGGATTTAAAGCAAGGGCTGAAAGAACCGCTGAAGATTTTAGAAAAGAACTTTCACTTGCTGTTCATGCCCCTCTACCATCAAGTGTACTGGCTACACATTTGAAAGTAGATTTATGTCCACACCCTTCTTTTCATAGTTCAAAATATCCGCCATTCTCTGATGAGTGCTCAGGGGCAACAATTCTCGACGCATATGGCAAACCATTTATAGTCTATAATGTGCTGCATTCGCTAGCAAGACAAGAAAGTACTTTGATGCATGAACTCGCTCACATTATCTGTAAGCATTTTGAAGAAAATCCATACCCTGGTATTGCAATTCCCGACAACTTGAGAGGACACAACCCTCGGCATGAAGCAGAAGCAGCCTATTTAGGTGGATGCTTGCAATTACCCAGAGTGGCGTTAGTGCATATTTTTAAGCAGCGAATGACTGAAGACCAAATTATAGAAGTCTATGGTGCAAGTCTGGAAATGGTACGATATAGGATGAGAATTACGGGGGTAATGAAACAAATGAAAAAAAGTGAAATTAACAACTCCAGCGGGTTTATAGGGGTACCCATCTCTCAGCCAATACCTTTCCAACAAATTCTTCAATTTTATCCCTTGTCCTCTGGAAGGGATTTCGAACACCAAGCTCAATCCTTCGCAAGTTAGATTCATCCACGCCGATTTCTTTTGAAATCTCTTCCTGGGTTTTCCCAGAAACAAGTCTGGCTAGGTACAGCCGCTTGGCCAAAGATTCAGGATTCTGAAAAGGGATATAGCTCAAGAATTCAATAATTCTTTTGGCGAACTTCGCAGTCGGCTCACACCGGTTCGTTTCCCAATAGGACACGGTGTCTGTGGTTACCTTTAAAACCTCGGCTACTTGTGGTTGGGAAAGGCCTCGATCAAGCCGCGCCTTCCGTAAATGATCTCCTAAAGTGTTCAATTCGGTTGGATATGCCGGATTTGAAGGTTTTTTGCCCTTTAATTGAATTTGACAACTATGCAACGCAACCCTGAGGGTTCGTTGCATAGTTGTATCGTTTTCGGATGCAGAAGTATTCTGAAAACTGAAGTTGATTGAATTGGCAGATTCGTTGGTGAGAGTAGGTATATATGAGAGATTGATTGCTATGTCTTCCCGCCCCGCCACGATGGAAGAGGTAATGGCTTCTATGATGGCTTTCTTTTCTTCCTTGGTGAAGGTGTACCACTGCTTGTGCAGGTTTTGAGCATCGCTCAAAACCTGCACATTGTCCAAGCTTTGCATCCGTAAGGCATCAATCTGCCCTTGCAACTCCATCATGGACTCTTCCACTTGGGTTTGTGCATTGTATATAGGTGAATGCTGCTCTTTGAAGGCCTCCTTCGAGATTTGGCCTTCATGGTAGAGTTCAAAGATATTATCTACCTTATGCTTGAGTTTTTGGTATTCCTTTTTTCGTATTTCAAGCAGTTCTTCCTTGTCTTTGAGTATCAGTTTCTCTTTGTCTAAATGGCCTTGGATTTCGGTATCTGAGAATAGGAAGCTTTCCAGTTGACCGTGGAAGATTTCTTCGAGGTCGTTCGGGCCTACTTTGTTCTTGCAGTTTGGGCAGACGTACTTTGGCGAAGTTGATCTCATGTACATTTTGGCTCCACATTCACATTGTAGGATTCCGGAAAAGAGATGAACTCCTTTACGTCTTACCTTGTCTTTGTTCTTGTTCATGTCGTCCAGGATTCGGTTGCAACTTTCCCATAGTTCATCTGAAATGATTCTTGGGACTTCAACAAAAACCCATTCTTCTTTCGGTTTGGTTTTCCAATGTTTTCCATCGCCCAAACTTTCGGTATAATTCACTCGACGCATTCCTTTTGCGATTGGATCACGGAGCATTCGATCAATCGAAGTGTCAGAGAAATTTTCTCCTCGTCTTGTTCGGTATCCTTTTTTGTTGAGGATTTCCGCCACCGTCCTTTTCCGTTTCTGTTCGACAAAGAGTTCGTGGATGAGTTTGCGGATGGGCGCTTCTTGTGGATCGAGGACAAGTTCTTTGTGTTCCCATTTGTAGCCGTAGGGAGCTTCACCGCCGAGAGACTTGCCAAGTTTGGCACGGGTACCTACTGACGCTTTTACTCGAGAACCTATTTCTGCACGTTCCCATTCTGCCATGCCTGCGATCAGGGTGTAGAAGAACCTTCCAGCCGGGGATGAGGTGTCGATACTCTCATCCAGGGACGTCAGGTCAGCGTTGGCTTGTTTGAAGATGTCGGCGAATTCTAGGAGCTCGCGAGTGTTTCGGGCAAGCCTGGCAAGTTTAGAGAAAATGAGGCCGGTGATATGACCCCTACGGATGTCTTGAATCATCCGCTGTGCTTCTGGGTGATTGATAACAGATTTGCCGCTTACAGCTTCAAGGTGGTAAACCTCGACCACATTCCATCCTTTGACTTCGGCATATGAATTGGCCCGATGCTCGTGGTGCTTAGGGCTGTCACCCTGTGCTTGGTCTTCCGTAGAGACCCTGATCCAGATTCCTACTCGTTTGCTCATGATTTATATTTTTTCAACAAAGATACAAAAATGCAACGAATGCAAAGCGTGTTGTATCTAATTTATTTGTGAAATAAAAAAGCCGATCCATTTCTGAAAGGGCTTGACTTCAGAACGAATAGAAATGTAACTGTATCTCTGAAACTGATTTCCATTCACTGTTTTAAAGTGGAATTCTTCTACCACTACTCAACCATTGACTTTGGATTACGAATTGGCCCTATGCTCGTGGTGCTTGGGAGTGTCGCCTTGAGCCTGATTTTCAGCTAATACCCCGATCCAGATTCCTATTTGTTTTTCATGCTTAAAGGATTTGAAGCAAAACGTGATGAATGAGATTGTTCAACATGATTATTCATTTCGCTTCGATTCAGAAATGCAAGGACTTCATAAAACTCATTTTTTGGGCAGAATCCAACTGTAAATCACTTTGATTTAGGACTTGTCTACCCATACCAAAATGTGAGTACAAAATTTAGTGGATGACTTAGGGGTATTGAATAATTAAATAGACTATGATATAAATACGGTGGGAGTCAAGGCAAATTAAATTGGCATTTTTTGCGAAATCTAAAAATATTAATACCTTTGTTTAAGCGTTTTACTATTCTAAACAATTAGTTTTATGGAAAACTCAAATCACTGTGTTGTAATGACCACCTGCTCTAACAGAGAGGATGCACACAAAATCATTTCAGCCTTGTTAAATGAACAACTCGCTGCTTGCATCCAAATCTTCGATGTAACGAGTTTCTATTTTTGGAAGGGAGCCGTAAATACAGACCCCGAAGTTATGCTTTTTGTAAAATCGAAAGAGGTTTTATACTCTCAAATAGAAGAGTGTATCAAGGCAAATCACAATTATGAGACACCAGAGATTATTCAGGTTCCGATTGTGAATGGGGCAGCCTCGTACCTCAATTGGATGAACGAAGTAACTAAGTAATGGAAGGTTTAATCAAATTCGGAATCCCTATATTATCTGCCGTATTAGGTGTACTGTTTCGCTATCTATATGGAATTTGGGCTGACAGAAGAAAGTTCAAACAGGAATTAAAAGACAACAATTTTATAGATGTGACGGCAACAGACTGGCATGCTGCATGGCAAACCTCTGTCGATAATGTAGAAATTATTAATACAGAGCGCCTGATAATGGTTCAGAAGGGCAATGTTGTGAAGGTGAAAAATGTAGAGAAGTCTCCAGAAAACCCCAAGGGCGGCTACCTGTGGGAGGCTCAAATGCAATTTTTTCAGGGGCGATATATGATGGGATGGTATTTCCCGTTGGTGGCCGAGAACAACACCTCAAAGGGTATCATGTTTTTCGCTTACCACTCTCCCAAAAAGATGTTTTATGGAAAGTGGGTTGGTGCCTCATATGATGGTGATCTATCAAATGGATTTTTGGTAATCTCAAAAGACAGAACAAGTTCATTAGTCGAATTAACCAAACTCATAAGCATTCACAAAAACAGGGTAAACATTATTTTCAATCAAACATAACCCACAAAAGCATGCACAATGCCAAGCCCAATGTTCTTTACGGGCAGACAATTTCCCTTTGTGAAAAATGTCTACTTCCGATCGAGGCGAAAATAATATTCAAAGACAGCTCCGTTTTTTTTCTAAAAACCTGCCCGGAGCACGGACAGCAAGAAACTCTTGTCTCCACAGACATAGAGTACTTTAAATTGGCAAGAGAAGAAAAATCCTTCTCGTACAAAAGACCCTTTGCTTTCAACAAAATCTATACGTCAGATTGTTCTCAGGACTGCGGTATTTGCGATCAACATGAGCAACATACCTGTATGGCAATCGTAGAACTACTTGATGAATGTAACATGCGATGCCCAACATGTATCGCGTCCTCGCATCCTGGTGCAGGCAATGTGCGGTCATACTTTGAACTCAATGAGATGTTGGATACCGTAGTTCGTATGGAAGGGTCTCCAGATATTGTAATGCTCAGTGGAGGAGAACCGACCGTTCACCCCAACATAATTGAAGTTATCGAGCTCGCGAAAAGCAAGCCCATAAAGCATATAATGCTAATTTCAAATGGCGTACGCATAGCTCAAGAGATTAATTTCGTACAGCGGCTCGCAGAAATGAAGGGGGGATTAGAGGTATATTTACAGTTTGACTCTCTCGATAATGATGTGTTGCTGAATATTCGAGGTGAAGCTTTGTCTGATATCAGGATTCAGTCCATTGAAAATCTCGAAAAGGCCGGAATACCCATGACGCTTGTTTGTGTGGTAAAAAAACAAATCAATGACCACGAAATGAATGCTGTAATCGAGTTTGCGTTGCAGTACAAATATATTAGAGGCGTCACCTTTCAACCCTGTAAAATAACTGGCCGAAATGACGCTTTTGATAAGGAAAACAACTACATAACCCTGTCTGAGGTACGATCCAAAATACTTGAGGCCTCTCAATATTTCTCCAGTAATGACATCATCCCACACCCATGCAATCCAGAAAACATAGCAATTGGTTATTTGCGTAGGCAAGAAAACACCGTCCATGCAGTAACCCAAGACCTTATCGGGATCACCTCCAACTTCCCATTTCAAGACGACTTGCGGTCAATGATGTTTTTTTTACCCACTCTTGATACTCCAGAGTATAATTATGATAATTTGTTTAGAGTGTCCATTGTATCGTTTCTTGACAAGTTTAATTTTTGTATGAGTTCCGTAAAAAAATCTTGCATACATTTTGTTACTACAAAACAGGAGCTTATCCCAATAGATACTTACTATCTTTGGTATGCACATTGAGATTGTATAAATCAATCGATTAATCAAAAAATAGCCTCCCCAATTTCATTAAGCACTATTGTTCAATGAACCGATGGCCGCAGGACAAACGCATGAACATAGAATGATAGAGCATTACCTTTAAACCGATAAGATTTCAAAGTAGTATTGGCGTTTCGGATATTTTTTTGAGTTTTGATTGGCGATGGAATTTGTGATTTTCTGTCTTTCACACACCGCAAGAGCAAAAACAAGAGTATTTTTTTTATTCTTTTATTTCGATATTTTAAACAAAATCAAATTTTAATATCTTAAAACAAATATTTGACTGCTTATATTTCATGCGTTTGCCCTGACCGATGGCCGACAGAATTCTTGACGTGTTCGCCAATATCCCGAACATCATCAAAAGCCATCCGACACTCCGAAAACTATATAACCTTGGTAAAATCGCCGCCTAAATCTTTACGAATCACCGTGTATCCATACCCTACATCCCGGGTTTTGTCCGGGATATTTTATAATTTACCGATGATACACTTTTGGTGATTAGTGACAATCCAGACCCTAATCATTCAAGTAATACCAAGTTATCACCAACGACAGCGCATCAAAGATAATCATATTTCGATCTTCACTCATCCATAGTTTTCTTTCTTTCGGCGCCCTTGTTTCAAGTTCTTTGAACTCTTTCAGTAGAATCTGTGAGATGCCATACTTGGTGGTGGCACCGAATTGCTGGAAGACATCCTTTATCTGATCCCTAGAATATTGTACGACGGGAAGGTTGATTTCGACGGCAAAGGCAGCAATTTTCTTGACCAATTCTTTCACTCTGTTACCTGTTCTCGAAGTTTTACCTTCCGGGTCAAGAAGGATCACAATCGATGGTCGAAAGTATTCGAGAGTGCGCTTTATCTTCTCCAAGACCTTTCTGTTGCTTATCGGGTTGATCCTGACCGCTCCGTAATCAAGAAGCTTACGCGCATTCTCCATATAAACAAAACCAAAACCGTTGGCATTAGGGTACACTGCAAACACTACTTTGTTTTTTGTATTCATAGGCAATTCAATTGGTTAATCTAATAAGGACTTCTTCAAGAAACTTGATTCTGGTATCGTTGTTCGGGTCGTTCTCGTTTTTCAGGTTGTTGATTAAGAGTCTGATCCTTTCAATCAGTTCTGATCGGATAATTTCAGCTTGAGGCCCAAAGAATAATTCGATGGACGTTTCAAACAGGTAATGATAAGTGAGCAGAAACTCGATACTGGCTGCTCTTTGACCCTTTTCATAACGGGAGATATTGGAGTAGTCCGGTAGATTTCTCAGGAAAGCAACGTCCGCCTGGGTCAGTGGCGAACGCTTGCGATATATTCGAAGAAAATTTATTGGTGGAGACATAAAATGGGCATCAAGAAATATTTTCCTGATGCCCTAAGTCTATGTGTAGCAGAAGTTCATACCAAGACGGTAGAAGTTGCCATTTTGGCAATTTCTTCCCGCTCCGTTCGCGTTTTGTGGTATTTTCAGTGTTATTGCCGTAGAGCAACAAAGAGAAATCTCACAGATGCAAATTATTTATAATTTAATAATTCTAGCACCTTCATACCATTAGGAGCCTCGAATTTTGCGAATGAAAAGGGATTGCAAAATGCAATCCAACGGTACGAAGGCACTATATTGCCTAATGATTTAATCAAATATTTTTTTGTGCATTTAAACAAAAAAATCAAAACAAATAATTTACATTTAAATTCAGAAAAATACCCAGCCATGGTATCGAAATAAGTAGTAGGCCACTAAAGATTCAACTATCAACAATAAAAGCGGGCTCCAAAATCCCATAACAGTTGGATGTTTGAATGGTAGCCGGCGCAATTGTTTATACCTCGTAATATTATCCTCTTCTCGTGCAATTAAGTGGATAATCTTAATTTTATCAATTCTTAAGAATAGCATAAACATATCAAAAATACTTTCTTCTCCGTAATTGAATTTCTGGGTTAGTATCCTGATTGCTCTGTAATAGTAGCCATACATGGTTCTTATCATTAAAAAATCTGCAAAAATGAAAAGAACCATTGTGCTTGCCGAAAGTAGTATTAATGAAGATACTTTCAAAATAAATGCAAGTGTTAATCCGGTAAGGTTAATGATCCCGAAGAAAATTCCTAAGCGAAGTCTGATATTTTGAGTTGAATCCAAAATATCAATTAGTTTATTTAACTCCATTTGCCAAAAATCAACATGTATTTTATCCATCTTGATATGTATTGTATCATTCTGACTCAATCCAGACAACGGATGCCCTTGATTGCATCATATTGCTTAAGTTATAGGTTTATATATTTCAACAACCCCGAAAAAGACTGCCAAGCCTAATAAAAATCTGAGGTCCTACTTAGAAGCGAATGGCTTTTCACGAATTTCCATACTTTCCATCCGTTCCTCCAGTTGGCTAACCCTGGCAGAGAGATCAGAAATAGACTTGGTTAACTGGTCGTCAGATGTAATACTTTCTACTGAGGTTGTTTCCTGTAAATTATCAAATACTAGGCTCTCCAAATTGATCTCTAATAACTCCCGAAGTTTAAGTAATACTTGGAAATGAGGGTATGAGCGGCCGATTTCCCATCCCGTCACAGTGGTTAAAGTGACCCCTAATTGGTCTGCGAGCTGCTCTCGACTCAGCCTTCTTCTTTTTCTTAACTCTTTGATATTGCTTCCGAAGTGCATTAATAAAATTTAATTATGAAACAAAATCACTCTTTAGTGTATTTATTTCATATATTTGTGAATAAATTTCACTCACAATGAAGTGAATATTACTCACAAAGAAAGCAATGAAAATGGAACATTCCAAAGCAAAATATCGTCTTGGAGATTTGCTCTCAAGTTTTGCAAGCAACGAATACATGAGCCGCAAAAGAGAACTGGCTCAATTGCTAGGGATTGGAATTCCACAACTGGATCGTCTAATACGTGGTGATTCAGATCCAAGCGGCACCCAGCTCAAGATTATGGCCGCCTTTTTTGGATGCACCGTTGATGCGCTTTACAGACAAGAGACTTAAATCTAAGTTATGTGGAGACCAGATACCACTCAAAAAACGGGGCGTAACCGAAAAGCCACATGAGTAGGAAATTAAAATACTTTCCATGAAAAACTTGATCGTTTCTCTTTTTTTATTCTTGCTGTCTGCCGCCACTTTTGCTCAAACCATCTCTGTACGGACAGGATTTGACTTGGCAGATATGCTTTACAAACACGACTATTATCCCGACGACAACCGGAGTATTCCCGGGTTTCTAATTGGTGGGACTGTTGAGATACCAATTCTGGAAAGGCTCTCCATTGAGTCTGGGCTACAGATCGTAGCCAAAGGGTACAAATCTGAAGGTGGCGGCTCGTTTGCTCAGATTAAAGACAAAACCCACCTGTATTACCTTGAGATTCCAATATTGGCCAAGACTACTTTAGAATTTGGCAACATGCAACTTTACGGGTCAGTTGGGCCATATGTGGCCATTGGACTATCCGGTAAAACTGAGCTTGAGGTAACTATGGGTGGTAGCACCTCAAAGCAGGCATATGAGATAAAATGGGGTATAGAAAGCGGCAATGACTACAAGCGCGGCGACTTTAGCCTTATGGCCGAGGCCGGTATTAGACTAAAGCCTTTTCGTATTGGAGTATCTTACGGCATTGGTCTCAAAAACATCTCGGTAACAACCTCAAACAGTCAGGTTCAGAAGAACCGAGTGCTGGGGGTTCTCATTGGATATGAATTCGCTCTTTAAGGGTAAGTATAAGGTATGGAGTAGAAAAGAATTTGCTTGGCTTTCCCACTTTTACAATATTGCCGGTGCCACATTTGACAAATAAATGATGAACAGCTATGGGAGCGGACAAACCATATTTGCGCAAGGAACAAAAAAGTACCAAGCCATCGGTTTGGCCGCTCCTTCTAGCAGCTGCCGGTATAGTCATTGCCTCAGCCCTGATCCTTGAAGTAGTTTTTGTGAAGGAGGAACCTTCTCCAGAATTAAGCCCGAAGGAGAAGGCGAAGCTGGAGCAAAAGATGAAGGAAATCGATGATGCGGAGCAGTATGCACTTCTTGCTGCCAAGGATGGACATTACGCTTGTCTGCACAGCGGTCGGGCTACCTGTTTCCTTCATAAAGGCGAAGTCTTTAAATATGGTGTAACCACCAAAGGAGAATTCGGCAGATACAACACCGCCTTTATGATGAAGCACAATGTGATCTACGTTGTGCAGTTCAAAGGCAATGTTGCCGAGTGTTTGATCCAGGAACAAATCAAACTCTTCAATTATCCCTACCTGACGGAGAATCTTTCCCGTCTACCAGAAAATCAACTACCCAGACCGCCGTTTAACCCAATTATGAAATGATTTGCACTTGATCTTCCCAACATTTACCTTTGTAAAAAATTGAAGCATGAGAGTTCTCAAAGTGGTTGACGAAGATATTAACGACAAGATCGACATCGAATACATCGAGGAAGAACTCGGTTCTTTCCAAAATATCGGTATCGTGTACATCTGCACCAGTGAGGGCGGAGCAGAGGATGAGTATGTTGATGCGGACGGCACACAGATATATGTTATTCATATACCTTATGAGTTAGCTAAAAAGAACTTTGATGTGCGGCCAATTATGCTTGCTAGAGCTAAGGAGAGACTAGGGTTGACCTTAAATTGAAGGCGTCACAGACTTAAATTGTGCTCAATTCAAGTCTGGAGTACAAAGCCCAGTTCGTTGTGCGTCATTGTATTTACATACTTCATTCTGACAACTAATGCTTAGATATAGACAGACAAGCTTACCTTTTAGTCAATGCTATTTGCTATAGTTAACGGTGAAAAAGTTGAAGCAATCCCTAAAACATTAGGGAAATGTCAACTATGTGAAAGAAATGTATTCTCTAAATGTGGTGAAATTAATATTTGGCATTGGGCGCATCACAAAGATGAAAGTTGCGAAAGTTGGTATGAACCAGAAACAGAATGGCATAAAAACTGGAAACTTGCTTTTGGCAAAGACAATTGCGAAATAGTTATTTCAAAAGATGGTGTTAGACACATCGCAGACATTCAGACAAAGGATAATGTAGTAATAGAACTGCAAAACTCACCTATTCAAAAGCCAATAATTCGCAGCAGAGAGAATTTTTATGGAGAGCGAATGTTATGGGTAATTAATGGAAAGGACTTTAAACATAACTTTTTAATCTTCTCTTCACGTTTAGACGATGACGCAGAATATTATTGGCGACACAATTACATTCAGACGCAGCACGGCACTGTTGATAAGAATACTGGAGAAATAGTTTCCCGTCCTAAGACAGGGTTTACGTTTTCATGGAACTGGCCTCGAAAATCATGGACGGATGTTCAGCGGTATTTGTTTATTGACTTTGGCGATGAAAATTTATTTTGGGTAATTGACGGCATGGGAACAAGTCGAGGTAAAGGCAAAAAAGTGAGCAAAGAAAGTTTTTTGAAAAAGTATGGCGGCGACACAGAACTTTTAGCAACGCTTATTGACAAGAAATAGCAATGTGAATGTCTGCTTGAGAGGAAACCACCGCTATCGGCCACTGTGCTATCAAATCCATGATATATCACCATCAGATTGCTTGGTCTATCCCATAGCCAGAGTGACTCAAAATCTCTCCAATCTGCATCACTGTATTTGTCCTGAAAGGCCGACTTTCATCTTTTGTATTATTTATTTTTGTATAGTTAGTTTTGTTATGTGCACTTTCTGCACATGTTTGAGGAAAAAAGTGCACAAGTTCCTGTCCAAAAGTGCACATGTTAGGGGCATAAAAGATACGGGGCTGTCCTCGACGATCTTCAATATTGGGCAATGGCTGACCAGTTGAGTTGGTAGCAGTAATCAAACCTTTAGTAACCAGGCTTTGTATTGTTGTCGATATCACTCTTCTGGAAAGTCCTGTTTTCTTAACAAACTGGCCATGTGAAATCCAGTCCCTGGTTTTACGCTTTCCTGTACGTTGGTCCACCCAGCCATTAGTCTGCCTAAAGATTACAATCAGGAGCTTGGCTTCTGATCCAGTGAGATCAGCAAAATATCGATCCACCACCTTGTTTGATACTTGGAAAGTTTCTTGGTAGATCATGGCTCTTGCTTTTCATTATCTTCTAATTCAAAATGAGTAAGGATCACTTCGAGCAAGCTTTTCATGTTTTCCCGGAGTCGAGCGTTATCCCCAGATTCAGGTATCAACTTGTCGTTATTGGCAACTTCTGTCCTACAAGTTCGAGGTGTGTTCCGAAGATGGTCACCACTTGCCAATATGGCAACTTTTACCGTCTTGACGAAATACATATATAAAATAAAGGACAATTCAAATCTCTTATAGTTCTCTTTCACTAGATGTTTCGGCAAACCCTTCATGAAAACCTCGAACTTTGATAGAATTGCAAAAATCATTATTTATGGCACCATAATTGCAACTTTTCGGTTATCAACTATTTAAATGGTAAATTAGATCAGTAGTGTCCGGTTATAAATCGAAGAGAATCAATTGATTAGGATTATCGGGGTCAATACTTTTGTAGGGTTCTTTTGCAAGTAGTTGATTTACAGGTGTTTTGTCAAAAGGAGACACGCTTAAAA
>Ga0208373_1003733_pt1 | contig 14558 bp, 9 predicted proteins | sample RifOxyC2_FD_184036 | JGI IMG/M metagenome (GOLD analysis project Ga0208373, IMG submission 184036) | Soil microbial communities from Rifle, Colorado - Rifle Oxygen_injection C2 (SPAdes) | ecosystem: Environmental > Terrestrial > Deep subsurface > Rock core/Sediment | place: Rifle, Colorado...
AACACAAACTTTTTATGAAAGTGCTCGTAAGATGTTTATTGAATTTCACAAGAAGAATCAGTGCAGGTCATCCTGCATTGATTTTTCTATAAATTATAGAGTAACAACTAGTTCTCGGAGATACTGTGACGATAACAAACTTTAAATATCCTGCTCTAATCACAAGATTATGACATCACAGTTAGAGGAGAAGAACTGGACTAAGGAAATAGAGAAGCAGATCTATACTGAATGGAAGGATTCTAAGAGATACAAGTTCAATAAGAATTCTGGGAAAAAGGTTTATTCAATCGATACTCCACCTCCTTATATTAATACTCCGATACATATCGGCCAGGCAACTACTTATGTTCTAATGGATATGTTTGCAAGGTTTCACAGGATGAAAGGCAGAGAGATCCTCTATCCTCTAGGACTTGATGCTAATGGATTGCCTATAGAAATGGCTGTTGAAAAGAAATTCAATATTAAGATTACTGAAACATCAAGAGTTGATTTTATAGAATACTGCCATAAGCTTCTTCAGGAGCATTCAATGGCATCAACAGAATCATTCTTAAGACTTGGCATCGGATTCAATAGTTGGGAAAAAGGCAATGATATTGGAGATGTGTATGAGACAGACAGTCCTGATTATAGATCAATGACTCAGGATACATTCATTGACTTATGGAATAATGAATTGATCTATGAGGATGAAAGGACTAATAATTATTGTCCAGGATGCCAGACAACAATAGCAGATGCTGAGATTGATTATGCAGAGCTTCCAAGTTTTTTCAATGATATTAAATTCAAGATAAAAGAAACAGGTGAAGAAATAATCATAGGAACAACAAGACCGGAATTAGTCTGCACTTGTGAAATGATATGCTATAATCCAGAAGATGAAAGATACAAGCATCTTGAAGGAAAGCATGCAATAACTCCATTATTCAATAAAGTTGTTCCGATAAAGCCAGATCCTGTTGCTCAGATGGATAAAGGCACTGGATTGATGATGATGTGCAGTTTTGGAGATGTTACTGATATAAGATTCTTTAGGGATAATGGATTAAAGCCAATAATTGCAATCAATAAAGACGGAACAATGAATGAGAATGCAGGATTTCTTGCAGGCCTTTCAATTAAAGAAGCGCAGAAAAGATTCATTATTGAGGCTGATAAACAAGGGCTTTTGGTTAAACAACAGAAGATAAAGCACAGAACACCGATTTGTGAAAGATCCAAAGACCCTATTGAATTCATCTCTATGAAAGAATTCTATCTTAAACAGCTTAATTTCATAAACAAGATGTACGAGATAGCAAAAAAACCAAGATTCTTTGCAGAAGAATCAAGAAAAATACTTTTTGACTGGATCAATTCAGTATCAATTGATTGGCCTATATCAAGAAGAAGATATTATGCTACTGAAATCCCATTATGGTATTGTACAAAATGCAATCATGCTCATGCTCCAGAAAAAGGAAAATATTATCAGCCTTGGAAGGAAAAATGCCCTATTGAAACATGCCCTGAATGTGGCAATACAGGAAAACATGCTTTCAGGCCAGAAGAAAGAGTTTTTGATACATGGTTTGACAGCTCAATAAGCCCATTATATATCCTTAAATATAGTCGTGATGATGATTTCTTCAAGAAAAACAATCCATGCAGTTTAAGGCCACAGGGAAAAGAGATAATAAGAACATGGCTCTATTACACATTATTAAAGGATTATCTTCTTACAGGAGAATGCATCTTTGAAGATGTATGGATCAATTATCATATACTTGATGATCAAGGCAAGAAGATGTCTAAATCAACAGGCAATATCATTGACCCAAAAGATATCCTTGACAAGTTTGGAGCAGAGCCATTCAGGCTATGGTCTGCATTAGAGGGAAATCTTGAAAAAACGGATTTCAGATGCAGTCTTGAAAGGATAGAAGGTTCAGGAAAGACCATATCTAAATTATGGAATCTGTCAAAGTTCACAAGCCTATTCAAGCAGACTAACCAAGAAACCTATAATGATCCGGCAACTCATGCTAATCATTTAACAGAACTTGATAAATGGATATTGAATGAGGCTAATGTATTGATAATTGAGTCTAATAAGCATTATGCTGAATATGATTTCCATACGCCGGCAACATTGATAAGACATTTTATCTGGGAGACATTTGCAAGCCATTATGTCGAATTAGTAAAAAACAGGGCATATAACCAAAATAAAGAGTTCACTGTTGAACAACAGGATGCAGCAATCCATACATTGCACAAAGTGCTTGCAATAATACTAAAGCTATTAGCTCCAATAATGCCAATGATCACTTACAGGATCTATAAGGAGATAAATGGAAAAGATATTCATTTTGAGGCTTTCCCGAATGCAGAAAAAGAGCATTTAACAAACATCACAAAAGATGATATTATTGAATTGAACAGCTTTATCTGGAAGTCAAAAAAAGACAATGGATTAAGCTTGAAAGATGAGATAAAGGAACTGGTTATTGATCATAAATTCAAAACAATCCAGCACGACATAATCTCTGCACATAACATAAAGAAACTGGAGTTTGGGGAGAGAAAGATAATGCTTTAGAACCGCAATTATATTACTATCTCAATCTTATCTTCCCTTCTTCAAGATCTCTTTTGCCTTATCCTGATATTTCTGGTGAAGGCCAAGGATTTTATTATGATGATAGTCTCTGATATTCTTAATCTTATCACGAACAACAGGATCTCTTAGATTCATTGTTGATATCATTTGATTATACTCTTTTATTATATCATTTCCTTCATCTAAATAATGCTTTTTGATTTCATCTAATTCCTGCTTGACTGATTCCATTGCCTTAATTTTTTTGGTCCTGATTTTTGCAAAAATAGCAGTTACCAGAACAGAAATTATCAAAATAACAACTATTAATGCAACTCTTGACTCATTTGATTCAGCATCTTGCCCAGTTGCATTAAGAATGCCTAATGACCTTCCAACAATATCCTTTCTTATAGGAATCAACACTTCGCTAGTGTTTACAGAGCTGTTCTCTATCTCAGATACAGGTTCTGATTGCCCTATCTCTTTGGTTGTTCCAATAATAAATAGGCTCAGTCCAGGGCTCAGGGCTTGATAATAATAATTGCTGGAATCGTTATCTAAATATTCTGTCTCCATCAGGCTCCAGGAATCAGCATATCTAAACAATGCCATATCAGTATATACAACATTATTTGATATAAGCCAGGATTTCGATACTGCAAACTTAATTAAAACATTCTTAATATCAGAATCCTTAAGTGTTTCATGAGTGATGTCAAGTATTGCATATTTCCTGAACTTAAAGGATGATTCCTCAATATGCGTCTGATCCTGATGCAACTTTATCGCAATCCCTGACTTTGTGCCGTTTATGCTTATATTCATTTCCTTGATTGCGCCCCCGATATTCCTTATCTCAACATTATCGGTGGCAGAGACAATGTAATAATTGAAAATCTTGCTATCAGATCTGGAGGCAGTCTCAGTAGCATTGTCATCATCATCTTCAGTTACTAAAGATCCTCCCGAGCTTGATGAACCTGAAGCTGCAGATACATTAAATGCGATTATCGTGCTGTTTGGGTTTGAATTATTGGAAAGATCAATGCATCTAACATAAATAATATAATCTGTATCTGAATCCACAGAATAGGATTTAGTATGTGCAGTTATATTATTTACAAAATTCCTGCTCATATCATCATAGGGCTCATTTTCTTCGCTATATCTGCATGTTGCATATTCATCAGTTGTCACATTCAGCGTGACAGAGTCAGTTGAACTGGATAATCTCCCTGAAGGTTTAGGGCTGGAAATGACCGGTGCCTTCTCATCTACGACAGTAATGTTTAAGGCATCATATCCTATGAATCCATATGTATCATTTGCATACACGAATAATTCATGCACTCCAGAGCCAAAGTAAACAATACGTGTAGAGCAGTCATCCACTATTTCAGTTATGTTATCAGAAGTATCTCCAGTCAAATTATCAAGATCTCTGTACACATACCAGCATTTATCGATTTCTGATTCATCATATACAGTATAGTTGATGATGACTGTTGATGTATTTATAGCATCGGAATCTGTCACAATATTGATTATCGGTCCTGATTCGTCTATTGTGAGATTCCATTCCAGGCCAGTACTGGTGACATTGTTGCTTATGAGCAAAGAAACATTATATATAGATGAATCAACATAGGTTGTATCAAGCGAAAGGTTTTGCTCAGTACTGTTAAGTGTTCCATTTACATACCAATAATAGCTTAACGAATTATTAGCAGGATCAGCGCTTTGCTGGGAGAAATTGACTGTGCTATTTTTTCTTACAACAGTATTAAGTTCAGGGCTGTAGGATGTTATTCTTATATCGTAAACAATAAAACTTGCAGAGCTTATTCCAAGACCGCCATAATCATCCAAGACCTGAAAAGTAACATCATTGCTTCCAAGAATAGATGAATTCGCCTGGATTAGATAAGCGACTTCCTTGACATTTCCTGACAAATTTAAGTCTTGAATGCTAAATCTTGAATCACTAAAATTATATGTTATTGAATCATTATCAGGATCATAAAAGAAATATTTCAATAATACAGATTCATTCACAGTGAAATTAAGATCGGTGCTGTTCTTATTCATATTTGTGACATTCAATATCACTGGAGCAATATTTCCATTATCAGTAATGTTTATAGTGAAATTATAAGGTGCGGGGCTGAAGCTGAATCCATGGATTCTTAACCACCTATAGTCATTTGTCAGAGTGGTGATTAGCACTTCTTCATCAGTTGCTGAGTAGCCGCCATAAATGTCAAGATCCCCGGTTTCATTATATACATAAAGATCAAGATCATTGGCTGTTGTATTCCAATAAATCCCGATGGTTTCATTGCCTGATTTCTGATTAAAGTAAGAATAGTACAATACATCTCCTGCAGCCTGGCCTGATCTCTGCAGCTGCCTTGTTGTCAGAGCATAATTCCTTATAGGAATGGTTACAACTACTGGAACTGTGACATTATAGGAGTTATTCCCCTCCAAAAAAAGCAATGCCCCATATGTCGATGCATATTCCTGGCTAAAATTTGACAGAGAGAAATTTATCTCAAAAGTATAATTGCTGTTTGCCTCAACAGCAACAGAATCAGGGAATGCAAACTGGTCTGAGCCTAGTTGCCTGCTATTCTCCATATTTTCAATAACACTCATTGACAACTGAAATTCTATATTAAAATCATTGTTATTGACTAATGTTATGTTCGCTGAATTAGCACCATCTATAGAGGCAATGAATTCCCATCTGTCATTCCTAGCCCGAGTATTATAAGAATTTAATGCATCTACTAACGCATATGTTTTAGACAACAATGCATTCCTTATGTTTAGCTCGCCTGCTCCTTTGTCGAATACTTTTCCTGAAATATTAACAGCTGAGCCAATAAGCATTGATCTGACAATTAAAGGATCAAGTCCCGGATATTTCTCTAGCAACAATGCTACTGACCCTGAGACATGAGGGGCAGCCATGCTGGTCCCAGTATATGTCTGATACTGATCATTAAGGAAGGCGCTGTTGATATTGACTCCTGGAGCTATGATGTCAGGATCCAGCCTGCCAAAGGCGCTTGGACCTCTGCTGCTTCCAGAATATACATCATCATCGCTTTGGCTGATTGTAGTTTTATCATCTGCATTTCCGACAGTGATAATTTTGGTTGCTGATGCAGGGACTGCTATTGTGGATATTCCTGATCCTTGGTTTCCAGCTGCTGCAATAACGCTTATTCCTTCATCAACAGCAGCATCAGCAGCTAATGATGTGGCATCTTTTCCTGAATTTCCTTCAACTAAATCAGAGTATGATCCTCCAATAGACATGCTTATTATGTCTGCATTATTATCAACAGCCCACTGAATACCAAGGATTATGTCTGAAGTATCACATACTCCTGCTGCATTGCACACTTTCACTGCATAAAATCTTGCATCTGGAGCGACTCCTTTTATTGCTCCATTGGCTCCTATTATTCCAGCAACATGAGTCCCATGGCCATTATCATCCATTGGGTTAGAATCATCATTTACAAAATCATATCCTCCTATGATTCTGCAGCTTTCATTCATTGTGCTGCAATTGCCCAAGTCATCGTGAGTATAATCAATGCCTGAGTCGAGTACAGCAATTGTTATATTTCTCCCTGTCAGATTCAATACATTCCAGGAATAGTTTGCACCAATAGAGACAACACTTACATCAAGGTTCACTTCTATAGGATTTTCATCTATTTCAGGACTCTGAGATTCTTCAATAACAGGATTTTCAATAATAGGATTCTCAATAGTAGAATTGTCTTCAGCTGTATTGTTATCTAAAGAAATATTTTCAGATAGATTACTTGATGACAGATCATCTATCGGCGCATCAAGCAAATATAATGGCCTATCTTCATATATCTCCAGTTCATAATTATTATCTATTGCAAACTGCTTTAGCATCTTCAAAGATTTGGAAGTGAGTTTTCCTGAATAACCATTAATTATGTAAAGTTCTTTTTCAGGAACAAATCCAGAGCCTTGAATATCTACCTGAGGCCTTGAGTGGACACTTTGAATTTTCATGCTTTGAGATTTATCCTGATCATTATCTTGCTCAATGTTATTGTCGATCAACCTTACAATTACCTTTGTCTGTTTATCTCTTATCTTATCTTCGATATCTGCATAATTCTTTTTTGCCTCAGAATAATAACTAAGAACAGATACTAAAAACAAAAAAATTCCCAGATAAATAAAAAATCTCCTCATATTCCCCAACATAGAGCTATCATTATATATATAAAAACTTTTCTAAAGCAATACTCATTATTTTATAGATTCCACATCAATTGCCTCTATCTCATAAACTCCTGTGAATTCTCCTGTCATTGTCTTTTTTGCTTTCTTGACAATGAGTTTTTTCTTGAAATATGGTGCATTAAGCGTGAATGATTCTGCTTCTCCACCTTCAAAAGCAGGATTGATCCTGAATTTTGCATATATCTCCTTTAATTCTGACAAAGCCTTTTTGTCCAGAATCCTTCCAAGCCATTTTTCATTAAAGCCTTCAGCAGCTATTCCAACTATCATTATCTCGAATTTGTTCTCTATAAGTTCATTCAGCTCTTGAAATTGGTCTTTTTGCCATAATGGATTAAAGCATTTGATCTTTAACTTATCTGCAATCTTCTGTATTCTTGATGCCTGATAGACAGAAGCTAAGGCTCCAGTATAGATTCCCTGAATCTTGTATTTCTTAATAGCTTGTTTTATTGCATTTTCCAAGTCAATCAATTCCTTTTCTTTTTCTCCCTTAGTCTTGAAAAGCATTATTGGAATCCTTATTGCTTCAGCCTGTTTCTCAACCCATTTGATATTAGGAATATGGAACATATAGCTCTCATTATTCTCAGAGATCAAAGTAATCAGGCATTTAACATTGCTTTCTTTCATCGCATACATCAATGCCAATCCAGAATCCTTGCCTCCTGAAAATAAGACTGCTGTGTTCATGATCTGGGCAATAGGGCTTAATTTATAAATATTATTTAAATAACTGTCACCACTGAATAGAAACATTTATATATAAGTATGTCTTTATAAGGCTTCTAAAACATACAAAGGTGGTATAATGAATAACACACATATAGGAAATCGCGTAATTACTGAATTCAATAATATGCAGCTGACCAGTAATTTCTCTGAGTTTGAAGTCGGAACAGAATTACTGCTGGATACAATAGGTAAAAACAACCCTTGCCTGAATTGTTATAAGGTGGAAGAAAAATTAGACAATAAATTAAAATATGGATTTAGCAAACCTGCAATAACTCCAAGAAGCCAAACATATAATTGCAAGGACTGCCCATACAAAAATTAATAATTTTTATATTTTCTTTACTTTTATCCCGTCTTTAGAATCATCCACAGAATATCCTTTTTCTTTTATTAATTCCCTTAATTCATCTGCTTTCTTAAAGTCTTTTTTCTTTCGAGCTTCTTGCCTTTGATCAACAAGCTCTTGGATATCCTTTGTAATCTCTATTGTCTCTTCTGCAACATTCACCAGGTCTAATCCAAAGACTTTGTCGAATTCAAATATCAGGTGAAGTTTTTCCTTATCGCTTAAATCCTTATCTCTTACTACAGACCATAATACTGCTAAAGCTTTTGGCATGTTCAGATCATCATTGATTGCTTCAATAAAGTCTGCATTATATTTCTCAATAATTATTATGTTTGCATCACTTGATTTATCATGTTTATCCTGATTCTTTCTAAATTCAATTATCTTATTCTTCAATCCCCGGAATGCAGATCTTGCTGCATCTAATGATTCAAAACTAAATGTCAGTGGAGTCCTGTAATGAGTGTTCAAGCATAAATACCTGTAATCAAGAGGATCATAGCCTTTGCTTTGAACAAAATTTAATGTAAGGATTTCTCCTGATGATTTGGACATCTTGCCTTTATCCATAACTAAAAACTCGCCGTGCATCCAATAATTGACCCATTTATGCCCTGTAGCACCTTCTGATTGTGCAATCTCATTAGTATGATGCACCGGGATATGATCAATGCCTCCGCAATGAATATCAAAATGTTCTCCAAGATATTTCATTGACATTGCAGAACATTCAATATGCCATCCGGGATATCCCACTCCAAATTTACTAGGCCATTTCATCTCCTGATTCTCAAATTTTGACTTAGTGAACCATAATACAAAATCATGTGGATTTCTCTTATGTTCATCAATCTCAATCCTTGCTCCTGCCCGGAGTTCTTCCATATTAAGTCTTGCCAATACCCCATAATGAGGGAATTTCATAATATCATAATACACATTTCCATTGGCAATATAAGTCATTCCTTTATCTTCGAGTCTTTTTATCAGATCAATCATGTCCTGAACATGATCAGTTGCCTTGCATTTAATGTCAGGCATTAGCATATTCAATTTTTCCATGTCTTTCATGAATGCATCTTCATAGAATTTAGCTATTTCCCAAACTGTTTTTCCTTCTCTCTTTGCTCCTTTGAGCATCTTATCTTCACCTTCATCTGCATCACTAGTGAGGTGACCGACATCAGTAATGTTCATAACATGCTTGACTTTGAATTTGTTGAATAACAGGACTCTTTTCAACAGGTCCTCAAAAACATATGTCCTCAAATTCCCAATATGAGCAAAGAAATACACAGTAGGCCCACAAGTATATAATCCAACATAATCCTTATGTATCGGATGGAATTCCTCTTTCTTCCTTGATAAAGTGTTGAATAAAGTGAGCATGATTAATGAAATAGATGTGATTTTAAAAATTTAATCGTAAACTAAATAATCTCACTCATATTACACTAATTATGCTCAAGAGGGATCTATTAAAAATTCTAAAGTTTGAAGGTCATTCAGAAAAGATAATAAATGTATTTAAAAAAATCAAGAGAGAAAAATTTATTCCAGAGAAATTGGCTGAATATAGTTATGATAATTCTCCTCTTCCGATAGGGCATGGACAGACAATAAGCCAGCCAAGCACAATTGCATTTATGCTGGATCAACTGGAATTAAAAGATAATCTCAAGATTCTCGAGATAGGCTCTGGATCAGGATATGTCTTAGCATTGATGAATGAGATTTCCAAAGATTCAAGGATTATTGGAATAGAAAGAATAAAAGGCTTGGCAGATGATTCAAGAAAACTCTTAGAAAAAAACAGCAATATCCATATTATCAACACTAATGCATTTAATGGATATGAGAAAAATGCTCCTTATGACAGGATTCTTGTGAGTGCTGCTGCAGAATACATAAATAAAAACATTCTTGATCAACTTGCAGATAATGGGATAGCAGTCATGCCTATAAATAATTCAATATTCAAGGTCACAAGAATAAATAATCAATTCCATCAAACAGAATATCCCGGATTTGTGTTTGTTAGACTAATAGAATAAAATTTATATATTATACATCATCGCCGATATTATGAAGCATTCTAAATGCGAAACAAAAAAGTCGGAAAAGTCAAATGAGGATAACGAGTATAAGATATTTTTAAAAGTACTGCAAAAAGCAGAAAAGGTAGCAAAAGGACATGAAAAACTTTTGAAAGCGATAGGAGAATTATAATTCATTTCTTCTTCACGATAAACATTGCATGATCCTTCTCATATGGATCTAGCTCGCGATAATCAACAACAATCATCTCTTTCTCTAAGTCTGATCTGACTTGTCTGTAGATCTCCTTCGGATTCTTAGTAACATCAACACTTCTTGCCTTTAATGCCAATAAGCCATAACCACCTTGCTTTAGGAATAATCTGCAATTCTTTAGGAATATCTCTGCCTGGTTTCTTTGTGCAATATCCATGAATACAACATCAACCTCTGAAGCTAAATTAAGATAAGTTTCAGGATGATTAGCATCTGCAAGTATTGGAGCAATATTGTTTCTTGTTTCTGCTAAAAAGACAAGATCTCTTAAGACTCTTGGAGCAAAATCCATTGCATAGACCAATCCGTTTACTCCAACAATATCTGAAACATGGCTTACTGTTGTTCCAGTGCTTGCACCTAGATAAAGAACATAATCATTCTCCTTGATACCTATTTGATTAACATCTTTTTTTAATGCAGCACAAAGCTTACTTCTCTTAGGATCCCATTCTCTGTATTCGACATCCTGCTCTGTGAATAGATTCTCTCCATAAACTCTCTGCCCTTTGACAAGATTTTGAGTATAAATAAGTAAGTCTCTTCCTTTTTCTCTACAATATACTCCTTTAAAAAATTTGTATTGCTTCATACATACCGTGATTCTGATATTATTTATAAATGTTAGTCATAGTTTTCCCAATCAACATCAACCTGTGCATATTTGGGTACAAGCAAAGGATCTCCTAGTAAAATATAAGCGTAAGCATATGTCCCGTGAGGCGAATCATGATTCATAGCATAATTTATTTGACCCAGATTTTTCTCTCCTCTGCCTGTTGCACTTTTAATATAATACAATACGGTAGGTGTAGTTTGTGTGTTTACAATGGCTCCTATATAGGAAATGGCTCCTTTCCGCAGCATATTTGGCCCTATAAGATCAGAAGAATGCTTATTATACAAGGATGCCTGAAAATTATTGGTGCTGCATCCACTTGCAAGAACTGCAGAAAGATCAAGTTCGGGAATATTATCAAGTTCGGGAATATTGCCTGAATTTAGATAACCCCCACCTGAATTTAGATAACCCATATAATTATAAGTTCCATGGTCTTCATAAAATATTGTCTGCATCCTTTTAAACTTTACAGGATCAAGTGTCGATGCATATTGACAAGGCGAATATTCTTGACTATCCATATAACAATCCACAATATAGCTGTTTTGCTCCAACTTTTCTTTCAACTCCTGCGATCGTCTATATTGCGCTGTCACACCAGGTCTAAGAAATAAAGAAGTAGTTATCAGAGTATATTCGTTAGGCTGATATATCCTTCGGAATAATTTGTCATAGTTGATGCTTCTTTGAATATATGATGAAATATCTGATGATGTTATTCCATAAATTCTTCCGACATTATATCTATATCGACCAGGCATATATTCCTGAAATTTCACTAAATTATTATTTTCTAATTTATATAAGAAATATGATTCCTTGTTCTTATAAGGAATAACACTTAAATTGTTTTCATCAACAGACTCTATGAGAAAATAAAGTTCTTCGTTAAATTTATCAACCGCATAAGGCGTAATTTCAAGATGACTCTCTTTGGGAATAATAATCGGATTAGTGAACTCTAAAGTATCAAAGTTAAAACTGCTAATGTACCACGTTTTATTAAGACCATGATTAGGATCAAAAGCATATTTAACATATGTGAAATACAATTTATTCTCGATAATTTCGGAACGCCATTCACCATCAAAACCAAACTGATTATATGTTCGTTCCTCTAGCAATTCTCCTTCTGGAGAATATCTTCTAAAACGCATAGAATTTTGATTATTATATATTATGTCAATATTAGAATTGTGTAAAACAGCATAGTAAGACATTTTTAGATCCAACGTTATATTTCCTGCTCTTTTCAGTTCTTGATCGAATATAAGTATATCTTGACCCTCGATCTGCATATAATAATTATTTAAATAATTTCCCAGTATATGTATATTAGATGTGTAAGGAATTAAAACATCATTTTGGGAAGACTCCGGTATTAATATATTGCCTTCAGTATCAACCTTTGCGATTTTCAAATGAATCTCATCTTCCTCAACTGCGGCAGCCATAAAAACTTCATCCCTTGCTGAATTAAAATACACATCTAATAAATAACTTATTTGACCTGTGGAAAAAACAAAGACTTTTTCCTTCTCGAAGATTTTATTGCCATCATTATCTAATAGAATATAATTAAGATATACTTCGCTTTGATCAGGAACATCTCTAGTAAAATAGAAAATATGAATTTGGCTCTTTGAATCAATAACCCAATCCATTCTTTCAACCGGCGCGCCCCACCACCTGTGCTCAATAATTTTATTTTCTATTACTTTATATCCATCAGAATCAATCTTAGTCAATACTAAATCCCTATAAAAATGTCCGAGTTTATACATATATCCATCTTTACCATCTAGCACAAAATCATCATATTCTAATTCTAACAATTCATTCACATCATCTGCATATAGATTATCTGCAGAGTTTCCCCATCCCCATTCAAAAATACATCCGCCATTATCCTCAAATACCCTGTTAAACGATGCGGGTATATGCTGTGGTGCTGAAATTATTGTTAGGTAATCGAATCTTCCTGGAAATCGAGAATCAGTATCTTGAAGGAATTCTTTTATGGCATACACATTTTTTTCGTAGTTCAAGAACACAGTCCTGCTACAACTATACCCTTCCTCAATAGCTGGTTGAAGGAAAGAATCAGGAATATCAACACTTACAATAAGTTCATGTCTTGCGCTAGCAAGTATGGGTGATGACAATGATTCCTTAGTATATAGATTTCTAATTATTCCAGATGTACCTTGAAATTCTTCGTCTATAGAAGTTATTAAGTCATGTGTATTAACAATTAGCAATTTATTAGTATCTGTTACTCGTATATATTTTTTCATAAGTGTTTCTGAAGAATACTCTTCTGAACAAGGAATAGAACTAATTATATTTCCCACACAAACTATTTTTTTGCCTGTATAATATTCGGGTGAATCCGGAGAGGATCCTTCAATTATTAAAGGAGCATTTATCGCTGAGGCATAAGTAGATGCGAGTAATGAGAGTGAATAATTATCTTCGACATAAACAACTGTAGAATATTGTGTCCAAAAGGAGAAATAATCCTGAGGATTAATATGTTTCACTTCGCTCGTTGGTTCACTAATCATTAACTTAGCTTCTAAATCAGAATTCCAAAGATTCTCGTTATCAACCATCGTAATATTGTTAGAACCATATTGCCTAATGAAATATATAATAGACTCCGCATCATAACCTGTCTCTTCAACATGGTATATTAGAACAGGATGAGAATGTATTTGATCATTCTCTGTCCAAACTGCAAGAGGCACCAAAGAAAGTGTATCTTTCCAATTATAATCAGAAATCAAAAAAACAGGATTATAACTATACATTGTTTTATTTTTCAAATTATATGATGAATCAGTTTCATTTCCGCCTAACTTAGAAAGACAATACTCAACAAGAGGAGGAACAGAATCAGTCTCCAGACATGCGCCATCAACACAACCAAAAGAACAATTAAAATAAACAAGAGCAGAATCAACATATTCTCCAACGACACACGGATTAACACAAAAATCAGAAACATTAGAAGCAGCGCATCCAGAAACAACAGATGAGCCTTTAACAAAAAAACCAGAATCAGAATCAACAGAAAAAGAAGGACAAACACCAGTAGCACGACCAGAAATACCATCATCAAAAACACCGATAGAAAACAACATAAACAAAACAGCAAACAAAGCAACAATACCCACTACAAATAATCCTAAAAGCTTCATTAAAACAATCACTTGAGAAACCAATATAAAAAGTTAATGAAAAAACGCAAGAACATATCTTCCAGCATGTATACCTATGACATTATATATTATCAGCTCATATCAGCTTGATCCCATTCTTCAGTATGTCTGAGACTAACGGATCTTTTTTGTTCTTATAAAAATCTCTCCTAAAGTAATGTATCTGCACATCTTTACTGTATCTGTCATGTATTTTTTGGATTATAAAAGATATCCGCTTCTTTTCTTGCGGAGATATTCTATCTGCTATTACCACTATATCAATATCAGAATCCTCCTTATAGATAAGCTTAGCATAACTTCCGAATAGGTATGTTTCAGCTGATTTTATCTTAACAAGATAAGATTGCAATTCTAAAATGGAGAAATATGCATCTAGAGGTATCTTTTTTAATTTAGAATGATCATCCGATA
>Ga0208373_1003741_pt1 | contig 14549 bp, 12 predicted proteins | sample RifOxyC2_FD_184036 | JGI IMG/M metagenome (GOLD analysis project Ga0208373, IMG submission 184036) | Soil microbial communities from Rifle, Colorado - Rifle Oxygen_injection C2 (SPAdes) | ecosystem: Environmental > Terrestrial > Deep subsurface > Rock core/Sediment | place: Rifle, Colorado...
TAAAATCATGGCGCCGCGGGGGCCGCGCAAAGTCTTGTGGGTGGTGGTGGTAATAACGTCGGCCAGGCCCACCGGCGAAGGATGAACCCCGCCGACAATCAGCCCGGCGATGTGGGAAATGTCGGCCATAAAGAAAGCCCCGACTTCGTCGGCAATGTCTTTGAATTTTTGCCAGTCAATAATCCTGGGATAGGCGGTATAGCCGGCAATGAGCATTTTGGGCTTATGTTCTTTGGCCAGACCTCTGATTTCGTCAAAATCCAGATAACCGTTTTTATCGGCCGTGTAATTGACGGCGTTATACAGAGTTCCGGAAAAGTTGACTTTAAGGCCGTGAGTCATGTGTCCGCCAAAGCTCAAGCTGGCGCCCAAAACGGTCTCGCCCGGGTTCATTAGGGCAAAATAAACGGCCAGATTGGCCGGCGAGCCCGAGTAGGGCTGGACGTTGGCGTGGTCCACCCCGAACAGTTTTTTGGCCCGCTCAATGGCCAGCAGTTCAATGGCATCCACGAATTCACAGCCGCCGTAATACCTTTTACCAGGGTAGCCCTCGGAGTATTTATTGGTGCCGATTGAGCCCAAGGCCTCTAAAACCGCCTCGGACACGAAGTTTTCCGAGGGAATCATTTCCAGGCCGTATTGCTCGCGTTCCAGTTCATGTTGTAGCAGGTCGGCCGTTGGTTTGTCGGTTTGAATGAGTTTCATAGATTATTATTTTACCCCGCACCAACTTTTTTATCAAGTTATTTTTAAAAAATAAAAAGCAGAGGAATTTATCCTCTGCTTGGGTTTTTATTTTACCTTTTCCAGAATCGGTTTAACGTTCGGCGCCAGGTCCGTTGGCAGGTTATCAAGCGGAAACCAATCATAGGCTTCAATGTCATCGCTCGGCTTGATTTCGCCGAGCCTTTTGGCCAGATAGTGAACCAGAATAACCAGGGAACCGTCAGCCCTTTTCTGAACCAGAACGTCAAGCAGTTTTTCAATTTCAATGGCAAAGCCCATTTCTTCGCGGCATTCCCGTTTGGCCGTTTCTGCCAGGCTGGCGTCAAAATCTTCCATTTCCCCGCCGCAGAACTGCCACTTGGGGTCGGGTTTGGCGGCCGTTTTTTTGTGTTTATTCAAAAGGGTCATTTTTTTGCCGTCACGTTCCTCTATAATCACCGGTCCGGCTACAATGATTGAATTTGGCGGTAAAATCATATTTTTTCTATTATTTAATGTATTTTACCATATAGGTGCCTTGTAATCTATAACCCAGCTTGCGGTAATAGCCCCTGACGCCGAGGCCGGAAATGACGGCGATTTTTTTAAGCCCGTGTTTTAAAGCAAGCTCTTCGGCGATTTTCATCAGCCGTTTGCCTAAGCCGGCGTGCTGGACGCGCGGTTTTTTGGCTTTAACCGGCACCAGCTGGCCGTAAGTGTGAAGTTCCCTGACCAGTGAGGCGTTCTTCAGTTCCGGAATAAAAGAGTCCGGATTATCATTAACTCTAAACCTTAGAAAAGAATAAAGTTTGTCCCGTTTCGGGCTTTCAAAGGAGACAAAATATTCCAAAGCCTCCGAGGCCCGGTATTTTTCAATAAAAAGTTTAGCCCGTTTGACTTGAACATCGGCTCTGGTTTCGCGGCAGCGCATACAGCGGCACCTTAATCCTTTTTCTTTTAATTTTGTCTGAAGAAATTGACGCAGGTTGGTTATTTGATTGCCGGCCACAATGCTTTCTTTGGGAATGTCGCGAATCAGCCGGTTGACGCGGACGTAATAGGGAATAATTTGTTTTATTTTCAATAACAGATTTAAGAGTTGTTTTTCGGAGTAAGGTTTGTATTTGCCGGATTTATGCCATTGATAAAGCGGAGCGTATTTATTAACCACGGTCGGATAAATTTTCAGCTGGTCCGGCTGATAATCGGCCGAACTGAAAAGGGTTTTAAACATTTTTAAATCCTTGGCCGGGGTGGAACCGGGCAAGTCCGGCATCAGGTGGTAGTCAATCTTAAAACCGGCCGATTTTAACAATTTGGTGGCTTTAATTACTTCTGTTTGAGTATGACCCCGCCGGACGTATTTTAAAATGTCATCGTCAAGATGCTGAACGCCCAGCTGCACCCTGGTACAGCCCAGCTCCCTTAAATTTTTGATTTCCGCTTCGTCAATCAAATCCGGGCGGGTTTCCAAAGTCAGGCCGATGATTTTGTATTTGGCCGTTTCATTTTTCTTTTGGGCTATGGCCAGATTTTTAGACGCTTGGCCGTTGCAGGCGTCAAAGCATTTTTTAATAAACCAGGTTTGATATTTTTTATCGTAAGCGGACCAGGAGCCGCCCAAAACTAAAAGTTCAATCTTGTCCACGGCATGGCCGTTGTTTTCCAGGGCTTTAACGCGGAATTTAACCTGTCTGGCCGGGTCAAAATTTAGGGCTTTGGCCCGCTGGGCCGCCGGCTCGTTGGACAAATAGCTTTTGGGCATGCCCGGTTCCAGGGGGCAGTAAACGCAGTTGCCCGGGCAGTAAAAAGGCTTGGTTAAAACCGTTATTGGCGTAACGCCGGACATGGTCCGGGTCATTCTTTTAATCAGGTATTGCCTTAAATTCTCAATTGTTTTATGGTTATATTGTTTCAGCTCTTTGGCGCTAAGTTTGTTTAAGGCTTCAATCAGACGGGCGTTGGCGACCGGGGGAATTTTCAGCTCGCCGCAGAATTTTTTTTTCAGACGCAAAAAATCAGCCGGATTTTGGGGCGCGGCCTGAAGAAGTTTAATGATAATTTTTTTAATTTTTCCTCCCATAGTTAATTTAAACGATTAAGTCCCGGTCATAGGCTGGTCAGCCTCTGGCTTACATTAAGTCCCTTCCGACTTAACACTTAATACTTAACACATTCATGACTAAATCGGACAAAATTTTACGCCAGGTGAGAGAGGGATATAACCGGATTGCCGAGCATTTTTCGGCTACCCGCCACGCCCCCTGGCAGGAATTCAATTTGTTTAAGGAGTATATCAAAGACAGGGATAAAATTCTAGATTTGGCCTGCGGTAACGGCCGGCTGTATAATTTAATGATTTCGGCCCAAGGCCGACCAGCCTCGGGCTGGAAGGATTCCGGGTTGGTCATTGATTATTACGGCCTGGATAACTCCGAAGAGTTGCTTAAAATTTGCCATCAAAAATATCCGGCCATTTCCGAAAAATTCCAGCTTGGCGAAATGTCGTCTTTGCCTTACGCTGACGAGCAATTTGACTCGGTGATTTGCATAGCCAGCTTTCATCATTTGCCGGATAAAAAATTGAGACTTAAAACTTTGGCGGAAATTTACCGCGTTTTAAAACCCGGCGGTTATCTCTTGATGACTAACTGGCACTGGCAGCACTGGCCGTTTTGGCGGTATTTTTTCAGATATTTTTCCGGAAAAAAATCGTGGCAGGATTTTTGTTTTCCCTGGAAGTCGGCGGACGGCCAGCAGCAGTGTTTGAGGTTTTACCACGTTTTTACCAAAAGGGAATTAAGCAAACTTCATCAGCAAGTCGGTTTTAAGATAATCAAAATTTTCCCTTATCTGGAAGCCGATAAGAAAAGTTATAAACGGGGGATTAATCTGGTAAGTATCGTCCAGAAATGATAGTATATAAATATGAAATTTTTAAAATATTTTCCTAAAAATTCTGAAGGTTTGTATATTGTTTATGAATTATATTCTTTTGATAATTTTTTTCGATTACTTTTAAAACACGGATTTGATCATGAGAATGCTTTGTATTTTATTTTTACTAATTGTGTTTTGAGTGCGGTTGTATTTCAGGAGAGAATCCATAATAAGGCCTATTTAAAGCTTCGCGGGAAAGATGCACTCTCCCCGAGGTTAGCGTCAATTAAAGCAATGCTAATTTTTGATATTTTGCAGTGTATCAAAGATTAATTTATTGTCAGTAATATAGTATTCCAAAATTACGAAATTATTTTCTCTAAATTTATTTATAGAATTGATAATAAGCTCAAACTCTTTTTTAAGTATTTTTTCAAAATTATAACTTTCATTCCTTGGAAAAACTATAAAAAAATTCACTCTTTGTTTAGTTCTTTCGTTTAATAATCTAGGAGAATATAAAGAATAATAACAATATTTTTTTAACTCCTTTTTGATCATTTCAAGAGATGATTTATCAAATTGATTTTTCTTTAATTCAAAAACATTTATGTTAGCACTATTTATAATTACTATATCTGAGGGGTAAGCGTTACCAAAAATAAATTGATTATAAATTATAGAGCTGGCAAGATTATTATTTGGATAATGGTTTAATATCTCAGAAAGATTTTTAAATATATTACTATTTTTATCCTTCAGAGATAAAAGAATATACGACTCCAAATCACTTTCTGAAGAAAAGGAATATTTCTTAAATAAGCGGTTTTTGTTTTCTAAAAATGTCAGATTAACTTTTGAGGCATCAGGAGCGGGTAAATAATTCTTTGGGTCGGAATATATTTTAGTTGTTTTTTCGTAATCAGTAAAAGTTTTTAGCATAAATCGTCCTTCATTTTCTGTGAGACTAATTGAGTGTAAATGTTTGTTTTGTTGAATCAAACTAATAATCCGAATAGCAAGATTAAAGTTTTTATTTTTTATACCCTGTAAATATAGATCCGTTTCTTCTATCACTTTTAGATTTATTGGTTTAATTTTAATTCGATAGTGATATCTTTGATCAGGATAAATAATTTTTTTATCATAAAATAAAGTCTTACAAACTTTAAAGGGGCCATAAATATCTTGTGACTTATAGCTGAATTGTGAAATAAACACAATATCGCCCAACTCAATATTAGCCAACCAATTAGAACTAGTTGAGCCGTAAACTTTGTATTTTATACATTCATCTGCAAATTTCGTGGTGGTTAAAATATAATATCTCATGCCTCAATCCTAGCAAGAGATATTTAGTTTGTCTAGTAAGACTGATAAGTATTTCATTAGTGATTAAATTTGCTGTTTTCCTGTGTTCTTGACACGGGGAAATTCATTTAAAGATCCGGAATATTGGAAAGTATTAAGAGAGAGTAAAAATATAAAGGTTTATTCCGAAGGTTAATCTTGTGAGTATGGCTAAAAAGTAATCTGTGGATATTTATCTTGAAAAATTTCTTAAAATCCTTTATAATATGGTTGAAGGATTCCCGTTCCCTCGTTAAGAGCCCGATTTTTTGGACTATTAGCGGGGGAGCGGGAGTTTTTTGTTTGAAAAAAACGGCTTTCTGAAGCGAAAGCCGTTCGTTTGTGTGTTGGTTCACTTACTTTATCAAAGAGATTCTTTGACTTTGCCGCATCCCGTTAGCGGTGGCTCGGAGCAAATAGCTGCCGCTGGCCAGATTATCAGCCGGCCAGAGTAACCGATGACTGCCGGCCGGAAATTCACCGTCAGTTATGGTCGCCACCTTTTGACCCAGGAGATTGAAAACTTCCAGAGTCAATCTGCTTTGGTCAGGCAGTTCCACCGCAAGGGAAAGAGTTGAGTTGAAAGGGTTGGGCCAGGCCGAGGAGAGTCTGAACGATTTTGGTTCGCCCTCTCTGGTTTCAGGAACGTCCAGAATCTCGGAGAGGTCGAGCAAATCCAGAGACCGCTCGCACAAGACCAAAAGATAATGGTCTTCCACCAGCTGAACACTCTGGATATTTGATCGGCAGGTGTACCAACCAAGCAGCTGGACGTCAGACGGCTCTGAAACATCCCATGCCTCCAGGCGATTCTCGCCGTGAGTTACCAGACAGCTCCCTCTTATAAAGAAGAAGTTGTCCCGTGGCGCCGTGGGCATGTTAAACCTGTCCAGCAATTCAAAACTCTCCCAGTTGTCAGTAGTCTGGTAAATGGAGTAGTACCAGACTGATGTTATGTATATATTTTCATGATTGATCTTGACCGCCTCGATCCTATCCCCCGGTCTCCAGGCCGATAACTCTCTTGGATTTGCGGGATCCGCAATATCCAAGAAATACAGTCTTGGTGCCGCCGAGATAAAATCGCACAGCACCAGGATGGAATCGGTTAAGGCGACTACCTTTCTTCCTCCGAACACTTCCTGGGTTAAGGAGGAATCAATAATGGTTAAATCCGACGGATCGGAAACGTCAATCTGAAACATGGACGTTTCGTCGTTCCGGGATTTAACCAACCACAAATACCCATTTAAGTAGTAGAGGCTGGTTGAAACCTCATCACCCTGAAACACGAGAGTATCAAGAGCGGTGGGGTTCAGCGAATCTGACAAGTCATAGCTTATCAGAGCATGTGCCGAATCCCAAACCTCTTTATTCAAGAGTGTCCGGCCACAGCTGAAGTAGCCATGCCCTTCAGTATGGTTAGCGAAGTAGCGTACATATTCAGTGGCGCCAACCATTTCGGGATTAAACATGTCCTGAAGATCTGCAATTTGCAGATTTTCAGTGCCGAAAGGCTCATGGTCGGGTACATTGTGGATGTATCCATAGTTTCCTATTATGGATACTGTTTCAAAGCGGTTGTTATTAGTGAGAAGGTTTACAAGCAGGGGGTCGGCCGGATTGGAAACGTCAATAAACCCGATTCTGGATTCATAGATTGAAACAATGAGCAGGCTATCGCCATAAAGATTGGAAAAGGCCATGGAAGAATTACGGTCCCACCACTCAAATGGTTGATAGAATTCCGGGTTAGCCGGCTCGGCTATGTTAGCCATGACAACAACATTGCTGCAGTTCAGATAGAGCATGTCGTCATGGATAATGATTCTACCGGGAGATGCCGGAATGGCATATCTCCCCACCTCTTCCGGATTTGTTACGTCTGAAAAATCAACAACCCGGAGAATTATCTGATCACTCTCGCCTCGGGTAGTAACGAAGGCGAAGTCGCCGGCCAGCGCGACATGCTCGTCTCGCGACCGGGAACTTGCGAGACTGGAAACGTATTCTGGATTTTCGGGGTCAGACACGTCATATATTGGCGTGTCCATGTCTGGTTCCGGCTGCCAATCCGGATCCATAAAGTCATGGAGGAAAACAGGGAAAATAAAGAGCAGAGTATCGCAAACTGCTACTCCTCCATAATAATCAACATCAATTCCCTGTCTATCCACTTCCACACCACTCATAAACGTCATTTCGTAAGGATCGGACAGGTCAAAGATGGAGAAATAACAACTATCAAACAAACAGAATGCCAGGTTGTCATGGACATCCATATTGGTCAAGCCTCTAAGGCTATGACCGATTATGAATTCCGGTTGACTCGGCTGGCTGACGTCGTAAATCTCCAGGGAATTTTTCCCGACTGCAAAAAGGTAACTCCCCTCATAAATCAGTTGTTTTATCCCCGTTACATCTTCCAGAATGGTAACGGTTTCAGGGTTTTCCGAGTCGCTTATGTCAATTACCCACAACCCGGTTGAACCGGTCAACTGATAGAGATAATTCCCTACCAGAGCGCCAGCGGTAGTTTTTTCCCACGACCTGAAGTATCTTCCGGCCAGGGAAACATTAGAGCTGTCCTGGGCCAGAGAATGGCCAGAGAACAACAACAGTGCCGCCGTCAGGCAGCAAAGCAACCTTGTAAGCTTCATCATGAGCCTTCTCCATGTTTTTTGTTTTTTTACTAACTGTTAAAGTACTTTATGTTGCATAATATCATAAATATACAATTTTGTCAATAATAGGGTATTAACAGAGAAAAGGTATGTTAAAGGAGTTTAAATCGCCAGTTTTCTTAAAATCCTTTATAATATGGTTGAAGGATTCCCGTTCCCTCGTTAATAGGTTAAAAGCCAGCGGGGGAGCGGGAGTTTTTTATGTTGATTTTAGCCTTAAAATAAGGTAGTATTCAGCTATTATGATAGGCATATTTGTCCCTCGGCAAGCTCGGGATGACAGAATAATTTAATATATTTTTTATGATAGGCATATTTGATTCGGGCGTGGGGGGCTTGACGGTTTTTAAGGAAATAAAAAAAGCCCTGCCCGATTATTCATACGTTTATCTGGGAGACAGCCTGCGCGCCCCTTATGGCGGCCGGAGCCAGCAGGCGATTTTTGAATTTACTCGTCAGGCCGTTGACTATTTGTTTAAACAGGGTTGCGAGCTGGTTATTTTGGCCTGCAATTCCGCTTCGGCCGAAGCTTTAAGAAAACTTCAGCGGGAATGGCTATCCGAAAATTTTCCCGACCGCCGCATCCTGGGAGTCATCAGACCGGTGGCGGAAGAAGCGGCCAAGCTTTCCCGTTTCGGCCGGATTGGCGTGGTCGGCACCAAAGCGACGGTTGAATCAGGCGCTTATGAACGGGAATTAAAGCTTCAGAATCCTGACTTAAATATTTTTCAGCAGGCGTGTCCGCTTCTGGTGCCTTTAATTGAGGAAGGCTGGTTAAAGAAGCCGGAAACCAGAATGATTGTCAAAAAATATCTGGCGCCGTTAAAACAACGGCAGGTTGACACTCTGATTTTGGGTTGCACCCATTATCCGATGCTGATGAAAGAGTTTGTCAGATTAGCCGGCAAAAGGATTAAAGTGCTGGACGCGCCCAAAATCGTGGCCGAGAAATTGGTTGATTATTTAAAGCGCCATCCGGAAGTTGAAGTTAAACTTCCGCCAAAGGCGGATCAGCCTCTGGCTGAAAAAAAAGACCGTCAGGTCCGATATTTAACCACCGACAGTCCGGACAAGTTCGCCGAACTGGGCGGCAGGTTTTTGGGTCAGAAAATCAAAGCGGAAAAAATTGACTTATCAGCCGATTAAATTAAACCCATTCTCTTTTTTATTTCCAGAATGTTCCGTTGCGCGATCCGACGCGCTTTTTTTGCGCCCTCGGCCAGAATTTTCCGGACTTTATTTTGATTGAGTTTTTTCTTGCGCTCCTGGATCGGTTTGAGAAAGCAAATTGCGGCCTCGGCCAGTTCGTTTTTCAATTCCGAATATCTTAGGGTCTTGTTGTTAAAGGCGGTTGAATATTTTTGAACCGTTTTTTTGTCGGTTAAAAGCTCCAGCAGGCTAAAAAGATTTTTAACTCCGGCCGACATGCCCTCGGCTTCGGCCGGGCCGGCATCGGTAACCGCCCGGGCGATTTTTTTCTTGATAACTTCGGCGGAATCGTCCAAGGCGATATAATGGCTGGGGCCGAACGATTTGCTCATTTTTTTAGCCGGGTCGGTAAGCGACATAATTCTGGCGCCTTGCCCGACTATCGGTTTGATTTCTTTAAAATAATCGCCAAATTTATGGTTGAATTTTCTTAAAATGGTATTGGTAAGTTCCAGATGCTGGAGCTGGTCTTCGCCCACCGGCACCACTTCGCTTTGATACAGCAGAATGTCGGCCGCCTGCAGGACCGGATAGTCAAACAAGCCAACATTGATGTTTTGTTTGTGTTGTATGGCTTTATCTTTAAACTGGGTCATCCGCTCCAGTTCGGCCATGGGAGTTAAAGTATTAAAAAGCCAGGCCAGCTCGGTGTGTTCCGGCACGGCCGACTGGACGAACAAGGTTGATTTTTTGGGGTCAAGGCCGATGGCCAAAAGAGCCATGGCCGTATTTAAAATGCGTTCCTGGAGTTCGGCCGGATTGTAATCAACGGTGATGGCGTGCAAATCAACAATGGCGTAAAAACAATCGTATTGATTTTGCAAATCAACCCAATTTTTAAGCGCGCCCAGATAATTGCCCAGATGGATTTCGCCAGTGGGCTGGATGCCGGAAAAGAGGATTTTCATATATAACCAATTTTATCATATATTCGGGAAAAATAAAAAAGCCCGCCGAATCGGCGGGCTTTTTATAAAGGTTAAACTTCAATAATCACCGGCAAAACCATGGGCCGTCTTTCCGTTTTCTGGAAAAGGAATTTGCCGACTTCATTGCGGATTTTGTCTTTAATGTAAACGTCGTTGGCTGAAGTTTTGGGATTGTAGTCTTTAAGCATGGCCCGGACTTTTTTGCGGGTTTCTTCCACCAGCTTCTTATTTTCTTTCATGTAGATAAAGCCGCGGGAAATCAAATCCGGATTCTGCACCAGCTCGCCGGTTTTGGTTCTGATGGTGGCAATCACCACAATCATGCCGTCGGCCGCCATCATCTGTCGGTCGCGCAGGACGATATTGGAAATGTCGCCCACGCCCAAACCGTCCACGAAGACATAGTCGGAAGGAATTCTTTTGTCGGTCAGCCGGCCGCCGTGTTTGGTGAATTCCATAACCTGGCCGTTATCGGCGATAAAGATGTTTTTCGGGTCAATGCCGGCCGTGACGGCGATTTTGGAGTTCATTCTCAAAAAGGAATGATGGCCTTCTATGGGAATGAAGTATTTAGGCTTGACCAGCGAAATAAAGAATTTTAAATCTTCGGCTTTGGCGTGGCCGCCGGCGTGGACGTCCATCATCTGGTAATGAATGACCTCGGCGCCTTCGCGGTAAAGGGAGTCTTTAAGCCGCTGGACGGCGCGTTCGTTGCCCGGAATGACGGAGGAGGAAAAGACCACGGTGTCGCCCGTCTCAATCCTCAAGGACTTGTGTTCCTTGTTGGCGATTCTCATCAAGACGGCCCGGTCTTCTCCCTGGGCGCCGGTGCAAATGACGAGGATTTTGTTTTTGGGATATCTATCGGTGTCTTTGAGGCTAATCAGTGTGCCTTTTTTTATCTTCATGTAGCCTAAGGCCTGGGAAATTTCCACGTTGGTTTTCATGGAGTAGCCCTCAATAATCACTTTTTTGCCAAAGCGTTCGGCCGCGTAGATAATCTGCTGGATTCGGCCCAAGAGCGAGGCAAAGGTGCCCATAATCAGCCGGCCGGGAACGTTTTGGATGATGTCGTCCAGGTTGTGCTGGATTTCGGATTCGCTTAACTGGTGGCCGGAGTGGGAAGCGTTGGTGGAATCGGCCAAAAGCGCCAGCACGTTGGCCTTGCCCAGGCGGGTGATTTTGTTGATTTCCGTGCCGGTGTCGCCCGATTCGTTGAGGTCCAGCTTAAAGTCGCCGGTATGGATTACTTTGCCAAAAGGAGTGTCCACCACCAGGCCCATGGAGGTGGGAATGTTATGGCTGACGCCGAAAAAGCTGACGGTAAAAACGCCGGCTTTGATAACGTCGTTAGTGCTTACCGACTGGAGATTAAGCTTGGGAGCGTCTTTGTAATCGTCCTGACGCTTGGCAATGATGGCCAGGCTCAAGTCGGAACTGTAAATGGTCGGGTTGCCCAATCTTCCCATAACGTGGGGAATGGCGCCGATGTGGTCGTAATGGGCGTGGGTGATAAACACCCCGCGGATGTTTTTTTCTTTGCCTTTCAAATAGTCAATATTGGGAATGATGTAATCAATGCCGGGCATGTCTTCTTCCGGAAACTGCAGGCCCAAATCAATAATAATAATGTCGGCGCCGTATTCCAAAATGGTCATATTCCGGCCGACTTCCTCGTTGCCGCCGACCACTATCACTTTCAGGGTCTCGTGGTCTTTTGAATTTTGAGGCCTTTTATGGAAGTGGTCGCGTTTAACCCGCCGCCGGTCGTTTCCATGGGTAGCGGTTTTTATTCCGGAGTTCATTCTTTTTCTGTGTGTTTTTGTTTGAGCGATCATAAATTAGAAGTTAGCAGTAATTATTAGTTATTAAATTTTTTAAGTTTTATCCTCCGAAACTCGCCTACGGGCGAGTGAAGGAAGATGGTGCTGAAAAGAGGATTCGCCGCGCCCCACTCGCCCCGAATTGGGTTTCGGGGTCGGGCCGGGGAACCTCCACGGGGTTGCCCCCACACGGCTCCCCGCCTTGCCTTGCCGAACGATTTTAGTATATTTAGGTTATGAGTGGTGCCGCGGAGAGGACTCGAACCTCCACGGGGTTGCCCCCACACGGCTCTGAACCGTGCGCGTCTACCAGTTCCGCCACCGCGGCTAAAATTTTTAAGCTTAACTCATAAGATGTTCAGGCAAGTTCGGCGGGCAGGTCTACCAATTCCGCCCCGCCTGCCGCGCCCGACTTGCCTGAAAGCAATTCAGGCGGGCGGGCCATGACTTACCGTCAGGCATGTCGGGCAGGCATTTCGGCTTTGATTATTTTATTTCCAGGAAAATTTTCTTTGGGTTTTGATGTACCAGTCGGTAATTGAAGCGAACCGGTCGGCTGGCGCGGCAATTCTTCTGGTGGAAATGCCTTTGATTTTTTCGTGAACCGGGTAAGTATGAACGGGGTTGTAAAGAAAGATGGCCGGCACGTTTTCCGCCAAAATGCTTTGGAATTCAATGTATTTTTGGTTGATGCTGGTTGTATCTTCCAGCACCCGGGCCTCTTCCAGGAGCTTATCCACGTTGCGGTCGGCCCAGACGGACAGATTGGCGCCCGGGTTTTCCATCTGGGATGAATGCCAGAAAGGATAAGGGTCCGCTTTGATAATCTGGCCGAAGAGCAGGGCGTCGTAATTTCTGGGTTCAATGATATCCGGCCGGATTCTTTCTTTGGAAATGATTTCCACGATGGCGTTGACGCCGATGTCTTCCCAGTTTTTCTTAATCAGTTCGGTGGCTTTGACGTACTCCACTTTTTCCACGGTCGTTAAGGTGAGTTGCAGAACCTGGCCGCCCTTGGTTAAAAAGCCGTCCTGGCCCGGTTTCCAGCCGGCGTCTTTAAGCAGCTGCCTGGCCTTGTCCGGCTCAAAGGAATATTTTTTAACGTCGGCGTAAAAGCCGATAAAGCCGGGCAAGACCGGCCCGTTAATGATGGTGCCTTTTTGGTCCAGGGATTTATTCAAAATTTCCTGGCGGTCAATCGCGTAGGCCAGGGCTTGCCGGACGGTTTTGTCTTTTAAAATTTCATTTCTTCTGGTATTGAAGAAAATGGCGGTGTACTGCGGCAGGGAAAGCGAATAAAATTTAATCTTGCCGTTTTTGGCGATTTTTTCCTGATATTCTTTGGGCAACAGGCTTAGGCCTTCAATGTTGTTGTTGGACAGGGCTTCGGTGGCCGTGGCAAAGTCCCCGTAAAATTTGAAGTTCAGTTCCTCAATAAAAGGTTGGGGGCCGTAATATTTTTCGTTTCTTTTCAGGGCGATGGTTCTGATGTTGCCGTTTTTGTCTTTGGTAAAAGATTTGAATTGATACGGGCCGGTGCCGACCGGTTTTTTGTTAAGCTCGGCCAGGGTGGCGTTAGCCGAAGGAATGGTAAGCCAGAGGTGTTCCGGCAGAATGCCGAAAGTCAGGCTGTTGATGAAGCCCGCCACCGGCTCTTTAAGGATAAAGCGCAGGCCGTAATCATTTAATTTTTCCACCTGAACGTTGTCCAAAGCGCTTTTCAGCTGGCTCTGCCACTCGGGGTCCTGGATGCCGGTAACCGTAAAGATAACGTCATCGGCCGTCAGCGGCTGATTGTCGTGCCAGAGAACGTTCTCTTTCAGTTTGAAAGTGTAAACCAGGCGGTCCGGGCTGATTTGGTATTCTTCGGCCAAATCCGGCACCAGCACGCCTTCGGCGTTGATTTTAAGCAGGCCGTTGAAAATCAGGCCGCTTAAATCCCGGTCCACGTCGTTGTAAGAGGACAGGATGGGATTAAGGTACTGCGGCGTGCCCACCAGCCCCTCGGTATAGCTGCCGCCTTCTTCGGGAATCAGGCGGCTGTGGCCGAAATAAAAATTGCCAACCAGCAGGAGCAGGCACAGTCCGATAATTGAACTGAAAAATTTTAAATAGCTTTTTTCCTTTGGGGACAGAAAGTTAGGCAGGGTTTTTAACTGGCTAAAGCTGGGCAGGTTTTTCGGCGACAGGTTGGCCACCAGCCGCTGGTCGGCTCTTTTGGACAGCAAAGGATTTTTAAAAGCCTTGGCCGACTTATCTTCGTCCGCCGAAAATTTCATCAATCCGGTTATTTTTTCTTTGAGTGATTTTAAAAAAAGTAAAAAACTTTTCACGGAGTTTTTAATTATATTTGAGAAGAGTTATTTTTGCAGGAAGACGCTGGCCAGAGTAATGGCCATAAAGAGAATTGCCAGGATGATGGTGCCGGTGAAGATAAATTTTTCCGCGCCCCGTTTGGTCCGGTAAACGCCGCCGTCGCCGCCGAAAATGCCGCCCATGCCCGCGCCCCGCTGCTGGATTAAAATAAAAATAACCAGTAAAGCGGCTAAAATAATCTGAATGATATTGAGAATATTTTGCATAAATCAAATCGCTTTAAATAATAACAGGTTAGGTCCGGTTTGTCAACCTTTATAAATTTCAAATAACCAATTCCTAATTCCTAATTCCTAATTCCTTTCTTCTCAATTTCCGATGGTAAGTTACGGCAAAGCGGTGGGCTTCGTCGCGGATTTGCTGCAACAGCTGCAGGGCCGGGGAGAACTTGGGCAATCTCAAGGGAATGGCCTGTTGAGGTAAATAGATTTCTTCGTTTTTTTTGGCCAAGCTGATAACGGCCGGCGGACGCTTTAAATCGGCCATCGCCTTTAAAGCGGCGTTTAATTGGGCGGGGCCGCCGTCAATCAGAATCAAGTCGGGCTTGAGCCAGTCGTTTTTAAACCGTCGCCCGATGACTTCGGCCATCATCC
>Ga0208373_1003744_pt1 | contig 14538 bp, 13 predicted proteins | sample RifOxyC2_FD_184036 | JGI IMG/M metagenome (GOLD analysis project Ga0208373, IMG submission 184036) | Soil microbial communities from Rifle, Colorado - Rifle Oxygen_injection C2 (SPAdes) | ecosystem: Environmental > Terrestrial > Deep subsurface > Rock core/Sediment | place: Rifle, Colorado...
TAATCTAATTAATGACATAAATTGCGTAAACTGATTTAGCAGATTAATCCGATCATCAATTTAATCCGCTTACTAAATTAAAATCTGCCCTGCGACGATGACATTAACCGCCTTGCCCTTAACCTTCCAGCCGGCAAAGGGGCAATTGCGGCTCTTGGACTTGAACTTGGACGGGTCGATAACCCATTCTTTATTGAGGTCGATGAACGTCACATCGGCATCAGCGCCGATAGAGAGCGTGCCTTTGGGAATGCCCAGAATCCGGGCCGGATTGAGAGTCAAAGCTGCCACCAGCTGGTTAAGCGTGATGACTTTCTTGTGGACCAATTCGGTCAGAACCACCGGCAAAAGCGATTCCATACCGATGATGCCGAAGGGAGCGACATTATATTCCACATCCTTTTCTTCTTCAGAATGCGGGGCATGGTCAGAGGCAATGGCGTCGATAGTGCCGTCTTTCAAGCCGGCCTTGAGCGCTTCGACATCGGACTTAGTCCTCAGGGGCGGATTGACTTTATAGTTGGTATTGAAATCGCTGGTCTTAACAAAATCATCGGTCAGGGTCAGATGATGAGGCGTGACCTCAGCCGTGACCTTGATGCCATCTTTCTTGGCCTGTCTGACCAATTCCACGGCCCGCTTGGTGGAGATATGCGCAATATGGAGTTTACCGTTAGTCAGCTTGGCCAGGGCGATATCCCGGTAAACCATAATCTCTTCTGAAACCGGAGGCATACCGACCAGACCGAGTTTGACCGAAACGCGGCCCTCACTCATGGTACCGTCCCGTATCAGGTCCATGTCTTCACAGTGGTCAATAATGGGTTTGTCAAACATCTTGCTGTATTCCAGGGCCCGCCGGACCACTTCAGCGCTCTTGATGGGCGAGCCATCGTCTGAGAATCCGACTGCCCCGCCCCTGAATAACTGGCCCATCTCGGAGATTTCCTCGCCCTTGCGGCCTTTAGTCACTGCGCCGATGGGAAAAACATTAGCCTTGCCGGCCCGCTTGGCCTGTAGATAGACGAACTCAGCCGAGGCCTCGTTGTCTATAGCCGGGTCGGTATTAGGCATACAGGCGACCGAGGTAAATCCTCCGTTGATGGCCGCGGCCGTTCCTGAGGCAATGGTTTCTTCGTCTTCCTTGCCCGGCTCGCGCAGATGAACATGCATATCAATCAGTCCAGGAGTGACAATCAACCCCTTGGCATCAATGGTTTTATTTGCCTTGAGCGTTTTAGGACCAACAGATTTTATCTTTCCGTTCTCGATAAAGATATTGGTAACCTTGTCTATTTTATTGGCCGGGTCAATTACCCGCCCGTTCTTGATTAGTAATGTGGTCATAATATTATTCTATTTCCTCTGATTTAGGTTGTCCGGAGACCAGATAAAGCACAGCCATGCGCACGGAAAGTCCATTGGTGACCTGGCGCAGGATAACGGATTGCGCGCCGTCAGCCACATCCGGGGTAATTTCTACGCCCCGGTTAATCGGGCCCGGATGCATAATCATCACGTCCTTTTTGGCGCGTTTGAGCCGCTCGGAATTTATGCCGAAGAGCCGGGCGTATTCACGGACCGTCGGGAAGAACTTACTACGCTGGCGCTCCAGTTGGATGCGCAGGATATTTATGACATCCACTTCCGGGATGACCTTATCGATATCGTAGGCAATCTTGACACCCATATCCTGTATCTCCTGAGGAATCAGGGTGGGCGGTCCGACCGCAATGACCTCAGCGCCCAACTTGGTCAGGCCCCAGATATTGCTCCGAGCCACCCGGCTGTGCATGATGTCGCCGACTACGGCTACTTTCAGTCCCTTAATCCGGCCCTTTTGTTCGCGCATGGTAAAAATATCAAGCAACCCCTGGGTCGGGTGTTCGTGGGCGCCGTCACCGGCATTAATCACGCTGGCATCTATGATGCGGGAAAGCATATGGGGCGTACCCGGAGCCGTATGCCTGATAATGGCGATATCAATACCCATGGCCTCGATATTGCGGGCCGTGTCCTTCAAGGTTTCACCCTTGGATAAACTGCTGGTCGATGGCGAGAAATCAACGATGTCGGCGCTCAAGCGCTTGGCAGCCAGGGAAAATGACATCTTGGTCCGGGTGCTGGGCTCTACAAACATATTAACCACCACCTTGCCGCGCAGGGTAGGTACTTTCTTGATATTACGGGTGGAAATCTCCTTGAATGATTCGGCCGTATCCAGAATATGGCTTATTTCCCGAGCGGTCAGATTTTCCAGCCCCAGGAGATGCTTATGGGTCCAAGTAAATTTATTATCAGAAGTCATAATATCTATTTTACCTTTACTGCCCTGGCCAGTGGCTTCTGGCGCTGAAGCGCCATGGCGCCCTTATGGCGCGCATTGGTAATCACCACTTCATCGCTTCCGTCTATTTCTTTTAATCTAACCATGACTATTTCATCATTCTTGGTCTCGACTAATTTGCCGACATAATCAGCCGAGATAGGTAATTCACGGTGTCCCCGGTCAATCAGAACAGCCAGCTGAATCCGCCTGGTCCGGCCAAATTCAGCCAATTCATTCAGTGCCGAGCGGATAGTCCGGCCGGTGAACAGGACATCATCGACCAGAATAACGCTCTTATCCGTCAAGTCAAAAGGAATATAAGTATTCTTAACCACAGGCAGATGCCCGACCGTATCCAAGTCATCGCGATAGAGGGTGATATCCAAAGTACCCAAAGGCAGGTCCCTTTTTATCTTCTTTTCAATAATTGATTTAAGCCGCTTGGCCAGGGGCACACCCCGGCGATGAATACCGATAAGCACCAGGGAATCTTTTGCTTTTGATGATGAATTCTGGGAAATGACATCAGCGGCAAGTTTCACCAAGGTCTGGTCTATATCCTTCTGGCTTAACACATTCGCCTCAGAAGGCCTCAGTGTAAATAATCGCTTGTCTTTCGGCATAATTGCATTCCCCGAAAAAAAACTGCCTGCCTGTCGGCAGACAGGTCTGGATAAGAGCCAACAAGCCGCCCCACGCGGGACTTCAACTGACTCTAAAGCGGAATTATAACTAAGAATTGGCGATAAGTCAAATAATTTATGTGAATTTACAGCCGGAGCAACTCACATACCCAACTGCCTGCCAGCCAGAGGAATATCCGCTTAAAACACGGCTACTAATTACTGCACTTTGAACTTCATCAGGAATTCGGCGTTGCTCTTGGTCTTGCCGATATTATCCATCAGCCATGACATTATCTCCAACGGATTTCTCTTTTCGGCTATGAGCCCTTTCCGAAGCATCCAGGCACGCTTGAGTTCGTCCGGATCCACAATCAATTCCTCTTTACGGGTACCTGAAAGGGCAACGTCAAATGACGGGAAAATTCTCCGGTCGGCCAATCCTCTGTCCAGATGGATTTCCATGTTACCGGTGCCTTTGAATTCCTCAAAAATGACCTCATCCATCCGGCTGCCGGTATCAACCAAAGCCGTAGCCAGGATAGTCAGTGAACCGCCTTCTTCAATTTTGCGGGCGCCGCCGAAGAATTTCTTTGGTCCCTGGAGAGCCGTGGCGTCAATACCACCGGTCAGGATTTTGCCGCTATGCGGAGCTTCGGTATTATAGGCGCGACCTAAACGAGTGATAGAATCCAGCAGGATGACAACATCCTTGCCGTACTCCACCAAACGCTTGGCTTTATTTGAAACCATTTCAGCTACCTGAATGTGCCGACTGGGTGGTTCATCAAAGCAAGAACTAATAACTTCGCCCTTTACCGAGCGTTGCATATCGGTCACTTCTTCAGGCCGCTCGTCAATCAACAGGACAATCAAATAAACCTCAGGATGGTTTTTAGCAATGCTGTTAGCAATCTTCTGGAGCAATACGGTCTTGCCGGTCCGGGGCGAAGCGACAATCAAACCACGCTGGCCCTTGCCGATAGGCGTAATCAAATCCATAATGCGCATGGAAATCTCGTCCGGCGTGGTTTCCAGAATAAGCCGTTCATTGGGATGGAGCGGCGTTAAATCAGAGAAGAATACCCGGCTCAAGCGCATGTCCGGATTCTCGTGATTGATGGCCTCCACCTTAAGCAGGGCGAAATACTTTTCGCCTTCTTTGGGCGGACGAATCTGGCCGGTAATGACCAGCCCGGTCTGCATGCCAAACCTTTTAATCTGGGACGGCGAGACATAAATATCATCCGGCGAAGGAAGATAGTTGTAGTCAGGGGAACGAAGAAATCCGAATCCATCCGGCAGGACTTCCAAGACGCCCTCACCGATGGTTAGCCCGTTTTGATTGGCCCGGGCCTGAAGAATCCGGAATATCAAGTCCTGCTTCTTTAATCCGCTATACTCGGTCATGCCTTCCTTCTTGGCTAAGGCAAACAGTTCCGCGGTTGTCATCTTCTGAAGTTTAGTCAGATATAATTCAGACTTCTTTATCTCCTCGTATTTGGCATTGGTGTCCACCGGCGCCGGCGCCGGTGCCGGCTTGACCTCTTTTTCCTTAGTTTCCTTTTCCCGGACTACCGGTTCTACGCTATTATTATTGGGTTTTTCCTTGGCAACTCTGGGCATATATATCCTCCTTATTAAATAATATTTTTACGCAAAAGGGACAAATGATTGTTTATAATCACTATCACATTGCTGTTTTTGTGGTTAAGCATTATTAGTTATCATCCTAAAAATACGTTTAGTATGCGCCAACGCTGTAGCAGACGACTTATTATCTATCACAAAATTAGCCATTGATTTCTTTCCCGATAAGGGCATCTGGTATCTGACTCGCCTCCTTAACTCCGCGATAGTCCAACCCCTTGAGGTCATGATTCTTTTTAACCTTAATTTGTCCGGCGTCCGGATGAATACGACATAGTTACAAAGCTTATCCAGGTTGGATTCCAATAAAAGAGGTGCGTCAATCACAACGACCGAGCTACTTGCTCTTTTTACCTGTTTGAGTATTTCCTTTCTGATATATGGATGGGTCAACCTGTTCAGCCGGCAAATATCCTTGGCCTCGGCGAATACCACCTGGGCCACCTTCCGGCGGATGATTCTGCCGTTTTTATCTAGGATATCCCGGCCATACCACCTGATGAGGGCATTCCGCACAGTCGGTTGGTCAATCACCTTATGGGCGATTCCATCGGCATCTATTATTCTGGCCCCCAGGCCCTTAAATATCCCGGCTACATAGGTCTTACCGCTGCCGATACCTCCTGTCAATCCAATGATAACTGGTTTTAACGCCATTAATCTGTAAATACCTACAGTGCCTTCTGCAGGCAGATGCAATAAGACATGTTATTTTACGGTCAGAAAATCAACCCCGCACATAATCTATATTGACGACAATACGATTGGCTATGATTATTATTGATTATTAGAATGATAAATATTGATATATATAATAAATAAATTTATGTGCGGGGTCAAGTATTTTCTTTATTTTTCCGTGAAATTCTATTTTACAACCTTGACGCCAGCCGGGTCGTATTTCAGCGGGTCAATTTCTTTCTTGGCCTCATCCTGGAGTTCCTGAACCATCAGGTCATTAATAATCAGCGCCTTATAGATTAATTTCTGCTGCAGGGCATATGCGACCAGATTCTTAAGATTCCCTACAAAGGTGTCCGAAAGATAGATTTTAGCCTCATTAATCTTCCGGGTGCTGAAATAGCCGACATTAATACTGGAAACGCCCCAAATCAGGTCCTCTTCTATCCCACAATAGCTTTTAATCCAATTGTTGACATCCGGCTTATGGGTGGAAATAAATAGCGTGGTTTCCTTTAGGGCATTAACAAAACTAACCGCGGCCTTGGGCTGTTGCGTATAAAAATCCTTTGACATCAGGACCACACCATAATTATGGGAATCATATATGCTCCGGCAAAGCTGCTTCCGATTGTACTCTTCTACCTTCGGGTCAGTGGTTACCAGCGCATCAATTTGTAATTTCAGAAGAGCATTAAGTTTGTCACTGTCATTGGTATTAACCAGTTCAATATCCCGGCCTTCCTGAAGCCCTTCCCGTTTGAACCAACCCAAAAGCGCAGAGTGTTCCGCGGTATTGAAGGTTACGCCGATTTTTTTGCCTTTCATTTCGCTGATTTTCTGGGTTAGCGAATCAGTCAGGACCATTAAATCCGAACGCCCCAAAGAACCCAGGTTAGCTATAATTACTCCATTAAAATCAGCGCCTAGGGTCAGGATGGCCTGGAAGTCAGAAATAAAAGCGACATCTAAACTTTTATTTATTAGTACGGTCCTTAACGCCACCTCATCATCAAACGGGGTTATTGAACCGACCAGAGAATTCTTGTCCAAGATATTGGTTCTTGATACTGATTCACCGTAGTGATTGAGAATCAGACCCTTTCTGGGAAATCCGATTCTAATCGGAACCGATACCGGCCGTGTTTCGTTAATCACATCCGGATCCCCCCCTGGTCCCGGGGTATCTTTGCCGCAGTTACAAACACTCAGGACTGTTATTATGCCGACAATCCCTAACGTCATAAATACAAATATCTTCTTCATATTTACACTCCTTTTGGCGCCGCTTAAACATATTGCCACAACGAGGCAATATGCTTTTAGCGGGTCTTATCCCGTCCCTACGGACGGTGGGTAGCCACCGATAGTTTTTATCGGGGTTGACGCCGCCCCATTGGGCTTATGGCGCCGCATTCATAAATAAACTATAGATAATCTCCTGGCTCGTGTCAAGGATATCTATTTTTTCTTCTCACGCTCGGGATTCAGCTGCTGCTTCTGTCTGAACCATTCCAGCCAGGTGGCCTTATTTATCTCAAAAGGTAGGCTGGTAACATGCTTCAGGCAATTCATTATCACCGTATCCCAGACCTGGGGCGATATTTCCAGTCCGCTCTCAAGCCTGGACGGTGGTTTTTCCAGCGCATTAATCAACAGTTCTATAGCCTGGGATTGGGCCGGTTCAGGCACCAATAAACTGCATAAGAATATGTCAAGCGGCACCCCGCCTTTAATAGCTGTTCCCAGTTTATCCAGAGGATTTTTCAGGACCGGCCCGACTTCAGGCGGAAACACCCGAAGATTAATATTGGTCGAAACTATTTTCCGGATAGTCTGAAGTATCCCGATTTTCTTTTCCAATGCCTCGCTTTTTATACTCCTCGGACTGATTTCCGCATAAAGCATATAAGTCTTGTAAAACGGGCTTTCCGGATTGTCACGCCCTATCTCCAATCCAAATTCCCATTCCTTCTTTTCATTAGGATTAAGTTTAAGCTTCTCAATCTTCAATGGTATCGGCTCCACACTGACCTTGTTATTAAAACTCCCAAAAGGATCGTAGAGATTATAGCTTATATTAAGCGCAATAACATTATCCGCGCCGAAATCTATTTCAATCGGGACTAAACTGACATTTTCCAGCTTCAAAGTAAAATTAACCCGGTCCGTGCTTTCATATAATCCGGCCGGCAACCCCTCTCTGGGCTTAGCAATCAGGGTGGCTCTCAGCACCCCGGCCTGGATAATCCGCTCCTCGCACTGTATCTTCAGAAGCTGGAGTTGATCCCTGAAAGAAAGACTCTTCTCAATAACCAGGATGGCGGCAACCAAATCCTTAGCCTCGTTATAATTTTCCTGTTCAAATAATTTCAGTGCGCCCAGATACCGGCCGTAGAAATATTTTTCTATAAAAGCCGCATCAGTTGGTAGTCGGCCGATGTTATGTAACGGCGCGGTAAAGGTGCCGGTGGCATTACCCTTGGAAAATCCCTGCTCGATAATCTGGCGGGTCAGTTCCAGAAACACGGACTTTTCCTTGAGATGGGCAGCTAGGAATGGCAGAACCGCCGGGCCCATGGCCCGGAGTTTATCAAACCCCTCCTGCTGCTCCGGGAGGCTGGATGATTCCAATTTCTCTATGGCCGAATATATCTCTTTGGTCTTCTGGTAGAGGTCGCCCACCGGGTGACTCTGGGAGTCATCCGGTTTTTGCGCCGGCGGTTCGGACCATAGATATGAAATTGCGAAACCACAGATACACACTGATAAACACAGATAAAATAACCGTCTCATACACAACTTGATAGCGATAACCACCCCGAAAGCATTCGGGGTGGTTAAAGGGTTTTTCTTGTGTATTTATTTATATTTTGTTATGTATTTTGTCTATGAAAAGCGGGAATATAAATATGGCCTTCTGCGGCCTGGAGCTTGAGAATCCCTTTATCCTGGCTTCAGGACCGCCCACCCGCAACGCCGAGATGATTCTGCGCGGGTTTGACCAGGGCTGGGCCGGCGCAGTCACCAAGACCATCTCGCTGGCCCCGACCAAAAGCCCCAAGCCACGACTAGCGGTTATCAATAATACCCGGAGCCTGGTGAATATAGAACTGATTTCCTCGGACAGCGCCAGCCAGTGGATAAAATGGATTAAACAAATTAAGCAGGCCGCACCTGATAAAATCATCATCGCCAGCATCATGGCATCAACCAAGCCAACTGATTGGCAGAGGTTAGCCCGGATGATGGCAGACAGCGGAGCTGACGGATTGGAACTAAATATCTCCTGCCCGCACGGTATGCCGGAACGAGGCATGGGCTCTCTGATTGGCCAGGATCCGAAACTGGCCGGTATGGCCACCAAAGCGGTTAAGAAAGCGGTCGGGATTCCGGTGATGGTCAAACTCACACCCAATGTCACAGACATCAAGGTGATTGCCCGGGCCTGCGCTGAGAACGGGGCCAATGCGCTCTCCGGCATAAATACCGTAAAATCTCTGCCCGGGGTTGATATCAACACCTGGACTCCCCTGCCGGATGTCCGGGGCCAGAGCACCTTTGGCGGCTATGCCGGCCGGGGCATCAAGCCCATTGCCCTGCGCTGTATTGCCGAGATGTATGAAGCGACCAAATTGCCCATCAGCGCTGGAGGCGGCATCTTCTCCTGGGAGGATGCCGTAGAGTTTATGCTCCTCGGCGCCCAAACCCTGCAGGTCTGCACCGCCGTGATGCTGAACGGATATTCCATCATCCACCAGCTCAAGCACGGGCTTAATAATTATCTTATCAGCCACAAGATAAAAGACATCAAAGACATTGTCGGTCTGTCCAATAGAAGATTAGTTAAACTCGCTTCCCTTAAACACCAAAATCCGGTTGCCATACTAAACCAAAAAAGGTGTCTTTTGAATCTCGGCCATCACTGCCACCGATGTTTTACGGTTTGTAAAGATGGCGGATTCCAGGCCGTATCGTACAACGGAAAGAACTGCACGGTTATAAAGGAATCATGCGACGGTTGCGGACTATGTATTGATGTCTGCCCGAATCAGGCAATTAAATTCAATGCAATATCTCACACGTAAACAACTCCAAAAGATAGACCGGCTGGCCACGGACAAATACGGCATACCGTCCATCATCCTAATGGAGAACGCCGGCCGGGCCGCGGCTGAAGAGACAATAAAGCTGATACATAATAAAACAGCCAGGATAATTGTCATCTGCGGCAAGGGCAACAACGGCGGGGACGGATTTGTTATCGCCCGGCATCTCCACAATAATCACTATAAGGTCAGCGTTATATATCTAGGCCATATCAAGGACCGTAAATCCAGGTCAGCCGCCTCTGACATAAACCTTAATATCGTCCGCGAGTTAGGAATCCCGATATACACTCTGAACAAAAAAGTTCCAAGATTATTAAACTCAGCTGATATTATCATTGACGCCATCTTTGGCATCGGCCTAACCAGAGAAATCCAGAGCCCTCTGAAGGAACTTATCGCACAAATAAACGCCCTGAACAAACCCGTGTTGGCTGCTGACATCCCGTCCGGGCTAGATACTGATACCGGTAAACCCTTAGGCATCGCCATCAAGGCTAAACTGACCGTCACCTTCGGATACCCTAAAATAGGATTCAAGAATAAGGAATCAGGAAGATATACAGGCAAGGTAATCGTAGTGGATATTTCATTGCCGACAAACGGAAGAACGAAAGGACTAAAGGACTGAAGACATTCGTTTCTCCGTTCTTTAGTTTTCAGTTCTTCAGTAACATCTATGAACAAAATTACCTTAGTCATCACCTTCATCTGGCTGGGATTTATTGCCCTGATTGCCCAGACCATTGCTTTGCGCGAACTGCTGGTGGTATTCTTCGGCAATGAACTCTGCCTGGGCATCATCTTTACAGCCTGGCTGCTCGGTATAACCGCCGGCGCATTCATCGCCTCATTCATTACCGACAGAATCAAGTCGTCTGTCTCTATACCGATTGCTATCTTATTGCTTATTACCATAATACTGCCCTTGCAGGTCTATCTCATCCGCATCAGCCGTCTGATGCTGGATATCCCCTTGGGCCAGCATATTCCATTCTTAGAGACACTCTATATGAGTTTCCTGCTGGTGGTGCCATTTAGCATCCTGATAGGCATTGCCTTTCCGGTCGCTTGTAAGATATACGCTGACAAGAACGATTCAGCCCAATCCATCGGCCGAGTATATGTCTGGGAGGCGCTGGGCTCGCTCCTGGCCGGAATCCTGTTCACCTTCATTCTAGTGGAACGTTTTTCTGCATTTGAGATTATTTATGGTTGTAATTTTATTACATTAGCAGTTATTACAATCACTATTTATATAACAAAACTTAAACCGGCTATTAAGTATGGCTTAATGGCATTAGTTTGGTTGCTTCTTATCAATGCTTTGATACACCCGGGTTCTATGGCTCCATTGGACGAATACACCATCGAGAAACGATGGGAAGCTACCTATGGCAAAGACATCAAATTAGTGAAATCAGTCGATTCCAAATACGGTAATATTGCCATTGGTGAACTTCAAAACCAATATAGTTTGGTAGAGAACGGCAAGTATGTGTCTTCATTCCCAGACGAATATACTCATGCTCCATTGGCGCACCTGCTGATGACCCAGCATCCTAAATCAAGAAATGTTCTCCTGATAGGCGGCGGCATTGAAGGCACCATCAAGGAAATGCTCAAGTATCCGATTGAATCACTGGACTATGTCCAACTTGACCCGAAAATTATAGAAGTAGTCAAGAAGCACATGCCTGAGGAAGATCTAAAAACCATGGAGACCGATAGGCGATTACGGATACACTATGCGGACGGCCGTCGGTTTATCAAGTCTAATTATCAGTCCAGGTTATACGACCTGATTATCATCAATCTGCCAGACCCGTCCACCGCCAACATAAACCGTTTTTACACCACGGACTTCTTTAAAGAAGCCAAGCAATGCCTGAACAATGGCGGCGTGCTGGCCACCAGATGTTCATCAGCCGTGAACTATTTCGGCGAGGACGTGGGCAACTACACCGGCTCGGTCTACGATTCGCTGGCCTCGGTCTTTAAGTATGTCCTGGTCACGCCCGGCACAGAGGCGCATTTCTTTGCCTCAGATGAGCCGGATACAATTACCTTTGACATCAAGACGCTGGACAGCCGTTACCGTGCCAGCAAAGTGGAATCAAAGTATTTTATCTCGCCGGCCTCGTTTGAGATTATGCTTCCAGAATCTCAGATAAAGTTCACCCAAGAAGCGCTCCGCAATAGAAAAACCCATTATCTCAATACCGACCTGAAACCCATCACCTATTTCTTCAACTTGGTGCTCTGGGACACAATGACCGACTCATCAGGGACATTCTTTAAAACACTGTCTGGAATCAAATTCTGGTGGGTTATTTTGGTGATAATAACCCTCGCGGCTGTCCGGCTTGGACTCCTGGTGTCATTCACCACCAAGGAATCAAGACAACAGCACAATGCCCTATTTTCCATATTCATCATCGGGCTGTCCGGACTGTCCCTGGAACTGATTCTGCTCCTGGCCTTCCAGAACATCTACGGCTATCTCTATCAGTATATCGGATTCCTGATAGCCCTGTTTATGGCCGGTCTGGCCCTGGGCGCCTTCATATCCAACCGGCTGCTTAATCAAAATTCATCTCTGTTAAAAAAATACTGGCTGATACACATTGCCATAATGCTTCTCTCGCTCGGATTAGTTTATCTTACGGCTCTTTTGGAAATCACACTGCCTGTTTTCTTAATATCGTTATTTATTATCGTTATCGGAACGCTGACCGGCATGGCCTATCCGCTCCTGAGCAAAATGTACATCCAATCAGGGGCAGCCGTAGGCAAGACGGCCGGGCTGATAGACGCCTTTGACCATCTGGGCGCCTGCCTGGGCGCGCTCTTTACCGGCATACTCCTGATACCGCTCTTCGGCATCACCCAAACCTGCCTACTCATCGCCCTGCTTAATCTTTTAGTAATCATTTTTATTGCCATTCCCATTCCGCAGAAGTATAATCAAATAAAATCGTAGCCACGAAGACACAAAGGCACGAAGAATTCTTTGTGTCTTAGTGCCTTAGTGGCAAATACACATTACGAAATGAAAGAGACAAAATTACTGGTCCAGGCGGCTAAAGAGGCGCAGAAGAACGCCTACGCGCCCTATTCCAAATTCAAGGTCGGTGCGGCAGTATTAACTACTAAAGGAAAAGTATTCACCGGTTGTAATATAGAGAATGCCTCATACGGACTGACTGTCTGCGCTGAGCGGGTGGCTATATTCAAGGCCGTATCCGAAGGTCATCGTAACTTTAAGGCAATCGCAATAACTGCTCAACAAACCGGCAGACCGGCTGACAGGCAGACCGAACTAACATATCCCTGCGGCGCCTGCCTGCAGGTGATGGCCGAATTCGCGCCTGGGATAGCAATCATTCTCTCGAACGGCCGGGGTAAAACGAAAACACTAAAACTTAAGAATCTGTTACCAAAACAATTCAAACTGAAGGAATAAGAGGAACACGAATAGGACGAATAAGAGCGAATGGCACGAATTAAATCCCCCCTTATTTTCCCCTTTACGAAAGGGGGGTTGGGAGGATTGATTTATTCGTGTGATTCGTTGTATTCGTGTGATTCGTGTTAAAGTTTAAGGAGTTTAATATGAGCAACATCGTTCGCGTGGGATTAATTCAAGCATCAAACGTCAAAGGCCCTGAATGCACCGACCAGGCCATCAAAAAAGCCATGATTGACAAGCATCTCAAACTCATCAAACAGGCCGCGGCTAAAAAGGTCAAGATACTCTGCCTGCAGGAGATATTCTACGGTCCCTATTTCGCGGCTGAGCAGAACACCCGCTGGTATAAACTGGCGGAGCAGGTGCCCAATGGCCCGACCACCAAACTGATGCAGACACTGGCCCGGAAATATAAGATGGTCATGGTCGTGCCGATTTACGAAGAGGAACAGACCGGCGAATATTACAACACCGCGGTCATTATAGACGCGGACGGCAAATACATCGGCAAATACCGCAAGAACCACCTGCCCCACTGCTGGCCCGGCTTTTGGGAAAAATTCTATTTCCGTCCGGGCAACCTGGGCTATCCGGTGTTCCAGACCAAGTATGCCCGAATCGGGGTCATCCTGTGCTATGACCGGCATTTCCCGGAAGGCGCCCGGATTCTGGGCATCAACGGCGCCCAGATTGTCTTCAATCCCAATGCCACGGTCAGCGGATTGTCCGAACACATCTGGAAATTAGGCATGCCGGCTTATGCGGCTGTGAACCAGTATTATGTCGGCGTGATTAACCGGGTCGGGACGGAATATTGGAAGACCGGCGACTTCTACGGCACCAGCTACTTTGCCAATCCGAGGGGTAAGATTATCGCGACAGCCAGCCGGACCAAGGACGAGGTCCTGGTGTCCGACCTGGATTTGGACTATATCCGCGAGGTCCGTGATAACTGGCAGTTCTATCGTGACCGCCGGCCGGAAACCTACGGGGATATCCTGAAACCGTAGGCAAACTTCGTAACTTCTGCCACTAAGACTATCCGTCGCTACTCCGTAGCTATGGAATAGCGTAGGATAGCACTGAGGCACGAAGAACTCCGCAGAGACCGCGTACAGCGAAGATGTCATTCCCGCGAAAGCGGGAATCCAGACCACTTATTTTCATCATGATTTACGATAACTCATTACAATTAAAGCAGTTAGACCTGCCTGCCGGTAGGCACGGTAGGTAATTCGTAGGCATTCCCCGGTCATTCAGGAACGCTCCTCAGTCATCCGGGAACGCTCCTCGGTCATCCGGGAACGCTCCTCAGTCATCCGGGAACGCTCCTCAGTCATCCGGGAACGCTCCTCGGTCATCCGGGAACGCTCCTCAGTCATTCAGGAACGCTCCTCGGTCATCCGGGAACGCTCCTCAGTCATTCAGGAACGCTCCTCAGTCATTCAGGAACGCTCCTCAGTCATCCGGGAACGCTCCTCGGTCATCGGTAAGACCGTACCAGCCATCCATCCCGCCCCCGGCGGGGGCGAGGCACACTGTGCCCCTGTGGTGGCTCGCCTTTGGCGGCAGGTAGATATGCACCTGATTAAGATTTAAAAGACCGGCCCCGGGCAGAATACTGCACGGCTTGAGCCGTTAACCGCCCGGCTTGTGCCGTTAACCGCACGGCTT
>Ga0208373_1003745_pt1 | contig 14534 bp, 10 predicted proteins | sample RifOxyC2_FD_184036 | JGI IMG/M metagenome (GOLD analysis project Ga0208373, IMG submission 184036) | Soil microbial communities from Rifle, Colorado - Rifle Oxygen_injection C2 (SPAdes) | ecosystem: Environmental > Terrestrial > Deep subsurface > Rock core/Sediment | place: Rifle, Colorado...
TTTCAGTTTTGGTTTTTGTTTTGGAGTCGGCGGTGTTGTTGGCGGCTTGTTTTTCAGAACCTAAAGTTTTTAAAATTTGATCGTGACGAATTTTAAAATATTCTTCAGGTTGAAGTCTAGGCCAAAATTTATCTAACAATTGTATGGAACTGGTGGCGCTGAATGGAATTTTTTTAATAGAATCATGATAGCCTAAATTTCCAAGTAAAATCGGGGCGTCTATGGCTGTACCATCACCATCCAACGCTTCTTTGATTAAAGTGTTTTTGTCGATTGCTTCTGTTAAGGCCAACCTCAAATCAACATCTTTAAGTTCGGTCATCGAACTTTTATTGAAAAATAAAGCAGTATATTGTGGAAGTTGTAAGTTGAAAATATTCAAACTTTTTCCACTAACTTTATCTTTTAAATTGTGAGGAACAAAGCTTAGTCCAAGAACAGTTTGGCTACGCAAGGCCGCAACCGCTTCGGTCTGGTTGTTGTAAAATTTGAAAGTTAAATTGCTTAAATATGGTTTTTTACCATAAAAATTTTCGTTGTTGACAAGGCTATAGCTTTGGATATTTCCAACACTATCTTTGACCATTTTCTCAAATTTCCAGGCGTTTGAACCGATTGGTTGTATATTGAATTTTGCCAATCGAATATTGGATGGAGGAATTTCGGCCCAAATGTGTTCTGGCAAAATTCCCAATGTTAAAGCGTCTAAAAATGGAGCGTAAGGAGTTTTTAAGGTAAATCGAACTGCATTGTCACTAGTTTTTTCAATTCGTACTCCTTGGAAAGATGTGATCAGAGGACTGCCTGTCTCGGCATTTTGTAATGTTTCAAAAGTATATAAAATATCATCAACCGTAATTGGTTCACCATCGGACCATTTAAGATTTTTCTTTAGTTCAATATCGTAGGTCTTTTGATCAGAAGCAATAACAAATTTTTCTGCCAAATCTGGTGTGAGCTGTTTATTGTTGTTGTATTTAAATAGTCCAGAATACATCAGTGCAGACAAATCGGCGTCCACATCATTGGTGGAAGCAAAAAGGGGATTGATATACTTTGGTTGCCCGATAAGAGCTTCGGAATATTCACCACCAAACTTAGGTGTTAATAGTGAATGGGTGGCAATAGCATATACGGACCAGCTTATTAATGTTATCAACAAAACCAAAGTCGCAGACAAAACAACCTTTTTCTCAGTTTTGTTCAAAAAACTTCCCAAATATTTGAATTGAGACCAACTTGGAAAGACGTTTGATTTGATGTGCCTGAGAAGTTTGAGGTCAAAATGACTACTCGGGCCGGATTTGTTTGATCGCTTAACACGCGCAAACAAAGAGGAAAAATTCCAGCTCATGAAGAAAAGGTTAGATTTGATTGTGAAGCTGAGTTACTATTAGATAACTAGGCGTAGTAAAGAAACCACAAAGAAGATTACTACAGTACCAATTGTAATATAATGTAAGATTTTGTCTAGACCACGCTTGGTACTATAGACATTGCCAGTTCCACCAAATACCCCACTTAATCCGGTGCCTTTTTGTTGTAGGAGCACTGCTACGATCAATACTATGGCTAAAATTAGCTGAATTGAATTTAATATTAATTCTTTCATATCAATATAATTGGAAATAATTCATGCGAATATGATTCAGTATATCATTTAATCATCAAAAATGTCAATGGTGGTATTGATTTTTGTTAACTTATGGTATAATATGTCTACTTAATTATTCTTTATGGCAAATGACAATTTAGGTCAACCACTTCGTTGGTATCAGCGCTTTGGAGGTGTAATGATGGTGAGTGTTTTTGCCTCCATTATAGCCTTTATTTTGTTGATTGTTGGAGCGACTGGGTATTATTATTGGCAAATTAAACAGGGTAATGGTCAAGTGCTTTTTGAAAAATTTTATGGTGGTATTAGCGTCGCTGTAAAAAATAACACGAAAAGTGGTGGTATAAATAGATCAGAATTAGAAATAGCCAATGCTCCATTTTTGGGCAATAATAACGCTAAAGTGACGATTGTGGAATTTGTTGATTTTAAATGTCCTTATACCAAAGCAGAGGCGCCAATTTTACGTGAAGTCATGCAAAAATATGGAAATAAGGTGAAATTAATAATTCGTAATTTCCCACCATCAGACAATTTTCATCCCGGTGCCAATCAATTTGCAAATATCGCAATGTGTGCTTATCAACAAGGCTATTACTGGCCATTACATGATTGGTTTTTTGAACAACAGGAGAATTTGGGGGGTAAACTTAGTGAGACGGATATTGAAGCTTTGGGAGCAAAGTTTGGTTGGGATGTTGATAAAATGAATAAATGTTTGGCAGATCAAAATACAAAAGTGGCGGTAAACAAAGATTTTGCAGATGGTTATCGATTTGGTATTAGTGGTACACCGACTTTTTTTATTAATGGTGAAAAGGTAGAAGGAGTTATACCATTTAGTGCTTGGGAGTTGTTTTTAAATAATATAAAATAAATTTTATTTCATCCCTAGCAATTATTTTTTTATGAAGACAAAAATTTTAATGGGAATATTGTTTTTTAGTATGTTCTTTCCGGCGGTCGCAAAAGCTGACGTTCCTCCTGAATTAAATCAAATATGTTGGAGAAAATTGGACTGTGATGCTACACGAGCTTTGTATGGTGGTACACCAGGAGATGGTGGTTGGTTTCAAGAAGATCCATGTGTTGGAGAATGGGGGAAGTGTTTGCCAACTAGAAAAACTAGAACCCAAATTTCATTTGGAGGAAAACAAGAATTTAATAATATTGGTGAATTTTTAAAAACAAATTATAATTTAGCCTTGACTATTGCTGGCATATTAGCGGTAATTATGATAGTTGTGGCTGGTGTTCAATGGGTGACTTCCGGTGGAAACAGTGAAATGATTACCAGTGCAAAAAAAAGGATTGGTGGTGCTTTGACTGGATTATTAATCGCATATCTTTCCTATACAATTTTAAATACTGTTAATCCTGCCATGGTAAATTTGCGTTTGCCAGAGAATTTTTTGATTAGGCCTGCTGTTTTTGTGACAAATAATCTCTGTGTAGATTTGGAAAAAACAATGAAGGTAGCTCCAATAAAAGAAAAAACAGATTCTCCGACAGAAGATACATATATTGATTCGTTTAAAGATTTTGCAACTGCAGATGATTTTTGGGAAAAAGCCAGTGATTATGAATTATTAAATCCTCTTCGAGAAACAGAAACTAAATGTGGGCAATTATATTTGGTAAAAGATGGTGGTGGTGCTACTTGTAACGGATCAAGTTGTGATAAAGGCGAAGTGTGTGTTGGTGATAAAACTAAATCATGTCAAAAATTTAGTACGAGTGGCGAGGTAAATGGTATTAAAGGAAGTATCACTTTTACTGATGAGAAATATATAGATGATCTTTGGTTATATGCTCTCTGTTCAGATAATACTAGTCAACTAGTTGGAAGCAAAGATGTTGGTAAAGATTCAAAAAATTACAATTTTACGAATATTGAGATGGCATCTTATTGTGGCGGTTATGATAAAATACAAGGCTTTTATTTTAAAATGGAATTAAATGATTCTGACACCATGTCGAGTGATGATCAGTGGATAGGTGGTACATCGTTTTGTAAAAATATCACTAATGCACCAAGTTGTGGTGTAATGGGAACTAGTGATTTTGGTGGGACTGTTTTTCAAGCGGTGGCGGCATGGTGGAGTTCTGATTCAATATTTTCGAGTGACAAGACAAGTGCTGAATCTCTTTCACAATTGGGTCCGACCTTAATGGGGTTAAACAATCAATTAATCAAGAGGTCGTATGTTAATAATGGTTTTTTGTGTGATCTTGATCTGAAAAAAGATTCTTTGCCAAATATTGGTAATGGTGTAGCGGTAAGTGCGGCTCTTGGATTAGGAGGAGAATTTGCAAAAGACGTTTTATCAAAGTTATCAGCCGCCAAAATAGATTTGAAAAGCGATGAAATGTATTTAGTAGGAGCAAACTACAATTGTCCATACTTTACCAACGAATCGGCCTTGTTCAAAGCCAAACTTAAAAAAATAAAATGTAAATTACATCCAGAAAAAGCAGAATGTAATAAATAAATTGTTATGAATGAAAAATTGAAAATCCGTGGCGCTCGTGTCCACAATTTGAAAAATGTAAGTTTAGAAATTCCAAAAAATAAACTTGTAGTAATCACCGGTTTGTCTGGTTCGGGAAAATCTTCTTTGGCTTTTGATACTATTTATGCCGAGGGTCAACGTCGCTATGCAGAATCGCTGTCGGCCTATGCGCGCCAATTTATGGATGTGCAAGATAAGCCTGATGTAGATGCAATCGAAGGATTGTCGCCAACGATTGCCATTGATCAAAAAATTTCTACTCAAAATCCACGCTCGACTGTTGGTACAGTTACGGAAATTTATGATTATCTTCGTCTGCTTTTTGCGCGTGTGGGTACACAATATTGTCCCGAGTGTCATATTCCAGCATTTTCAAGTTCGTCTGGTGAAATTGTGGAACAGGCTCGCAAATTGGCAAGAAAAAGTACTCCGGTTTTAGTTTTGTCACCACTAATTCATCAAAATGTTATTGTTCTAAAAGACATCTTGGAAATCATTGAACGCAGTGGTTATGATACCGTCCGTCTTGATGGCAAAACCATGAAGATTCATGATTTGGTAAAATGTCATTTTGAGCCAGAAGAAAAACATGATTTAGAAATTTTGATTGGAAAAATAAATGATATTAAAAAAGACGATCCGTTTAAAATGGTTAGTGTTGCTTTGGATTTGAGTAACGGTGCTTGTGTGATAGCTTCGAAAACTGAAGATGTTTATCTAACCACTTTTTCATACTGTAAAAAATGCGGTCGCAAAATGCCAGAGTTGGATGTGCGTAGTTTTAGTTTTAATAGTCCGTTTGGTGCTTGTCCTCGCTGTACTGGTCTTGGTGTTACTATGGAAGTGGACGCGGATTTGGTGATGCCAAACACTCGTTTATCATTGTCTGAAGGTGCTATCCAACCCTGGATGAGAATTACGGGCAATCAGGCTTGGTATCAAAAACTTTTGCAGGCTGTAGCTGAACGAAACAATTTTTCTTTGGATATTCCAGTGGCGGATTTGCCGTCGCGAGTTTTGGATTTGATATTGTATGGTACTGGGAGTGATATTTATGTTGTAGAAAATAAGAAAGTATCATTTAGTGGGGTGGTGTCTGATTTGCTTAAACGCCACTTGGAAACGAATTCTGAGTATGTGCGCAAAGAAATCGAACAGTACATGCGCGAAAAAACATGTCCAGTTTGTAATGGAAAAAGACTTCGCCAAGAATCGTTGTGGGTAAAGTTGAATGACCAAAATGTGGCGGAAATTGCCGGTATGAGTGTGGGAGAAAATTTAGAATTTTTTAATAAATTCGATACTTTGGTTGATAAAAATTCTCAGGATGTAAAAGCAAAAGTGGCCGATACTATTTTGAAAGAATTAAAACCACGCTTACAAAATTTATCACAAGTTGGTTTGGACTATTTGAGTTTGGATCGTTCGATGAATACATTGTCTGGTGGTGAGGTGACGCGTGTGCGTTTGGCTACTCAGTTGTCTTCTGGTCTGACCGGTGTGGTCTACATCTTGGACGAACCTTCGGTTGGTTTGCACGCTCGCGATAATGATCGATTGATTTCTACCTTGAAATATTTACGTGATTTAGGAAATAGTGTGCTGGTCGTAGAACACGACAGTGCGATGATGGAAGCCGCGGATTACATTATCGATGTTGGTCCAGGGGCGGGTATTTACGGTGGTAAAATTGTGGCTACGGGTACTTATGCGGAAATCAAAAAAAATAAAGATTCTATCACTGGGGCATACCTGAGCGGTCGTGAAAATATTTACGAAAAACCAAAAAAGGAAATTAAAAAAGATAAAAAGAAAGACAAAATTTTATCTCTGATTGGAGCAAGTGCTTTTAATTTAAAAAATGTTACGGTAGATATCCCGCTTAACAAAATGGTTTGTGTGACGGGTGTATCTGGTTCTGGTAAATCTACTTTGATTATCAATATTTTGGCCGCCGCTCTTAGTAAACATTTTTTCCGTTCCAAAGAAGAACCAGGTGCTTACAAAGAAATCAAAGGTTTAGAAAATATTGATAAAGTTATTTCTATTGATCAAGTCGCTATCGGAAGAACACCGCGCAGTAATCCAGCCACCTATACCGGTATCTTTACTTTAATTCGTGATTTGTTTTCCGGCTTACCAGAAGCAAGAATGCGCGGATATGATGCTGGTAAATTTAGTTTCAATGTAAAAGGTGGCGGACGTTGTGAGGCTTGTGCTGGTGAAGGTTATGTTCGCATTCCAATGCAATTTTTGGCCGATGTGTTTGTAACTTGTAATGAATGTAATGGTACAAGATATAATCAAGAGGTGATGGAAGTGCATTATTTGGATAAAAATATTGCCGAGGTTTTGAGTATGACGGTAGAAGAGGCTTATAAATTCTTTAGTAATGTGCCTACTTTGTCGGATAAATTAAATATTTTACGTAATGTCGGTTTGGGTTATCTTACTTTGGGACAACCGGCGACGACATTATCAGGCGGTGAAGCTCAACGTATTAAGCTTGCCACAGAGTTGGCGCGTGTATCTACTGGTAATACATTATATATATTAGACGAACCGACAACCGGCCTTCATTTTGAAGATATCAAAAGATTGTTGGGCGTATTAAAACAATTGGTAGAAAAAGGTAATACGGTAATTGTGATTGAACATAATCTTGATGTGATCCGATCGTGTGATTGGGTGCTCGAACTTGGGCCAGAAGGTGGTAAAGGTGGTGGTGAACTGGTGTTTGCTGGTTTGCCAGATGATTTGGCCAACAACAAGGAAAGTTGGACAGGAAAATATATGTAATTTAACAAAAAAGATCATTTTAAACAGTGGTCTTTTTTTATTGTACAAACTTTAATAATATGTTATAATTTATTGGTGATTTTTTCCTAAAGATTTTATGTTTAAAAAAATACATATATTTTTGCTAATACTTATTTTGGGTATTTTTTTATCTACTTTTTTTGTGTTCGCAAAAACAAATAGTGCCGATTTGGGTGTTAGTGCTTCTTCTACATATACTTTTGATAATACCTTAGTTGAGTTTTCTGATGGGACTGTTGGTTTGAAAGCTGCGACGAATTGGTATAATAGTTCATGGGGGTTTAGAGACCAGATTACTGTGACTAATTATACTGGCACTGCTTTGACTGATTATCCAGTAAAAATTTCTATCACTACAACTAGTGCAAATTTTTGGTCTAAAGTAGAAAGTAACGGTGCTAGTGTTCGGTTTGTTGATAGTGATGGAACTACTTTGTTGAGTCATTATGCGGAATCCTTCGATTATACCGGTAATACCTCTACTATTTGGGTAAAAATGCCAAGTTTGGCAGCGCGTGCTTCGACAACCATTTATATGTATTATACAAATAGTGGAGCGTCTGACACTTCAAACGGTAACAATGTTTTTACCTTTTTTGAAAATTTTGCTAGTGATACTATCGATGCTACCAAATGGGTGGAATTAGATACTTATAATGTTATTTCAGCAACTGGCGGATCGCTTTTGATGGAAGCATACGAAGGAAATCTTTGGCATGGTGTTTATGCTACAACTAGTTATGCCGTAGATCGCTCCAACGGTCTTATTTTGGAAGGTGATGTTACAACCTACAATACTCTCAACAAAGATCAAAATTTCCTTTTTGGTTTAAAAGACACAACCGCTAGTGCCTCAGCTGCGGCTATGATAAATAATTTTAAATACAGTTTTTATTTTAATGGTGTTTATCATGTTAGTAATCCGTTTACTTTGTATGCTGACATGTTGGTTGTTTCTGGAAATAGTTGGGTTCAAGTTAACACTACATATAATTTTAGAATTGTTGTTTATCCTGGCGGTGGAGCGGATTATTTCATTAAAGGTGGTTATTTTACCGATTGGACATTAGTTTACAGATCAACGGTGGCCTTTTCTGGTTCTTTAGAAGTTGCTATTGATAAACAAGAAGGAAAATATGTAGTTGATAATGTTCGAGTAAGAAAATTGAGTATGCCGGCTAATAGTACCGCGGAGGTTTTTCCACGCTACTCTACATCTTCCCCGGTTTTTACCACTACAACTGATGCTGTTTGGGGAAATGATCAGGGAATAGGAGAAAATGATTTTATGTATGAAGATGGGGTTTTTAAAATGTGGTATTCGGCTAGTACTTCGGTAGCTTATGCCACCTCAAGTAATGGTATAAATTGGACTAGATATGCAAATAACCCCGTTTTTTCACCGACTGGGCTGACTGGTAATTTTGATAAAACTTGGGCAAACCGTCAATATATAGTCAAAGATGCCGGTATTTACTATATGTATTATAATGGTTTTGAAAATGGTTATGATGGCCCTGGCAAAATTGGTTTGGCAACATCTACCGATGGTATAAACTGGAATAGGTATTCTGGTAATCCAATATTGTCTCCTGGATCTGGCTGGGAAAATACTTCTTTGTACAATTCCGCCGTTGTTAAAGTTGGTTCTATTTGGTATTTGCTGTTTGAAGGTAAAGGTAGTGCGACTGGAGATAATACTCAAATTATTGGTTTGGCAACATCCACCGATGGTATAAATTGGAATAGATATGCCAATAATCCAGTGATAAGAAAAGGTTTTCCTACCGGAAGTAATTATGCCGCCGCTCCAAATATAATATATAATAATGGTAAGTTTTATATCTGGATAATGGGTAGTGATGTTCGCTCTAAGTATTTTTTGGTAAGAGGAGAATCAACTGATGCAATAAATTGGACATTTGCTAGTACTCCAGATATATATCCTCAATACTCCTGGGAATATACTTCGGTGTCAGACGTGTCGAACCCTACTGAAATTGGTGGTTCTACCTATATGTACTATACGACCGGTAATCAACTTGGCTTAACTGGAGGGGCGGGTCTAATGAAATACAATGGAACGCTAAGTGCTTTATTAAATTCCTCAACCCCATTTTCAGATGCAACTACATTGTTAGTTTCTACATCATCATTATACTCAATTTCATCACCATCAGTTGTTAGTCCAGGTGTGGCTTATGACAAAATAACCGCCTTTAATGCCACTACTACGGGTACTGGTTCAATTGCCTATCAGATTTCTAATAATGGCTCATCTTGGTATTATTGGAATGGCAGTGCTTGGGCGGCAGCTTCAAATAGTGCGAATTCAAATTCCGCAGCGGTGGTGAATACAAATATAGTGGCATTTAGCAATACATTTCCAAGTGGAACTTTTTATTGGAAAGCATTTTTAGTTTCAGATGGTTCTCAAAGTATTTCAATGATTGCTCAATCTTCAATTACAAATATTTTTCCATCTGTGACTATTGAAACTATTTCTGGTTTCAAGCAATCATCTGTTACAATAAATTATAATATAATCGATTCGGATAATGACACAATAAATTTTTCACAAACTGCTACGAGTGGTATTGAGTATTCATTGGATGGTAATACTTGGGCTGACGCTACTTCAAGCTCTACTGGCGACGGTCTCACTGGACTATCATCGACTTCAACTCCAGGTCAGGCTCATACCTTCATTTGGGATAGTATTACCGATGCTTCAACTACTGAATCCAATACTGTATATTTACGTTTTCGAGCAAATGATAGCTTGGATTTTGCTACCAGTTGGACTACAAGTACGGTATTTGGATTAGACAATGTGGCCCCATCCAATGTCGGAGCACCATCTTTTGGAACAATAAATACTACTTCAATTCAAGTTGTAAAACCTTCTGCAGTAACGGATGGCGGTAGTCTTAATTATTGGCAACTTAGACGTGATGCAACGACTGTAGGCTCGCTTATTGCCACCTCTACAACTTCAACTACTGTAACTGGTCTAACAGCCAATACTCAATATACATTTGATGTTCGTTTTGTGGATGCAGTAAATAGTACCAGTACGTTTGGTACTAGCACTTCAGTATATACGGCTGCGAATACTCCTTCATTATTGTCCGCTACGGTTGATAGTGCTTCACAGATATCTCTGACATGGAGTGGTGACGCTTCTCAATATTATGTTGAAAATACAACAGCGGGTACTAATTCAGACTGGCAGGCATCCTCACAAAAAACATTCTCAAGCTTAACTTGTAGTACTGATTATGTTTTTCGAGTTAAAGGAAGAAATGGTGATCAACTTAATACCGATTGGTCGTCTGAAGTTACTGCTAGAACAAACGGTTGTAGTGGTGGTTCAGTGTTTACTTCTCCACCCGTAGTACCAGTTGTATCAAAGGCAATCGCTTTAACTAACAATGAAACAACGGTAAATTCAAAGTCAGTAATTTTAAATTTTTCAGTTCAAAATGTTAAACAAATAGCAATTTCCAATGATCGTAGTTTTGCTAGTGCTAGTTGGGAAACATACAGCGATTCAATTAAATGGGATTTATTACCAGGCGCTGGATTAAAAACGGTTTATGTTAAATTTAGATCTCCAGATGGGGGTGTTTCTGAGACATTCATATTAAATTTAATTTTGAATGAACAAATTAGCACTCAGATTCAGGGTGAAATTTCTGTTAGTCCAATACATATAAGCGAATTAAATTTAAATATAAAGAATCCTAATAAATATACAGCAGGATCAATCTTACAGCTTTCATATAAGTATATTAATAAAACAAAAAATACTGTTAAAGTTAGGGTAACTCGAGAATTATTAAACAGTAAAAATAAAGTAGTTAAAATTTCTTATGGCAGAGCAACTTTAAGACCTGGAAAAAACTTTACCAATAATACCAAGGAAAGATTGCCGAACAATTTGAAAATAGGTGATTATAGTGTTCGTGTGAGAATTTATAATCAACAAACTGGTAAGTTGATTGTGCAGGAAATTCAAGAACTAAAAATTGTGAAAAAAATTATTAAAAAGAAATAACTTATTTTAAATAAAAAAAGACTCTCAATTTGAGAGTCTTTTTGAATTCCAATTTATTTCTTAACTTCCTTTTTTACTTCTTTCTTTGTATCTTTCATCTTGCGTTTGAAATCTTTGTTGCGTAAGAAACCGAGTTTAGCACGACGTACTACCAACTGTCTTACTACTTCAATCTTATCTACAACTGGGGAATGGATTGGGTAGATCTTTTCTACACCTACACCCTCAGACATTTTTCTAACTGTGATAGTAGCGCCAGCTTCTTTACCATGTTTGGCGGCGATAACTGTGCCCTCAAAGATCTGGATACGTTCTTTTTCTTCACCTTTAGTATTCATTTCTTTAATTTTTTGGTGGATCTTTACTATCATGCCTGGTTTGTAAATGATAGCTTCTTTAGTTTCCTCGGTCATAAAATTTTATTATCTTTTTAAACAATGGGCTTATTTTAGCCGATTTAATCGATTTTGTCAATATCTGTTACTTGCGAGCTAGGTTGATAAGTGTTCTGTGATAATTTTGGCTACGCTGTCAACAGTTTCGGACATTTTTCCATTTTTATTCACTACTTGAAAATCATATTCATTGGCGCTGGTAATTTCCTCTTTGGCAGTTTCTAGACGTTGGTCAATTTCTGTTTCGCTCAATCCACCACGACGACTTATACGAAGTTTTAAATCTTCTAGATTTTCTGGAAGCAAAAAGATGGATAATATTTTGAAACCAGCGTCGACTAGATTTCGTCGGCCGTGAATATCAATATTCGTAAAAACTATTTGAAAATTATTTAATTTATTGACGAGTTCAGTTTTTGTAATACCGTAGTAATTACCAGTGTATAAATTGTATTCAACAATTTCGTGACTTTTTATTTTATCTTCAAAAGTAGATTTGTTTATAAAATAATATGTAGTTCCATCGATGTCATCTGGACGAGGGGTGCGGGTAGTTGTGGTAATCAATTTGGCACTACTATCAAATCTTTTTAGTAGCGCTGAGATGATTGCATCTTTACCACCACCAGAAGGAGAAGAAATAATTATTAAATTGCCTGTTGAAGACATATTATTTTAATAATGGTAAGAAATTCGTTAATTCTTCTGGTAATTCTGATTTAAATTCTTGGCGCTCATCGTTTAAATCATTGAATGCCAAATGAATACAATGTAAAAATAAACGTCCACAAACTTTATCCCATTTGTCTTTTTGTTTCTTTTGGAAATATAATGGATCGCCAACCACTGGACAATTGTATGATAACATATGAACACGAACTTGATGCATACGACCAGTATGAATTTTTACACGTAGAAGTGTAAAATTGATAAAGCGTTTTTCCACCCAAAATTCAGTCAAAGCGTTCTTTCCTTCGATAGTAGCGGCACCGCGTAAAGTGGCAGGTAATGCGGCCATACGGTCCTTGTTTTTGGAGCGTTCAATTGGAAACTTAATTTCATCCCAATCTTTAGCCACTTTTCCGTGTACTAATACGGAATATTCCTTTTCAATGGTGCGGTTTTTAAACTGATTTTTTAAATGATCAAACATTTTTTGGGTGCGAGCAACTACTAACAAACCGGAAGCTTCTTTGTCCAAACGATGTACAATACCTGGGCGTTTTGGATCGTCACCAACTTTTTTAAGTTCTGGATATTTTTTGACGAGAATGGCGGCTAGTGAATCTGGTTCATTTTTATCTGTCGAGTGAGTGAGAAGACCATTTGGTTTTTCAACTACAATGTAATCTTTGGTTACTAAAATTATTTTTATTTTTGGTATTTTTTTTGGTACAACTGGTTTATCGTATTTTTTTGGCGCAGGTGGTTTGATGATTGGTTTTTTTTCTATCGCAATAGTGTCTCCAGTTTTTAATGGGTGTCCAGTTTTTGTAGAAATCTTGTTGTTTATTAAAATATTATTTTCCTCAATCATTTTTTGGGCTTGAGTTCTGGAGATTTTAAATTTTTCAGTAAAAAAAATATCTAGTCTCTTGGTGACCGGTTCTTTAAAAGTAATTTTTTTGGCAATAGTCATGTTAAAAAGATAATTTTATATTAGGCGGACGTGGTCTTGATCCAGTTTGGTTTGGCATCGTAGGTAGATTCTTATTTTTTATTAAATTGGATATGCCGCCAGAGGCGTGTGGGGTTTCTCCTGAAGTAACTCTGGTTTGGTCGCCGATACTACTAACCGAGCTGGTATGTTGAGTTGAACTTAAAGAGGTAATACCATGACGTTCGCTTTCTTGTAATTCTGGTGCGCGTCGAATAACTTGTTTAGTCAAATGGTGTCCAAGTTTGTGTAAAGCTTCTTTTTCTGTGGCACTTAGATGTTCACCCTTCATTGCCGCCTCGTGATGAATTTTGGCGATCATTTTTTCGGCTTGATATTTGCTCAATCCACCAGTACGAATAAGATGCTGATTTTTTAAAACCTGAGTATTTATAGCTTCAACGGCGGCGGTGTTGTTCTTCAATGTACCAAAACCATGAAAATTGTGTTGAATGGCGGTATGCAATTTTCCAGCAAATCCGTAAGTACTTTTAGCGTTAAAAGATGCTCCTGGTTTGGCTCGAACGGAATCAAAGTGACTAAGAATGGCCATATAATTGATATTAAATGGATAATTAGATTCGTGCGCCCAGATGGACTTGAACCATCGACCCCAGCCTTATAAGGGCTGTGCTCTAACCACTGAGCTATGGGCGCTCATAGTTGACTGTACTTCATCGGCAATGATATGGGCATTATACCTAGGTTTATTGAAAATTTCAAGGGTTGCCAGTTGGCTAAAAAATTGGTAGAATTACGCCACTATGAATATGAATGAAAGTCTATTTTTGAAGATTAATGCCAAGACTGGTAAAAGCCGTATTTTGGATACTTTTGGGCGTGCAGGAGCGGAATGGGTGGTATTTGGAATGGCAGGTTGGTATATTACTATTAGTTTAATTTTGAATTTTGGCAATAAGTTTGCCATGTATTTACCAATATTAACCTTTTTTGTTTGCTCAGCTGTTGGATTGATTGCAAGTAATATTATCGGATTTTATGTGCAAGAACCACGACCGCGTTTGCGTTTTCCAGAAATTAAGATCTTATTTTGGCCAGCATCTAGTTGGAAATCTTTTCCCTCGGACCATGCTCTAGGTGCTTTTTTAATATTTCTATTAGCATTAGTTTTTGATTTTCCGACGGCTTGGGGTTTGTTGCCATTGGCAATTTGGACAGGTTGGGGGAGAGTATATGCCGGTGTACACTATCCTTTAGATATTATCGGTGGGTTTGGTCTGGCAAGTTTAATTTCGATTATATGTTATTACTTCTTAAAATTTAATCTGATAATTTAATTTAGAAATATGAAAGCCGTTATTTTAGCAGGTGGGCTAGGTACAAGACTTCGCCCATTGACCAATGAAACTCCAAAACCATTATTGCCAATAAGCGGTAAGCCAATTATTGAGCATGCTATTTTGAATTTTAAAAAACATGGAATACAAGATATCATTTTATCTATTGGTTATCG
>Ga0208373_1003751_pt1 | contig 14521 bp, 13 predicted proteins | sample RifOxyC2_FD_184036 | JGI IMG/M metagenome (GOLD analysis project Ga0208373, IMG submission 184036) | Soil microbial communities from Rifle, Colorado - Rifle Oxygen_injection C2 (SPAdes) | ecosystem: Environmental > Terrestrial > Deep subsurface > Rock core/Sediment | place: Rifle, Colorado...
TCTTTAATTGTGAATGACCAGACGAGCATTTCAGGCAACCCTGAATTTATATTTGTCCAGTTTGTTCCGTTATCTGAAGATAGAAACATACCATTTCCTGTACTTGCAATTAAATTCGAACCAACTTTTTGTAATGAAGTAATACCTTCATCATTGAAACAATTATTTACCGTCCAATTTATCCCACTATTTGTGGATGAATAAAGCATTCCGTTTGCTCCTACAAAAATTTTATTATTCTCGACAAGCATTGTAGAATTCCATAATGTTGTTAAGCTATCACTGATTGAAAGCCAATTTACGCCGTTATCAGTTGATTTATAAATTCTACTATCTACTCCTGCATAAATTACAGATTCATGTGAATACAATAATGCAATAGTAGTATCATTTAATCCATTATTTGCAGGAGTCCAATTATTCCCATTGTCTGTGGACAAGAAAACACCTCTATTTGTGCCCGCAAATATATTTGTGCCACTTACTGTAAAAGTATTTACAGATGTATCTAAAGAACTAAAAATTATAGACCAGTTTGTACCATTATCACTTGACATGTGTAGTCCATAATTTGTTTTTGCAAATAAATTTGTTCCTGAAACATGTAATGAATTAATATTAATCATAAGGGGGCTTATCATTGAACAATCAGAACCATTGTTTGAAAATAGATATAATCCGTCGAACGCATTACTTGCAAATAAACTCGTTCCAACATTTGCCATTGAATAAATCTTTGAAGCAATTAATCCGGTATTTGAAACGATCCAATTTGAACCAAAGTCAGTTGAAATAAAAACGCCGCTTCCCGATGTCGCTGCAAATATCTTAGACCCAAAAAACTTTATTTCATTAACATTAGTATGAATTTGGTTACTGCTGATATTTGTCCAACTTGTGCCATTGTCTGTTGACAGATAAATTCCACCATCTGAAGTACCTGCATATAAATTTAATCCATCAACTGCTAAAGAATAAACAGGAATATTCGTAAGACTGGTTGCTGTCCAACTAAATCCATTGTTAGTAGATTTGAATACACCATTTCCAAATGTACCAGCAAAGATATTTGTACTATTAGAAATTAATGACCAAACTCTAATGTTTGTCATACCAGAATCGGACGCAACCCAACTTGCTCCATTATCAGAAGAAACAAACAAACCTCCAGAATTTGTACCAGCAAAAATATTATTACCACACTCAGCTAAGCTTAAAATAAAATGACTTGAAAGACCATTGTTTGATGGCATCCAACTTGCACCATTATTTGTTGATATAAATATACCGCTGTTTTGTGTGCCAACAAAAATATTTGAATTCTGTACCAATGAAGTTCTAATAATTGTATCTGTTAATCCTGAATTAGATGCTGACCAGTTTGTTCCATTATTAGTTGAGATATAAACGCCTCCTGCTGTTCCTGCATAAATATTTTGGTCTTTTATTGCTAAACATTTTACAGCACGATTATTTAACCCATTACTACTAAATGTCCATGATGAACCATCATCAGTTGACACAAATAATTTGCCACCGGAAGTTCCTGCAAAAATTTTGTTGTCTTTTTTTGCAAAACAATTTACAATTCCGCCAAAAGGACCATTTGTTTGCTGCCATTGGGCAAATGAAAAGGTGGTCAAATGAACCAGAAAAAGAAATATGAATAAGTTTTTCATAAAAGGTATGGTTTGTTAATTTATTATGAGTTTTCCATTGTCTATTATTTGATTATTTGATGTAACCTGATATAAATAAACACCATTATTTAAACCACTCCGAGTGATTGTTGAGTATTTTTCTTTTATTCTAATTTTCTTAATTTCCATGCCCAGTAAATCAAATATTTTTAATTCAACATTTGTGTTTTGTTTTATTATTTTTTCATCAACCAATATAGTTGCGGTATTGTTAAATGGATTCGGATATATGTTTATGAAACTACTGGTAATTGAATATTCAGTTACTGATGAACGGATTAAAACTGTGTCGTAAACAATATTTAATGTCTGGTTTGTAATAACTGGCTCGTTGTAGTCAAATATAATACCAGCTGAATTTTCAATTATTGTTCCATTTGGATTATTTGCCTTTTGAGATACATTGAATTTTACAAAACCATTACTGGCTGGTTCATTTATGTTACTATCGGGTAATTGAATATTTTTGAAAGTCCATTCAAGTATACCGGCTCCGTAAATTTTAAAAATACAAGAATGGCTACTTACACCATTTTGCACAGTTGTTATGTCAAGATATTGAGAAAGCGTATCTCTTACTATTACAAGTATTGCGGTGTCAGTTCCTGTATTTTGGAAATTGATTTGATATTCTAATATGTCTGTTGACTTAATATATTTGTTGGTTGTAATTCCTTTAGGTTTTACTGATTTTTCATTAGGATCATAAGACCCAATTATTTCATGGCAATCTATTTCAACATTTCTATCTGCATCATCTTCGGGAACTGATGTTACAAGCCCAAGTGATGGATTTGCTGAATTACCACAATTTTCAACTGTTGCTTTTGGGTGACTATTTCCGAGATGTCCGGGTCTCTGGTCTGCTTCTAATCTTATAGTCTTTCCATTTGCAGTATAACATTTAACAATACTATCACCACCAGCTAACTGAAATGTGAAAGTTTCAATTAAAAAGTTGTCTTCATAAACTCTGATTGTACTAAGTCCGTCCATATCTCCATTTCCAAACTCTCCTGTATTTTTGATTACAAAACAAACTAAACTATCGCCAACACATTTACCCGTAACTGTAATACTAGATTTATCCCAAACTGGATTAACAGGCTCACAAATTGAATCAGGAAAAATTTTGGCTTCTGTGCATAAAGTCATTCCTAATTCGGCACTGCATGAAACGGAATCAGTGATTTGAAAACTTCCACATTCATTTGGATTAAGTGTTCCTATGTTAAAAGTATAAATATTTCCATTATGACTTGACCAAGGTAATGAACTACTCAATGGTGTAATATTCACATCAAAGTTTATTGTTATATAAGTATTATTTGCTACTGCTGTGCCAATATTACAATAATCTACTTTATAATAATTGTTTGCAGCACATCTGCGAAGTCTTGAAGTAGTGATGTCAACTGTAAGAATGGGACAATATGTTACTATTTGATTTCCGAAATTTATTCCTGTTGCTGTGTCTTGTGATGGTGTTAAATGAACTGAATATTGAAGGGCAGTAGGGCATATTTCATTCCAAAACGAATTTGGTAAAATTTCTTTTACATTATAAATTCCAGTATCAACAAAAAAAGCAAAATTACCGATTGAATCTGTTATTGCAAAATTAATATTTGGCTCTGTTTTTAACAAAATTCCAGATAATCCAATTTCTATTTGATCTTTTACACAATTTCCGTTTATATCATTAAAAACATATCCCTTAATTAAAGAATTACAATAACCACAGTATTTTGCAACTAGTAAATAATTACTTAAAGCTATTCCTAATATATATATATTTTGGTTTGAATCACTTGATAAATAAAACCCCTGCTCTGCTGTTGTATTATAATCGATAATTGAATACCAAATTTTTTGGTTGTTGCTATTTATTTTTTCAAACAAACAGTACCTATCGTTTGGATAAGAAATTTTCTTGTTATTACCAAGTAAATATAAGTTGTTGTTATTGTCAATTAAAAAACTTGATATACTTCCTCCATTTGTAAAAGAATTTGAAGTCCATTTTTTTCTACTAATTAAACCACCTTGTGAATCATATGTAAAATGAAGAACCCATTGCTGTGTAGAATTATAATTCCCTTGTAATGTTTGAACGTGAATATTTCCTGTGGCATCCATAAATAGAGTTTTATTTCTATTTGAACTTACAAAATTTTTTGTTGTGTCAATGTTTGACCAAAGGGAATTACCTGCTGAATCATATTTTAAAGTAATTAGACGAAAACCGGGATTATTTGAGATATCGCCAGATAAATAAATATATTTTGAACTATCAATTAACATTGTGACATAATTGTAATAATCAGGAGAATTATAGTTTGGATTAACAAAGCCTCTTGTCCATATTAGATTACCAGACGGCGTATATTTCTGAATAAATAAATTTGAACTTGATGATGCATCCGTTTTGCTGAATCCAGCTATGTAAATATTATTTTGTGAATCTAATTGCAAATCGGTTACATTGTCATTTGTATTCCACGTATTTCCATACCTTTTAGCCCATTGGAAAATACCATTGAAATCATATTTAATGATTCCAATATCCGTATTATTAAAGTATTGACCAATATAACCCGCAATATAAACTATACCATTTTTTACAAATATTTTTTTAGGAGAATTATTTGAATTGTCTGGATTGGTATAAATAGCATCCCATAAAAACAAACCACTTGTTGTATACTTAATTACAAGAAGATCATTATTATTTGTTATAGTTGAATTCGAGATAGAACCTAAAATATAAATAAAGTTGTTCTCAATAGTCATTTGATAAGGACTTATTGATTTTTCTGGATAATTATTATAAATTTTTGACCATATTTCATTACCGACAATATCAAATTTTTTGATAAAAATATCTATCCCAGTGGAATTGTAATGTTCTCCAAAAACATATACGAAACCATCAGAAGCAGCTTGTATTTGATAACCAAACCCTTCAAAGTCTTGATTAACATTTCTCCATTTTTCAGAAATTTGTTGGGCAGATATTAGTGTATTTAAAGTTTGAAACAATACGATAAGTAAGAATAATTTTGTTTTCATAATTGTTTGGATTTAGATTTATACAAAAATACAAAACATTCATTAGATTTTCACGAAAAATAAAATAATAAAGCGGGCAAGCTGGTGTGTTGGTGGCTGTTGGTGTTTTCAGCCCGCAGGGCTGTTATTAAATCACACCGCTTTGGCATTGCATCGGTTGTGTGATAGGGTGCGTTGACTTGTGTGGTTAAGTGCGCTTGGTAGTTGCAACTCTTTTGCTGGTGTTGCGGAGCAATTTTTCGGAATGCTTATATTGAATCGCAAGCATGAAGAAAAATAACCTGCAAATGTGTTGCAAGCAGCGCAAGGATTACTAATTAAATTATTCCGCTTTGGCATTGCATCGGCAAAAGAAAAAGTTCTTTTCATTTTTTTTACCATAGAAAATAATATATTCAAAAAAAATGAAATGTACTTTTTCGTGTGATAGAAAGGCTGAGCTTGTGTGGTTATCGAGCGATGGCAGAAAAAAACAAAACACTCCGAACGAATCATTTTACAGTTTTATAATTGTCTTTTTAATTATATTTTATCATTTTATTGGAACACGGATTTTTTGGAATGCTTGTAAGCCTTCGGCGAACTGCATCTACTGCGAAAAATTTTTCAGCTCTATCTTTGCAAAAAAAAGATATGACACTAAAAAAGAAAAGGGAGCAGATGTATTCCATTGTAACAGATTGGAGAAGCAGTGGACTAAGTCAGGCAGAATATGTAGCACAGCACGGTATGCATATAAACAAGCTTCGGTATTGGATTCGTAAGTATAACAATTCAACACAAAAAAAACAAGAGCCGGTCTTCATCGCATTACCGAATATTTTACCCCAAGAAATAAGTATCCGCTACCCGAGCGGCATAGAAATAAAATTGCCATCACAAATTTCAGCGTCCTATTTACGAGAGTTAATTCAAATATAATATGTTCTCATTAGGCAGCTCGCAACTATACCTATATCGGGAAGCTACCGATATGCGAAAAAGCTTTGATGGTCTATGTGGCATAATACAATATCGCCTGGGACAAAATCCGATGAACGGAGATGTTTTTATTTTTTTAAACAAGCCTCGTAACCGGATAAAATTGTTACGATGGGAATCCGGTGGATTTGTATTATTTTACAAACGTCTTGAACAAGGAACATTTGAAAAAATTCCACATTTTGGAAACAGTTTAACATACTTGATGGAGTACGCAGAACTGGCAATGATGGTAACTGGTATTTCAATGAAAAATACAAAAAAAAGAAAGCGATTTTCTCAACAAAATTTTGTTTGTAAATAGCAGTAAAATCAAGTGGTTTGTAAATATTTTCACTGTATTTTTGTGATGCATGAATACGACAGAAAATATTACCATAAGTTTTGCTGAATACAACGAATTATTATCGTTTAAAAGCGAGGTTGAATATTTGCGTTTTCAGTTGTCTGAAATGAAGCGATTGATTTTTGGAAGCAAGAGCGAACGCCATATCACAGAAGACCCAAATCAATTGAGTTTATTCGAAATAGAAAAAAATGAAACACCCGAAACAGAAACAGAAACAATAAGCTATACGCGAAAAAAATCTGTAGAAAAAAAACAACCGCTACGCCTTCCTATTCCAGAACATCTTCCAAGAAGAACAGAAGTTATAGATCCTGAAAATTTACCGGAATTAGCAAAAAAAATAGGCGAAGAAATTACAGAAACATTAGAATATACACCCGCTACACTTTATGTACGCAAGATAGTTCGTAATAAATACGTCGTAGAACAAAATGACGAACATACTCACATCGCCATTGCAGAACTACCAACCATGCCTATACCTAAAGGCAATGCCGGTGCAAGTTTATTGGCACATATTCTTATAAGCAAATTTGTAGACCATCTTCCTTTTTTCCGTCAGGTGCAAATGTTCAAACGCCAGGATGTTCATATACCTGAATCTACTATTAACGGATGGTTCAACGCAAGTTGTCGTTTATTGCAACCGCTGTACGAAGAATTGAAAAAGCAAATACAAGCATCAAATTATATTCAGGCAGACGAAACTCCTATAGCTGTACTAACCCAAGACAAGCTCGGTGCAACACATAAAGGGTATCACTGGGTATATCACGATCCGCTGCTAATGCTTGTTTTGTTTGATTATCAAAAAACAAGGGGGCGAGAAGGACCTGATGAACTTCTAAAATTTTTCTCAGGATTTCTCCAGGTTGATGGATATGTTGCTTACAATAATTTACAAAATGCTGCCCAAATACAATTATTAGCCTGCATGGCTCATGCGCGACGAAAATTCGAGCATGCGCTTGATTCGAATAAAGAATTGGCAAAAGAAATGTTAGCCATGTTTCGTGAGTTGTACGATATTGAAGCAATAGCAAGAGAAAATAATTTTTCATTTGATGAGATAAAAGAAATTCGACAGAGAGAAGCTGTTCCTGTTTTACAAAAAATGAAAGCATGGTTGAACGCAAAACTCATACAAACATTGCCAAAGAGTCCTATTGGAATGGCAATATCCTATACTCTTTCATTATGGTCTCGTTTGGTTAAATACTGCGAAGATGGTCGCTTTTGTATTGATAATAACCTAATCGAAAATTGTATTCGCCCTGTAGCATTAGGAAGAAAAAATTATCTCTTTGCCGGTTCTCACGAAGCAGCACAAAATGCCGCAATGTTATATTCCTTTTTTGCCACTTGCAAGCTAAACAAAGTTGAACCTTTCGAATGGCTTAAATATACTCTGACAGTTATCCCCGACACCAAGATTTCTCAACTGCACACTCTTCTGCCAGGGCAAAGGTAATATCGCCGCTTGATATTTTATAGATGTAGTTTGCCGGACGCTTACGCACAAACTACAAGTGCGACTACAGCAACACTCACAGGAAATATTTTAAAACTTGGTGTGAATACAATTACTAATCATGGTTTTTGTTGGTCGTATTCGACTTCATCACCTGATATAAATTCTACAATTGTATTAATGGGTACAACAAATCACACAGGAAATTCCACAACGATATTAAATAATTTATCACAGGGAATCACTTATTATTACAGGGCTTTTGCAACAGAAGGAACAGTAATACGATACGGAGAAGTAAAGAGTTTTACAATCAATTAACCGAAACAATGTTAAAAATTTTCAAACAAGATTATTTTATTCGAATGGAAATTTGATGGAATTTTATGATAAAAAAGCAGGATTCCGGAATGATAGAGATTATTGAAGTTATTAATGCAAGAAAACATTTAACGAAAGTAAATTCAATCTATATAGCGTTATCATAAAAAAAAAAATGTGCTACGCGCAGTGTTAGAGTTTTGTTGCCATTCATTAAATTATTTTTTTTGGTAACTCTTTTTTTAATATATTTTCAAAATTTTCAGTGCGACAAAATCCTTTAGTTTTATTATTTAGATTAATTATTTCAAGATACCCTCTATTAACCAATTCGGTTAAGTCGGTTCTAGCTGTCTGGTTTGAAATTGTTAATCTATTTTCAATTTCTTTAACACTAAACATGAGATTTGGTTCTTCAAATATCCATTTTATAATTTCTGCTTGTCTTGTATTAATCCCTTTTATTCTTTGGAAGTTTATACCTTTTCGCTTTTCATTTATTTTTAGTTGAATATATTCTCTTAGGCTATCAAATGCCATTTCCATAGTTTTAATCTTATAATTGATAAAATATGTTAAATCATTATCATCCATTTCTGTGTATTGGTAAGCTCTTGCATATTGTGCCTTACTTTTCACAATTAATCTTGATATCGATAAATATTCAGTCAACCAATAACCATTTTTTAATAGATACCAGTAAAATAATGCTCTAGCTGTTCTACCATTCCCATCAACAAATGGATGTATAAATCCTATCATAAAATGAATTATGCAACCTTTAATTATAGGATGAATAAATTGGTCATTTTTGTCATTATTAAAAAAAATAAAGACGTCATTTAATAATTTTGAAATTTCTCGATAATCAGGGGGAGAATGAACAATGTTTCCATTTACAACATCAATTACTTTTATTTCATTATCTTTCCTGTATTTTCCTTCATATTTCGTATCAGGCAAAGTTTGACTGGAAATTAATCGATGTATTTCAAGAAATCTTTCTGTTGTAATTGGTTCATCTTTTATTTCAACAATATGCTTGATTGTGATATAATTATTTAAAATCATTTGCTCAGATTTATTTTTAGGTTTAATATTCTTCCTGAGCATTTCTTTAGCTTGCTTTCTTGTCGTTACAGCACCTTCAATTTGACTTGAAGCAATAGCTTCTTCCATTATAGAGCTTACCAAATATCTTTTCTTATCATCTTCAGGTATTAAATTTCTTGTTCCCAAATGTCCTCCAATATGCAAATCAAATTCATGTAATTCTTTTTGTATAAAATCTGTTAAATTGTAAAAAAACTTATGCTCTCCAAATTGAATCTTTTTAGCATTAATAGTCCTGCTTAATTTAATTGCAGCCCATAATACTTTTGGTTCAGATACAAGATTAGTAGCGTTATATTTAGCTTTATCCCAATATAAATATTTTTCATTTATATCATTTACTAATGACTGAAACTCATCATTTAATCTAAGTTTATGAACTTCTTTATTGAGTTGTTCATTAATCCATTTTGGCGCACGTTCTATTTGTTTCATTTGTAAAATCTCCTAATTATTATAAAATTTTGAAATCATACAAACATATTAAAAAAATTCCAAATATTTCCTAATTTGTTATAAATATTGAAATATTTTGAAATATTATCATTTGCTTTTTTGTGTACGGATTTTTTTGGCAAGTCGAGTAGATAAGGGGATTTTCACCCCAAACCTCTCACAGAACCGTACTTGATAGTCTCCACTCATACGGCTCTTGTCATTCAAGCGATGCCAATAAATCCAGCTTTCCAATGAACAAATTGCATGGGCTTTAATTTAATTTGCCTATTCAACCAGTCAAAAGTTTGATGCCAGTTTAATGACTTATACCTACTATGTACCCAATGTGCCAGCCTTTTGTTCAAGCAAGTAAACACGCCTCTCATCTCATATCTGCGAAACTTACCATAATAGTTCAACCAACCTCTTATTCGTGGATTTAGCGATTCTGCTAATTCCTCTATTGTAGATGTGGTCGCTCTATGAAACTTTGTAGCTCGTAACGCTGCTTTTATTTTCGTTTGCTTCAACTTACTTATTGCACAGTCAAAGCTGATGAAAATCCCTCTCTTTGATTTCGATTCGCATGGTTGAGATGATGTCAGATAAATTTACAGAGTCAATGAAAGCTCACATTCGATTTATTTATACGAGTTTTGATCGGATATTATTACGCGGATATTTACCGAATCTTTTTGTTGAAGGTAGTATCATAAATTTGTTACGCAATCTTGGTTTTTCCAAGCATACAAACGGAGTATTAAAAACTCTAACAGATCAATTAAATTCACATATAAAAAAAGCAGCAGACAATTTAGGAGTTGAAGTTCATTGGTGGAGCTCAGCAGAGAGTGCGAAGTATCGTAGTAATATTGATTTTGTAGAAGAGCGATACTCAAAAGAATTACAAGAATTGAGTGTGAAAAGTAAAGTTATTTGCATTATAAAGTCATTAGAAAATGTGAGGACTTTTGCGAATAAAGAAATTAAAACAAAATCAGGAAAAGTTTTCACAAAGATGTATCCCTGTAATAAATTTGTGAGCCAATACTACATTTACATTTACGATCAAGATTTAGGATTATGTTAATTTCTTATTTTTCTTTTGCATACTGTGGAATAGCTCCCGGTGTTAAAGGAATACTTGTTGTTTCTTCAATTAAGCTCTTATACTGTGGTGTGAAATTCAGCGTTTTTGACTGATTTTCTGTGAATGGAAGTGTAAAATTCCCTGTAAATGGTGAAGAATAAGTTGTGCCTTGTAATAAATAATAGTAATAAGTTAATCCGTCAGCAGGAACATAAGAAATTTTAATATTTGAATTTGTCCATGCTCTAAAATAACCGGTTTCATAAGTAGGGCTTGAAGTTGAGCTCCATGGGAATGTTACAGTGGGATAATTTAATTCAGAAGCTAAATCTTTATTAACCCATAAATCAGTTAATGTACTATAGCCTGAATTCTGTATTTTCAAGAAGAAATAAGAACTGGAGGTAATAAGGTCTAAGCTTTGTGAGCTGCCTGATAAAGTAACACTATTAGCCCAAGTCATTTCAAGACCAATTAAACTGCCACTGCTGGTTGTTCCTTTTGTGCTTGCAGTATAATTTACTGAAGTACCTGTTATTGCATACGAAACAGATCCTCCAACTGCAATCGTTTGAGTTTCATTGTTGCAAGTAACAATGATAGGTGTGAAAATTTTATTATTAAATGTTAAATTAGTTGTTGGTAGAGGATTCGTGACTGTAATAAAATTATCTTTTGTAATTGTGTTGGTACCATCAGCATTGATAGCTGTCAAGGTAACACTATATACTCCAGCTGTATTATATTGAACAATTGGGTTGGCTGCATTTGATGTATTAGGAGTACCTCCATCAAATGTCCATGACCAAGAAGTAGGGTTTCCAGTAGATAAATCAGTAAAATTTACAGATTGCCCAACTATAATATTTGTTACATTAGAATTAAAATTTGCAGTTGGTGGGTTTTTAATACTTTCTTTCTTGCAACCATTCCACAATGATGCTCCGGCAATCATAATGCTGATAATAATTATCGAATATTTTTTCATGATAAAATTTTAAATAAAATTTTTGAACTAAAATAATAAGAAAAAAAAGCCACAGTATTCTGCGGCTTTTTCTTTAACAAAAATAATTTCTTATTTTTCTTTTGCATACTGTGGAATAGCTCCCGGTGTTAAAGGAATACTTGTTGTTTCTTCAATTAAGCTCTTATACTGTGGTGTGAAATTCAGAGTTTTTGACTGATTTTCAGTGAATGGAAGTGTAAAGTTTCCAGTAAATGGGGATGAAAAAGTAGAACCCTGTAATAAATAATAATAATAAGTTAATCCGTCAGCAGGAACATAAGAAATTTTAATGTTTGAATTAGTCCATGCTTTGAAATAACCAGTTTCATAAGTTGGGTTTGAAGATGAACTCCATGGGAAAGTAACACTACTGTAATGAAGTTCTGAAGCTAAATCTTTATTAACCCATAAGTCTTGTAAAGTACTATAGCCTGAATTCTGTATTATCAAGAAGAAATAAGAGCTTGAAGTGATAAGGTCTAAACTTTGTGTGCCACCTGATAAAGTAACACTATTATCCCAAACCATTTCAAGTCCAATTAAACTGCCACTGCTGGTTGTTCCTTTTGTGCTTGCAGTATAATTCACAGATGTACCTTCTATTGTGTACGTAACAGAGCCACCAACTGCAATAGTTTTAGTTTCACTGTTGCATGTTATTGTAATTGGAGTAAAAATTTTATTGTTAAAAGTAAGATTGGTAGAATCTGTTTTGGCAGTATCTTCTTTCTTACAACCAACAAAAACAACTGCAGATGCAATAATTACTGATAGAATTAATAAGCTAATTTTTTTCATAGAATTTAAATTTAAATTAATACTAAAGATTTTTCGGTTTTATTATTTAACAAAAATATGTATTTTTTTTTAATATTTAAAAATAAAATTGTTCATATTTATTGTAATTAGTTAAACAACAAAAGGTAATTCTTTGTTTTGGAGTACAATATGATATGTTTTTTTCGTAAAATTGGGTAAAAATACCCAGTTGATTCAATACCTTATAGTATAATATAAAATATTTTTTTTGATTTTTGTTAAAATGTATTATTTTTATCTGATGAAAAACTATTATTAACTAATGGTGCGCAAATTGTGGAAATGTATAAGTCCGACTCTATTTCTAACAGCGTGCGTAACCATTTAAAACTAAATAAATGAAAACTATTTTAGAACGTTACGGATGCCTTACAAAGGTAGAACATTTGTGGTGTCTTGAGTCTTTTGGAATTCCGAATTCCTGTATTTTAGAATCATTTGATATTTTCCCCGGTTATTACGGGCTTGTTCCTTGCGAATCAAAGCCTAAATTCGTGTATATAATTGCCGATGAAAAATATTCTCTTGAAGAAATTATGCGTTTTACTAAAAAAGTTAAAAATTCCTTCACACATTCTTTTGATGGCGCATATACCGAAATTACGTTAAAGGGTTTAACTTGTTGTGGCGTTCGTGTAACAGGAATCGAAGAGTATGCTTACATAAGAGAATTACAAGAAAAATATAAAGAAATAGGATTTGCGATTAAAAAGAAAGTTAAAAAAATTGAAAATGATGAGGCATTGATAAAAATCAGAAAGTTTTTCGAATTGAATGTTATTGATAATGAGATTTTTCTTGATAATAAAACTCCTGATATTGGCTATTTTACAGTTAATAATGATATTTCATGGGATTTGTTTGCTAAAAATATTCATTTGCTTCACAATAATTTTCAGAGGGTTTCTTTTGATGCTGCAAAATGTTTCATTTATCAAAACGCCGAAATTACTGACATGATTCGTATTTTTTCAAAAGGCTTAACGCCTGAATTATTAAAAGAATTAAAAGAATTATATTGCAGGTTGGCAGAAATGTAGTTTTAATTAATAAATCTAAAGAAAAATTTATTATTAACGAAACAAAAACAAACATGAAAACAATGTATTTATTTGTATCTGTTATCTTCATCCTTATTATCGGGTGCAGCAGCCAGATGGAAGAAAAAGCAAAAACAAAGTTAGGTAAAACGGATGAATTGGCTAGTTCATTTGCAAAAGATGCAGAAGAAACAGAAGGAGACATGGCGCCACCGCCACCACCTATCGTAAAAAAAGCGAATGAATTTAAGGAAGTTCAGAAAAAAGATGTTCGCAAGATAATTAAAACCGCTGATGCCAGTATTGAGGTTGAGAAATTCAAAGAAATGAAACCCGAAATTACGAAAGTTATTCAAAAATGGCAGGCATACATTTCTAAAGAAAATGAAGTTAATAATAATTATAAAATATCAAATACACTTGAAATAAGAGTTCCTGGCGAAAACTTTGAAAAACTGCTAGACGAATTGGTTTCATTAGGAAAAAAAGTTGATTACAAAAAAATTGATGCGAACGACGTTACTGAAGAATATTACGACATTCAGGCGCGTATGGAAAGCAATAAAAAACTCGAACAATCGTATTTTGAATTGTTGAAAAAAGCGTATTCAATGGGAGATATTCTGCAAATTCAAGAAAAGCTGGGTCAGATTCGTGAAGAAATTGAAGCAAAGGAAGGTCGCTTAAAACATATTGATGATCGTGCAAATTACAGCACAGTATCATTGTTTTATTATGAATTGTTGGACTATAAATACATTCCGCAAAAAAATCCCGGATTTTTTGAAAGGCTCGCAAAGGCATTGCATTCAGGATGGACAGGTCTTGTTACGATTCTTATAGGTATTTTTTATTTGTGGCCTTTATGGCTTGTTTTAGGAATCGGATTTTATTTCTTCCGTCGGTATTTGAAACGTACAAAGAAAAAATAAGGATTAAGCAATCCTGTGAGGTATTGCGTGCTGACTTGAGTGGTGGCTATCCTAACAGGTTTGCGGAGATAAAGATAATATTGGATTAAGGAGTAGGAGTAGGATTAAGGATTAAGCAATCCTGTGAGGTATTGTGGGAAAGTCTGTGCGTAGGCTATCCTCACAGGTTTGAGGCAATGGGAAATA
>Ga0208373_1003754_pt1 | contig 14517 bp, 13 predicted proteins | sample RifOxyC2_FD_184036 | JGI IMG/M metagenome (GOLD analysis project Ga0208373, IMG submission 184036) | Soil microbial communities from Rifle, Colorado - Rifle Oxygen_injection C2 (SPAdes) | ecosystem: Environmental > Terrestrial > Deep subsurface > Rock core/Sediment | place: Rifle, Colorado...
AAAAAGGGGGACGTAGCTCATATGAAGACGATTATCGGCCTTGGGAATCCTGGCAAAGAATATGAAAAGACACGCCACAACGTGGGCTTTTTGGTGTTGGATGAACTCGCCAAGCGCTACGAAGGTGCGTTCTCCTCGAAACGCTCACTCGAAGCAAAGATCGCCGAGGTGGTGATCAAGGGAGAGCGAGTGCTGTTGGTGAAACCACAAACCTTCATGAACGCAAGCAGCCGGACACTTAGCGCCGTTATGTCCAAGTATCCGGTTACGATCAACGATGTTCTGGTTGTCTACGACGATGCCGACCTCCCGTTTGGAGACGTTCGCTACAAAGAAAGTGGAAGCAGCGCCGGCCACCGTGGCATGGAGTCGATTATTGAATCTCTTCCGAAAGGAACCGCTGTGGCACGCATTCGCGTCGGGATTGGACGACCGTCGCATCCTGACATTGCATTGGATGAATTTGTGTTAGGGCGATGGACGAAGACTGAGGAGAAGACACTACCGACGATTATCGACTCTGCCATGGAGAAAATTCTCGAGCTATTCGGACGGGACTAAAGTCCCTAAGAAGGAGCGGGGCTAAAGCCCCTGAGAAGAATTGTCTAACATTTCTCAGCCGCTTCAGCGGCGTCGTGTCTATGACTGAATCTGATCGTCCCTACTGGGTTGCACTCACGGCGTTCCGCCCATTCGGTCCGGTACGCATGTCACGCCTCGTGCGTCGGTTCCCATCGATGGAACGGGTCTTTAAGGCAAGCGCCTTAGAACTCACCGAGGCGGGAATCGAACCAGAGATTGCGAGTCGCTTCCTACAGGAACGTCTCCATATTGATCCCGACGCTCTCTACCGAGAACTCGAGGTCCATGGTGTTCAAGCCATCACGATCCAAGACGAGATCTACCCGCCGCTTCTTAAACAGATCTATGATCCGCCGGCCGTGCTATTTGTCCGCGGGGCACTCCCCGACCCCAATCGCAAGCATCTCGCGGTTGTCGGCTCGCGAAGTGCGTCACCCTATGGGTTGCGCGTAACAGACGAGCTGATCGAACCTGTCGCTCGTGCGGGAGTGGTGATCGTGAGTGGACTCGCCTATGGCATCGATGCAACCGCCCATGATGCGGCACTACGCGCGGACGGGACGACGCTCGCGATCCTGGGCTCAGGTGTGGATCATGAAAGTATTTATCCCTCGCACAATCGTGCCCTTGCCTCTCGCATCATCGCCCAGGGAGGAGCCTTGATCTCTGAACTCCCGTTACACACTCCACCCTTGAAGCAACACTTTCCCATGCGTAACCGCATCATTGCAGGATTGTGCCACGGCACCCTGGTTGTGGAAGCGGGGATCAAGTCTGGTTCGCTCATCACGGCGCGCTCTGCCATGGACAGTAATCGTGACGTCTACGCCGTCCCCGGCCCCATTCATTCCCTTCTTTCGGAAGGCCCTCATGAACTGATCAAGAACGGTGCCACGCCCGTCACCAAACCCGAAGATATCTTTGGCATCGAACCGATGCCCGGGCCGGTGAGTGCCTACCAGCCAGCAAACGAAGAAGAGACCCTCGTCTGGTCACGACTCTCGCGCACCCCCCTGCATGTTGACGAGCTTATCCGCGCGACGGCGCTCCCCACGCCCAAACTCATGAGCACGCTCACATTGATGGAAATGAAAGGAGGAATCCGACACGAAGGCGGACAATTTTATACAAGAACACATTGACTCACTTAGGTAGAGAAGGTAGAAAAGGTAGAAGAGGTGGCCGAAATTTCCTTTCCCTTATCTACCTTATCTACCTAATCTACCTTTTTCACCTTCCCACATGCATCATCTCCTCATCGTCGAGTCTCCGACGAAAGCAAAAACTATTTCAAAATACTTAGGTTCGGACTATCAGGTCCTTTCCTCTTTTGGTCACATCCGTGACCTTCCAAAAAGCAAACTCGGCGTGGATTTGGAGAATCATTTTGAACCGACCTACACCATTCCACCCAAGAGCAAAAAAACGGTGACTGAGCTCAAGGCCGCGGTCAAACATGCCGACATGATCTACCTAGCAACGGACGAAGACCGCGAAGGAGAAGCCATCGCCTGGCACATCATGGAGGCGCTCAAACTCAAACCCGAAAACACGCGCCGCATCACATTTCACGAAATCACCCGCGCGGCCGTGGAAGAAGCTGTGGCTCATCCGCGGGACATCGACCAAAACCTCGTGAATGCCCAGCAGACGCGTCGTATTCTCGATCGCCTTGTCGGCTACGAACTCTCTCCATTCCTCTGGCAAAAAATCCGCTATGGACTTTCCGCCGGTCGCGTCCAATCTGTGGCCATGCGCCTTGTTGTTGAGCGAGAGAGAGAACGTCGAGCGTTCAACATTGAAGAGTACTGGACCATTGATGCGGAGTTTGAGAAATCAAACATCACCTTTCCCGCAAAGCTCACGGAGGTCGATGGAAAAAAAATCGACAAGCTTGATCTCAAGGCAGAGCAAGACGCGAAGTCGATTGTCGAGAATCTTTCAGGTGCCGCAGCTAGTGTTACATCCGTAGAGAAAAAGCTCGTAAAGAAAGCCGCTCCCACGCCGTTGACGACTTCAACATTGCAGATCGATGCGAACACGAAACTGGGATTTAGTTCCAAGCAGACCATGCGTCTTGCCCAGGAGCTCTATGAAACCGGTCGCATCACCTACATGCGTACGGACTCGATGAACTTGGCCGAAAAATTCCTCGATGAAGCTCAGACGTATATCAGCACGACCTTTGGTGAGAAGTACGCAGAAGGCGCACGACGTTTTAAAACAAACAAAAAAGGCGCGCAGGAAGCGCACGAAGCTATCCGTCCAACAGAAGTCACCGCGACTCCGGACTCGCTACGCTCTGCCCTTGAGCCACGCGCCTGGAAACTCTATAGCCTTATCTGGAGCCGCACGGTTGCTTCACAGCTCCCGTCTGCACAACTCAACCGCACCACCGTCGATATTTCGGTCTCCCCCCTTCCCAAGGGGGGACTAGGGGGGGTTGCCGTTTTCCGCGGCACCGGTTCCTCCGTCGCCTTTCCAGGTTTTATGAAGGTCTACCAGTCAGCGAAGGAAAAAATTCTCCCTGATCTTGCCCAGGGCGATGCGGTGGACACGAAGGCCATCATTCCAAACCAGCACTTCACGGAACCCCCAGCCCGCTACTCAGACGCGACCCTCGTGAAAGCGCTCGAGGAATTTGGCATTGGTCGCCCGTCCACCTACGCCCCAACGATCTCGACCATCATCGATCGTGGCTACGTGGAGCGCGATGACAACAAGAAACTCGCCCCCACCGACATCGCTCTGATTGTGAACGATGTGCTCGTGGGCCACTTCCCGCAAATCGTCGACTACGAGTTCACTGCGACAATGGAAAACACGCTCGACGAAATCGCCGAGGGCAAAGTCGAATGGGTGTCTACACTCGAGGCGTTCTACGGACCGTTTCATAAAAACCTCGAAACAAAAACCAAGGAGCTCGACCGCGCAGATATCATGCCAGACCGCGTCCTTGGGACAGATCCGGCCTCAGGCCTCCCCGTCATCCTCAAGACCGGCCGCTTCGGAGGGTTTGTGCAGATCGGCGAGTACAGCAAGGAAGACAAAAAAGAAGGAAAGCCCAAACCAAAAAGTGCGTCACTTCTCAAAGGCATGAACGTGGAATCCGCAACGCTTGAGCAGGCGCTTGCGTGTCTCTCGCTCCCACGTGACGTGGGTGTGACAGAAGGCGGCGAGAAAATCGTCGCTGCCGTGGGACGCTTCGGCCCCTACCTCAAGGCAGGCGAGGTGAGCGCGAGCATCAAGGATCCTCTTGATCCCCTCTCGATCGACGAAGCAACAGCGCGCATCATTCTAAAAGAATCTGCGGAGCTCAAGAAAAAGATGCTCACGCCTATTGCCGAGTTCGGAACCGATCCCGTGAGCGGTGGCGAGATCATTCTCAAGCACGGACGTTTCGGCCCCTACCTCACGGATGGCACCACCAATGCGTCCCTGGGAAAGAAGCGTGACCCAGCCGAAGTCACTCGCGAGTCTGCGATTGAGATTCTGGAAAAGAAGCGCGCACTAGGAACAAGAAAACGAACGTACAAAAAATAGGCTTATACAAGCCTATTTTTTATGCTGCTTTAGCTGCTTCCGCAGGTTTGGGCTCCTTCGCTGCTTTTGGCTCATCCGTCTTATCAAGTTCGTTGAGTTCAGTCTCGAGGGCATCAGCCGCGTCCTGGCCAAGAACTTCTACAAGCTTCTTTCGACGCGTATCTTTCTTCTTTTCATCGTCTTCCTTCTTCTCTTGTTTTCTTTGTGACTCTTTAAACTCTTTGAAAGCCTTCTCGGCAAGTTTCTTTCGATCTTCGGCGTTCTTCTTGAGATGATCTGCAAGCGTCTTATCAAGTCCAAATGATTTAGCAACCCCATCCAAAATAGAGACCATGGGGTTCACCAGGTACTTGAGGAGAAAAACATTCTTGTCGATCAACTTATCACCCCACTTGTTCATTTTATGCGCCAACCAGTCGATCCCGACGAGCATTCCACGTGCCAACGGTCGAGCAGTTTTGTAGCCTAAGAATCCAAGCGCCGCAACAGAGCCGACGGCGACTTGCACGCTCCCCTTTCCAATTGAGGCAGCGTACGATCCAGTGGTCTTTGCAAATTTGAAGAAACTATTTTCTTCCTCCTCTTCCTCGTCCTCGAGCTTCCGCCTTTCCGTGCCAACAGCAAGTGCACGGGCTCGCGCCGCTTCAATCGCCACGGAGTCAGCGGGGTCCGATGAGCTTCTTGTTTCAGGTGATAAAGCCGCTTCAGGTGAAGGTTCTGCCTCTCTGCGTCGATACGGAATGTACTCCTCGCGTGATCGATCCGATCCTCTCTCTGGGGAGCGTCGTAGTTTTCTTGCCATAGGTATTCTAGTGAATTGCTTCAAATATAGCAGAAAAATTCACTCCCGTCAATCTGATTCTCCCTTTACGCAAGCATTTCTTCAGGGTATCCTCCATCTCATGAGCGAAGTTGTCCGCAGCTATGATGAGCTTGAACGGCTCGTCCAAAAAACATACAAGAACCCGGATCTTGAATCTCTCCGACGAGCTTTTGCGTTGGCGGATAAAGCGCATGAGGGCGAAGTCCGTCTAACTGGTCACCCCGTCATCACCCATCCCCTTGCCGTTGCGTATCGCCTTGCTGAAATGGGGCTCCACCTCAATGTTGTCGTCGCAGGACTTTTGCATGACGTCGTTGAAGATTCTCCTGTTTCGATCGAAGACCTTAAGGCGCAGTTTGGAGAGGACGTCGCCGGGCTCGTCGAGGCGGTAACGAAACTCAAGCACGGAATCAAATATCGCGGGGCGGAACGCTACGCGGAGAACATGCGAAAGATGTTTTTGGCGATGGCAAGCGATGTCCGAGTCGTGTTCATGAAATTTGCTGACCGACTCCACAATCTTGAAACGCTCTATGGGCAACCAAAACATAAACAGGAACGCATCGCGCGCGAGTCACTGGAGATTTACGCACCGATCGCTGGACGCCTGGGAATGAGCGAGATCAAGGGAGAGCTTGAAGATGGCTCCTTCGCCTATCTTCAGCCCAAAGAATTTGAACGGATGAAAAATATCATGGACATCAAAGTCCGTGAAAAAGGGGCCTATGTCAGTCGCATCATTGATTCAGTCGAAAAGTTTTTAACAGCAACCAGTATTGAAGACTTCCAAGTACACGGACGCATTAAGCGTCTGTACAGTCTCTACAAGAAACTAAATAAGTATCAAGGAGATCTGAGCAAGATTTACGATCTCATCGCGATCCGCATGATTGTGTCCGACGTTGAGGAATGCTACATGGCTCTGGGACTCTTGCACCAACATTGGCGGCCTGTTCCGGGACGCATCAAGGACTACATCGCACAGCCAAAACCCAACGGGTACCAATCACTCCACACAACAGTCTTCACGGAAAACGGCGAAATTGTCGAATTCCAAATCAGAACACTCGAGATGCACGAACTGGCCGAGTACGGTGTGGCCTCACATTGGCGCTACAAGGAAGGATCAAGTAAACCCATGCGCAATACGCGATGGATGGAGGAGCTTGCCCAGATTCAGAAGGAACTCCAAAGCAAGAAAGACTTCATGGAACAACTGGAAGTCATGAAGATCGACGTTTTCAAGGACCGCATTTTCGTGTTTACGCCGCAGGGAGACGTGATCGATCTCCCAGAAGGAGCGACCCCTGTCGACTTCGCCTATGCCATCCACACAGAAGTTGGCAATAAGTGCACCGCCGCACGTGTGAATGAAGTCATGCGCAACCTCGACACCACGCTTCAATCTGGCGACATTGTAGAAGTGATCACCGACAAAAATCGTCGGGGTCCCAACCCGGACTGGCTCAAGTTCGCCAAAACTCGCCACGCACGTAGCAAAATCAAAGACTCAACACACCACACAGTCAAAGGCTGGTTTGCGGAAGTTCTCAAGGGACGAGAAAAGGCAAAAAAGTAAAACAGGGCCAGGGCCCTGTTTTAAAATCCACTCAGTCGATCCAGAAGATCGATAAGTTCTTCTCGTGAGTAAAAGGCGATCGAAATGTTTCCCTTGCCGCTGGACTCTTTGATCTCCACCTTTGTTCCAAGAATCTCTCGAAGACGTTTTTCATGTGCAAGGAGGTTGGGATCTTTGCGTGAGGCTTTTGACGAACTCTTGCGTGGAGGATTCGTAACCCGTGCTTCTGCCTCGCGCACCGTCACACCACCGTGAAGCATTGCATCAAACAACGCCTCACGCTTTGCTTCATCCGACTCCGCGAGCAAGGTGCGGGCATGAGATTTCGTGATCTTCCCATCACGCAGGGCGTGCAGCATCTCTTCAGGCAACTCAAGAAGACGTAGGATGTTCGCAACGTTCGATCGACTCTTTCCTACCCGCTTGCCGACGTCTTCCTGGGTGAGATTGAACTCATCCACAAGCGCCTTGTACGCAATCGCTTCTTCAAGGGCATTGAGGTCTTGGCGTTGAATGTTTTCAATGAGAGCAAGTTCAAGCTTCTGTTGCTCGTTAGCATCACGAACAATGACCGGCACGGTCTTAAGTCCCAACGTTCGAGAGGCACGAAGACGTCGCTCTCCCGCGATGAGTTCATACTTCGCGCCCGCACGTGTAACCACGAGCGGCTGCAAAATGCCATGCTCCTTAATGCTGGCGATTAAATCTTCAAGATCGGCTGGTGAGAAATGATGACGAGGCTGGCGAGGATTCTCCACAACATCACCAACGGGCACGTCAAGAATCTGCGTGCGAGCCTCAGGGATAACCTGTTCGGTAATGCTTTGCTTTTGTGGAATCAGGGAACCAAGCCCTCTTCCTAATGCAGAATGTGTCATAGCTAAATACGGCCTTCTTCACGTAACAAAAATTCTCGGGCAAGACGCTCATAGGCCTTCGCGGCTTTCGACGTCGGGTCATAGCCCAAAATAGTCTTTCCAAAACTTGGCGCCTCAGCGAGTCGCACAGAACGCGGAATGACTGAACGGAAAATCTTATCAGGAAAAAAACGGTAGAGTTCTTCGAGGACTTCCTTCGAGAGTCGCGTACGACCATCATACATCGTGATCACCGCACCCATGACGTCCAGGTCCGGCTTGATATTGTCACGCACGAGGTTCACGGTGTTGAGCAATTGCGAGAGACCCTCCAGAGCAAAATACTCTGCTTGAACAGGAATCAAAACCGAGTCAGCCGCCACGAGCCCGTTGATGGTCAACATACCAAGGCTTGGCGGGTTATCGATAAAGATATAGTCGTAATCGTTGCGAACCTCCAAAAGTGCCTTGCGCAGGAAGTGCTCACGTTCTTCCGCATTCACCAGTTCCACACTCGCCCCGGCGAGCGCTTGAGTTGCTGGCAAGATACTGAGCCCTTCGTGCGCGGTTGGATGGATCAAGTTGCGCAGCGCATGAGAACCGACAAGTCCCTCGTAGATTCCAGCCGGTAAGGTCTTGTGATCGATGCCGACACCTGAAGTTGCGTTGGCTTGTGGATCAAGATCGACAAGCAAGATGAACTTTCCCGCAGAAGCTAAAAACGCGGCCAAATTCAAAGCCGTCGTTGTTTTCCCCACACCTCCTTTCTGATTAACTACGGAAATAATGTGCGCCATAAGGAGTGGGATCATTATACCTGATGCATGGAAAAAATGCATCGAAAGAAGTATGCTATCTGTATACTCTTATCTTTGTTCCTTATGGCAAAACAAATTAGTTCGTTCCTTAATATGCTTCGCGACGCTGTAGGTGGCGCGATCGCCGGTCTGATTGCGGGTCTCATTTTGGGAGTCGCGATAAAATACATCACGCTCGTCATCCTTCCATCCGAATTCCAGGGTGGTCCAGAGATGTTCGCTCCGTTCCTTGGTATGGGACTCGGAACTCTTGTCGGTGCCATTTTGGGAGGTGTTGCTGGCTTAAAACAAGACTAGGTTCTCTGAGTCGAACGCTGGACAGGCCAAGTTGCTTTTGATATTCTGTCGTCGCTACGTGGAAAATGAATATATGCCGCGGTGGCGGAATTGGTAGACGCGCAGGACTCAAAATCCTGTATGGGCAACCATGTGAGGGTTCGATTCCCTCCCGCGGCACCACCGAAATGTGAGAAAGGAAATCTTCAGAATTGGATGAGCTGCGCCGCTCTGGAAGGAGGAAATCTCGTGAGATGTAGGTAAATCCTACATCGAGCGAGTTTCCGACTGAAGAGCAAGCAGATCGCCAATTCTGGAGATTTCACATGGCTGGGTAGCTCAGTTGGTTAGAGCGTGGGACTCATAAGCCCGAGGTCGTGGGTTCAACTCCCACCCCAGCTACCAAAAAAGACTGTCGTATAAGACGGTCTTTTTTGTTCTTCTGTTTCTTGACTTTTGGTCATATGTCCTCTATCCTATCGCTCGCGGGGTAGAGCAGCCTGGCAGCTCGCTTGGCTCATAACCAAGAGGTCACCGGTTCAAATCCGGTCCCCGCAACCAAAAAACCTTGTCCATGCGACGAGGTTTTTTGATTTGCTGATGTATGCTATGATTTCATTAACATATGACCCTTACGACCCATGCGACCCTTGGGGCAGTCATTGGACACGCAACCGGTAATCCGTTGCTTGCTTTTATTTTCGGCTTCATTTCGCATCTGCTCATCGACATGATCCCGCACGGAGATACAGGGATCGCAGATAACTATAGAGTCCACAAGCGTCGTCGTAAACAGGCCGTGGCCTATGTCATGGTCGATGCAGTCATTGCCATTATTTTCGTCTTACTCCTCGCCAACACCCGCGACATCGAATCGATGCGAGCGTATTCGTGGGGAATCGTCGGCGGTGTATTACCAGACCTCTTAGTGGGTATCTACGAAGTCACCAAGACGCGCCTTCTGCGTTGGTTCAACACCTTTCACTTTTTCTTCCACGACTACTTCGTGAAACGCAAAGGCGATGTTCCCCTCTACTACGCCATCATGGCGCAGATCGTCTTGATCGCGTACCTGCAGACGAAACTTTAGGAGGTTATTCACAACACCGGACACTACTGAATGGTACTGTATTGATAGCGGTAGTGAAATAATACTTCAATCTAATAATAGTATCGTAAATATTATATGAAAAATTTAAAAATCATCATACCGGTTCTAATCGTTGTCGCAATTTTGATTATTGTTTTTGTGAGTTGGGGTAATCGTAATGAGAATGTAGTTTCTGAAAATACTGTATTGCGCGTTGGTTATTTACCGCTTACCGATCATTTGCCGCTTATGGTAGCTGACGGAGCAAATCTTTTTGAGGGTGTTAAAGTTGAGCCAGTAAAGTTTACAGATTGGCCATCACTTGTTGAGGCATTGAAATCGGGGAAGATTGATGGAGCGCACATCATAAATAGCTTAGCCGTAAAAATGGTTTCAGACGGCTTTGACGGACAAGCTGTGGTGCTTTCTCACCGAGGAGATATCGGGCTCTCTACACATAGCCATATCGTAGATGTTCAAGAATTAAGAGGGAAAACAATCGCGGTACCAACCCGTTTTTCTCCTCACTTTATGATGTTGCATAATTATTTGACGCAAAATGGTATAGATGTCGATAAGGATGTAAAAATTCTCGATGTTGCCCCGCCAGACTTTGTTTCGACAATGGCCGCAGGAGGTGCTGATGCTTTTATAGGATCTGAACCATTTCCAACCCTTGCTGAATCAAAAGAAGTTGGAGAAACATTCAAGTTGTGGGACGAAATGCAGATTGCGGGAACAAATGGACTCGATTGCGTCGTGGTGTTCCCGTCCAGCCTGATTGAAAATAATCCAGACGCGGTTCAAAACTATGTTGACTCCATTGTTAAAACTGGGATCTACATAGAGGAGAATCCGCTACTTGCAGCAGAAGCGGCTTCAACGTACATGTTGAACTTGGATCCAAAACTTATTGTAAAAGCAATTGATGAGCCCCGTAACCGAAGCAGTTATGATGATCTGCTCCCAAAAAAGACAGAATTTGAAGCCTTTCAGAATTACATGATTAAACTTGGCCTTATACCAGCACCAATTGATCTGGACTTTTTCGTGAACGATAGTTTTGCGAAGCAGGCCTACAAATAACCTTAAACACACATGCCTCATGTTCTTAAAAAGATTATCTATCCAATTGTTGCTTTCTTATTACTCCTTGCGCTCTGGCAAGGAGTAATAGAAATAACAGGTGTAAAGACATCGCTCCTCCCCGGACCCTTGGATGTTTTAGCTGCGCTTACAGATGTTGTGGAGAGCGGGGTTTTATTTGAGCATGCACTTGCCTCACTTTTTCGTGTGGCTATGGGTTTTTTGCTGGCAACAATTTTTGCTGTGCCTTTGGGACTTCTAATGGGTACGCGCAAGTTTCTTCATATTACACTCGATCCTATCTTGCAGGGTATTCGCACTATTTCTCCTATATCGTGGATTCCTCTTGCAATACTTTGGTTTGGTATTGGGGATAAGCCGGCCATATTTATCATTTTTATTACTGCATTTTTCCCCATACTTCTCTCGACGGCACTATCTATTCGTCATGTTGATCCTTTGTTGCTGCGAGTAGGAACAAATTTTGGAGCAACACAAAAACAATTGCTTTTCAAAATTATATTACCTGCCGTAACACCCTATATTGTCATAGGATTAAAAATTAGCCTCGGCGTTTCTTGGATTATCGTTGTTGCTGCCGAAATGGTTGGGATGAGTTCTGGTCTTGGGTATATGATCCTTGATGCTCGAAATTTCCTACGGACAGATTTAATTATCGCGGGGATGTTTGTGATTGGTATTATCGGTTTTACGCTTGATCGATTGCTTACTCTTATAGAGGTGCAGGTAAAAAGAATCTTCAGTTTTCAAGATTGATATGAGTATTATTGAATTAACCAAAGTTTCAAAAGAATTTAACGGCAAGAACACAACATTAGCTGTTGAAGATATTAGTTTATCCATTAAAGAAGGAGAATTTTTTTGTATTCTTGGTCCTTCGGGTTGCGGAAAAACAACACTCTTGAATTTAATGGGTGGCTTTGATGTTCCATCAAAAGGAACGGTTAGTGTGGGTGGAAAATTAATCAAGCAACCAAACACAAATTACATCTCAGTTTTTCAACAGTACGGACTCCTACCGTGGAGAAATGTTATTGATAATGTCAGGCTTGGTTTGGAAATTGGCGGATTGAGTTATCAAGAACAAATTGAAACAACAAAACATTATTTATCATTGGTTGGTCTTGAAAAAGTCCAAGATAAGGCTATCAACGAACTTTCTGGTGGGATGAAGCAGCGAGTTGCGATTGCGCGGGCTTTAGCGGTAAAGCCTAAAATTCTTTTAATGGATGAACCATTTGGAGCACTCGATGAAATGACGCGCTTGAAATTAGAGAAAGAATTGTTAAGAATTTGGAAACAGGAAAATGTAACAATTGTTTTTGTTACTCACAATATTGATGATGCAATTTATCTTAGTGACAGAATTGCAATAATGGGTAACAACCCTGGGAATCTCAAAGAGATCATTGATGTTTCTATCGCACGACCTCGTGATATAACCAGTAGTGAAGCGGATTCTATAAAAAAGAGAATTTTTGAGCTCTTTGATATTTCCTAATCCCCGCAAAAAAAATTTGCTAAAATAACACCACCAAGTGGAGTCGATAAGCTACAAAGAAAGAACAACGTAGAAAAACGTTATCGCTCGAAGTAAGAGATTTCCTATGACGGCGATGAGAAGAGCCACCCCAAAGGACACTCGACGACTAACTCCTCGAAAGAGCAGAAAGATAATCAGTGCATGAATGACAACGGCAAATACCGCTGCGGCAACATGAATGTCGTAGGAAGACTCATCTGGTGTCACCATGAGACTCGGAATCTTAAGAACGGGCTCGAGTATCCCGTACGGAATCACAAGCGCGTATCCGAGAATGGAAACGAGTTTCTTCCAAAAGAGTCCCTGATTTAGTCTCATACATCTAACTTGCTTGATCGAGTCTTTTTACGATGGGTGCTGTTCTTGCTTGCTCGAACTAATGACTACGCCGATCCGATCAATTATGTTCGATCGGACATAATTGATCGTCGTCCACCTATGTGATGCGAAGCACCTTCCTCTTATCATAGACTTCTTTGAGGTGAGGAAGGGCTGCCGCAATAATGATGAGTGCTCCTCCAACGATCAATCTCCCCGTTAAAGATTCTCCAAAGATGACAATCCCAAACAAGATACTAAAAACGATCTCGAGGAGTCCTAGCAATCCACCAATGCTCGCCTCCAGGTGTTTCAACCCGGCAATAATCAACCAGAAACCGAATAGACTTACCATCGAGTAACCCAACTGATACAGCCAGACGACATCGACTGAGGGTAGATGTTGAGTCTCGTCAAGGAGTACTGAGACTGGCAAGTTAGATATGAAAATAATGATCCAACTTAGCCAGGTTAAATACAGCGGTGAGTAGGCGTGGGAAATCTTCTTAGAAAAAGAAACCTCGCCTCCACTTGCAACTCCATTTAACACTGCCATCAAAGCAGCAAGTAGCGCGAACGAAATCAGCGAGATGGAAAAAACCAAGTAGAGTCCGAGTGCCGCCATCAAAAATGCAAGTACCTTTACGCTCGTTGGCTTCTCTTTCAAAAAAAGAAACCCAACGACGTACATCGTGAGTAGCATGGTTACAAAAAACAACAATGATGCTGTTCCGATGTCCATGTGATTAAACGCGTAAAAAATCGGTGCCTGCGTCATTGACGTAAAAAACAGAAAAACCAAAATCCATTTCCAATGTTCTCGCTGAATGGGGATGATCTCTCTTTGATACAAAAGAATAGGCAATAGAACGATGGTAAGGATAAGTCCTCGTGTCCAACCCTGATAGAAGTCTCCAAAGGAATCGCCTATGAGCTTAGACCAGACACCGTAGCTCCCGAACATGAGTGCGGATACTATCACCATCAGAATTCCTTTTTGGCGAGAGGTGATTTTCATACCTTACTCTGAGAACCCCCAACCTCTTCCAAAATCTTCATCGTCTCCTGCGCGGCACGTTCCCAGCTGAACTCGGCGGTGCGTTGGATGCCGAGTTCGCGGATCTCACGTACCCCTTCTGGAACAAGCAGACATTGAATGAGCGCAAAACTCATCGCCTCGATATCTTCCGGATCGACATACATGGCGGCATCGCCTCCCACCTCGGGAAGGGCTCCACGATTAGACGCAATCACGGGTGTGCCCACGGCCATCGCCTCCAAGAGCGGCAACCCAAACCCCTCATCCCAGGATGGATACAGAAGACACGTTGCACGCGCGAGGAGGTTCCACTTCTCCTCTTCTGTTACCGGCCCCAATAATTGAATGACGCCATTGGGTTCCGCGTCTTTCCACGCATGGTTAATCGCGACAAGCTCTTCTTCGATTTCACGCGTGTTCCAGCCCTTTTTTCCGGCGACGATAAATCGCACCTGCGAAGCTTGCTCTGGTCGACTCTCAAGAAAAGCGTGGAATGCTCGGAAGGCACCCCGCAGATTCTTGCGCGGTTCGATGGTGCCGAGGAATAACACAAAATCCCGGTCAAAAGGAAACCGCGTACTCGCTGAATCCACCTGTGAAAGAGCGGCATAGGCCTCACTCAAGTCCACACCTTCAGGCACAACATGGACGTTCCCAGCCGTCGCTGGCATAAGCTCATGAAGCTTCTGTTGTGTTGCACTCGAAACCGCGATGATCTGTGTTGCTCGCTCAAGACTGTTTGGGACAACTACCCGCGTGGCAAAACTCTGCTGAGCGGGAAACCATTCTGGATGTTCGTAAATCGCCAGGTCGTGTACGGTCACCACACTCTTGCCTCGCCATCCAAGAGGAATCTGTCCGAAGGGCGAAAAAAGGACGTCTGGTCGTCGCAACAAAAACCGGACGGCCAACAGGACATGACGAGAGATAAATGAAAGCTTG
>Ga0208373_1003757_pt1 | contig 14498 bp, 15 predicted proteins | sample RifOxyC2_FD_184036 | JGI IMG/M metagenome (GOLD analysis project Ga0208373, IMG submission 184036) | Soil microbial communities from Rifle, Colorado - Rifle Oxygen_injection C2 (SPAdes) | ecosystem: Environmental > Terrestrial > Deep subsurface > Rock core/Sediment | place: Rifle, Colorado...
GGCGGTCAGACAGTAGGGGGACGAAATAGTCACCTTCGACTCGGGTCTGGTCGGCAGATACCGACACTCCAGCTGCGTCTATCATCTCTTTATCGTTCAAATTGTCCCCAATAGCCAGTACCTGGTCCTTGGTAAATCCTAGGTGTTTGGTGAATGTGTTGAGTCCTATAGCCTTGTTTTGGATGTCTTTTACTCCTATGTCGTAAGCTTCGCCGTTCCAGATGCTGTATAGGTTGTCATAAGCGCCGACTATTTCCTCGATCTCGGTGACTCGTTTGTCACAGTGGATGGTGATGATGAATTCTTTGGGTTCGAAGCCTTTTACTTCTTCGTAGTGTTCCTCGATACCTCGGAGTTTCAGGAAAACATCTTTCAGATATTCGAAACTATTTACGTGTTGGATTATTTCTCCTTTGTGCCAGGTAGCACTGCCGTTTTCATAAGTCAGGCTGGTGAAGGGAAGTATGTCGCGGAAAATGTCTTGGAGCATGTACAGTCCACGTCCGGAATTGATGTTTATCAGGAATCCAAGTTCATGCAGTTTTTTGATTTGCTCTATTTCCTCTGGGCCTATGTGTTTGGTTTCCAGTGTAGTCGTATTGTTCCTTTGTTTTATATTCGTTCCACGGTGTACCAATACACCGTCAACGTCGAAAACAACTAGTTTAATATCTTTCAAAACATCTTTCGTCAGTTCTTCAATGGGTTTCATAAGTTAATTCTAAGCTTTTTGGAGGGGGAGTCAAATACTTTATTTTTAATTGAAACAGAAAAGCCGCCAACGAAGGTCAGCGACTCTTCATTGGCGGCGTATTTCAAACGATGCCATTCATTTCAATTCATCACTTATCCACCGGGGTCTTTGTCCAGAGGAGGTTGGCGGGTTGGTAGTATTGCCCTTCACCGGCCCACACTTCCTTAAGCCATATCTGCTGGATTTTACCTTTAAATACGTGAATTTCCAGTTCTTCCATTTTTGCGCCGGATAGGATCTTGTAAACTTCCTTGGCACGGATAAGGCTGGGGTTTTTGGCCGCCTGGCCTTTTTCAACGGCGTAAGTGTCCGCGCGATATTCCAGGTTTTGGGTCGGCGCGTCCGGGATCTGTACGCCAATGATGAAAATGAAATCCTCACACTCCCCGCCGTCGCATTGCGGGTAGGCGGTTTTGGTGTTTAAGGGCTTCGTAAGGCCGATTTGGACCGGGGTCAGTTTTTGTGTTTCCGGCGTAGTGTTTTTTTCCGCAGATGCAGCGGTTTTGGTAGCTTCGGTGGTCATAACCGGGTCGGTGCATGCGAAGGCAAAACAAAAGGAAAATAAAATGCCAGTAAGGCCGAGCGGTGAAAAAAGGTACTTCTTCATAATCGTGTGTGGTTGGTTGAAAAAATGAATGTTGTGAGAATCAAGTCGTTGGGCACTGGAACAACGTCCAATGACCTGATTCACACTTTTTTGAAAGAGCCTTAATTCACATATAGTAGCATACTTTGATGTAAAAGTCAATAGGTAGAGGTCATTGCCAGCAGCAAAAAATAAACCCCCGTTAAGGGACTTTATTTTTCACTGTGGAACTGGGGGAAATTGAATCCCCGTGCAGAAAGGGTGCGCCAGCAAATCTACATGTGTAGTTGGTTTAAATGTTTAAACCAAAAGATTATTAAACGAACAAAATACCTTTCGGTCGAGCTCTAAATTTTCGTCCCCGACGACGAGCCGTGTCGGGGCTTATTCCGATAATATTACACCTTCATCCATGCATCGGAAGTCGATGGAGAAGACGCCAGTTACGCTAAAGCGTACGCTGGAGTAAAGTTCTTCATACTGAAGTATGGAGAAACTTTAGATGCTAATTTTGCAATTAGGCTTTTGGGTGCTTTTTACGAGTTCACCCAGCTCGACATGCATTGCTAGCACGACGGCTTACTGTCTATGCCTTGCAGTCCCATATTTTTTTCTCAATGTTCTACCTCTTATACTGACGGCGCAGTTCTATGTCTGTTTCACGCTTCTTGATAGTCTCGCGTTTGTCGAACTTCTTTTTACCGCGAGCCACCGCAATATCCATTTTGATTTTGCGGTTTTTACTATACAACGAAATAGGCACTATCGTCAAACTTTTGTTTTTCTCGGTGTCAGCTAATTCCCGGATTTCTTTTTTAGTCAAAAGCAGTTTGCGATTTCGAAGTGGATCATAATCCTTTGGCGCATTGGCTTCCTGATAGGGTTGAACATTCGCATTTATCAGAAAAGCTTCACCTCCTCGGATAATGACGAAAGACCCCAAGAGGGAGACTTTGCCATTCCGGACGGCTTTGACCTCGGTGCCCAAAAGTTCGATACCGCATTCGTATTCCTCCTGTATTTCGTAATCAAATCTAGCTCTTTTATTTTCAGCATATGTCGCCATATCACAAATAGTACATGGTAATTCGACAGAAAAACACTTGACATTTACCTTAATTTATGTTAGTTTATGCAAAACCTATCGTTCACCATAAAAATTCATTTTCAATGAAACAGTTAGCATTTCTCCTGTGTTTTCTCTCTTTTTGTTTTCTTTGTTGCTCTCCGGAGGAAAAAAACAAAGAACTTATTCAACAAAACAAAGTTCTCAAAGAGAAAAACACCGAACTCGCAGAAACGAAAGGCTCTTTATCGGCAGAGGTTGAATCTTTAACGGAACAAAAAAATTCCCTTACTGAATCAATTATCGCAAAAGAAAAGGAACTTTCGATATATCAAGAGGGCAGGGCCCCGGTTTACATCGTTAAGTTCGAGGTGACACTGCGGAAAAATTTAGAGCTGTTAGCGTATCACTCCGATTTTGAGCTGCCAGTATCTAAAGAATTTTTTGATGCAGCAGAAATTGGGAAAAACACTTCAGATCTAAGTGGCTACAAAACTCTTACAATTGCGATTGTGTGGGGTGACTGCAAAGTCGTAGGAAAAAGAATTGAGTAAAAATTTTCATCAGTGTTAATTAGTGTTAAATGTCCTGGCCTACAATTTAGGCCAGGCTTTTAATTTTTACCTTTTTTATGCTATCATTGCTTGATGCAAATGAATTTCTTGAATAAAGACGAAGAAAAAGGGAAAGGAAGCCCTGGTAAGAAGAAGGGCAAAGAACCGAAGTTTTTCGGCAGTATTGCCTCGACTATTTTCATTTTCATGATATTGACCGGTCTTTACTTAGCGCTCTCAAGTGGTGGCGAGAAAAAACAAGCTCTAGTACCTATCTCCGAAGTAGCTCAAAGCGTTACTCGCGGGGAAGTGCAGGATATCTTGGTTGAAGGGGAGAAACTATCGGTTACCTTCACCAACGGATCCATCAAAGAATCCAAAAAAGAACCCGAAGCATCACTATCCGAAACGCTTGCTAATTACGGTGCTACCAAAGAAGAACTAGGAAAAGTAAAAATTGAAATAAAAAATGAATCTGGTTTTGGTTACTGGCTAGGTAGTATTTTACCTTTTGCTTTGCCTATACTTTTCATCATATTTTTCTTTTGGTATTTGTCCCGTTCAGTTAAGGGCGCAGGCATGCAGGCATTTACCTTCGGCCAATCCAAAGCTCGCATCACCGACCCGAATGACAAAAATAATAAAGTTACCTTCAAAGACGTAGCAGGTTGCAAGGAAGCCAAAGAAGAATTGAAAGAAATCGTAGACTTTCTAAAGAGTCCAAAAAAATTCCTAGATATAGGAGCGCGGATTCCAAAAGGTGTGATACTCACTGGTGGTCCAGGTACTGGTAAAACATTGCTTGCACGAGCTGTAGCAGGGGAAGCGTCAGTACCATTCTTCCATTTGTCCGGTTCTGAATTCGTAGAGATGTTCGTAGGTGTCGGTGCATCCCGTGTCCGCGACCTTTTCAAAATGGCCAAGCGTGCAGCTCCGGCAATAATATTCGTAGATGAAATAGACGCCATCGGCCGAACCCGCGGTGGAGGCTTTGGAGGAGGAAACGATGAAAGGGAACAAACCCTAAACCAGATCTTGGTAGAGATGGATGGCTTCGAGCCAAATGACAAAGTCATAGTCATGGCAGCTACCAACAGGCCGGACGTGCTCGACCCGGCTCTCATCCGTCCAGGACGCTTCGACCGCAAGGTGATACTTGATTTACCAGACCGTGCTGATCGAGAAGCTATACTTGGAATTCATGCATTAAAAAAGCCACTAGCCGAAGATATTAATTTGAAATTAATTGCAGAGCGTACTCCTGGATTCTCTGGTGCAGATTTGTATTCGGTGATGAACGAAGGTGCGATATTGGCAGCTCGCGAGAACAGGAAGAAAGTTTCGCAGTTTGACCTCATCCGAGCAATCGAAAAGGTAATGCTCGGTCCTGAACGCAAAAGTCATTTGCTATCCGAAACAGAAAAGAAAATCACCGCTTACCACGAAGCCGGACACGCGTTGGTTGCTTCTGTTTTGCCGTATGCAGATCCTGTGCACAAGGTTTCCATAGTAGCCCGAGGTTCAGCTGGGGGGTATACGCTGAAGCTTCCACTCGAAGATCGCAAACTTCAATCCAAGAAAGAATTCCTAGACGACATAGCCATGTCACTCGGTGGCTACGTAGCAGAACAAATGATTTTCGGCGATGTGACTACTGGCCCGTCGTCAGACTTACAAGTTTCATCCAACCTCGCTCGCGCCATGGTGACCCGCTGGGGCATGTCGGATGTCATCGGCCCAGTGGCTCTAGTCGAAGGTACTAAAAACCCATGGTCAGATGGAACCAGCAAGGAATTTTCTGAAGCTCTAGCTGAGAAGGTGGATGCTGAAGTTTCAAAGATTATCCAAGGAGGACTACGTTCTGCAGAAAAAGTTTTGAATGAAAACCGCAAAGCCCTCGATGCCATAGCCGATAAGTTGATAGAAGTAGAAACTCTAGAACAAGACGAATACGAAAAGATCATAATTGCTCACGGAATATTGCCAAAGAAAAAAGCCGAGTAATCTCGGCTTTTTTCTTTTATTGTCCACCCTCTTGGATTCGAACCAAGGACCCCAGAGGTATAAGCTCTGTGCTCTAACCAACTGAGCTAAGGGTGGAAAGAGGATAGTACATTTATACTACAAAACTACTCAAAATGGAAATCAGTAGTTTTTTGTTTTACCTTCGCAGCTAGAAGGGGATACTTTTGAAGTACTGGATCTTCGGCAATCATTTGGGTGGCTTCGGTGCGGGCGGCTTCAACCATTTTTATGTTTTTGATAGCTTCCATTCCCAGGTCGGAAATACCCCATTGTTTAGTACCGCCCAGTTCGCCCGCACCGCGCAGAGATAAATCTAATTCTGCTAATTCAAAACCATTCTTTGCGGTTTTCAGAGCCTTCAATCTATCTAAGGTCTTTGTACTTTTTGCATTAGCAAATACATAACAATACGCCTGATGGTTACTACGGACTACTCGGCCACGGAGCTGGTGTAGTTGAGCTAGCCCAAACCTCTCGGCCCCTTCGATGATGATGTTGGTAGCGTTGGGTACATTCACTCCAACTTCCACCACCGAGGTGGCTACCAATATATCTAGCTCGTGTTTTGCAAATTGTTCCATAACCTCTTCTTTTTTCTGTTTCGACATTTTGCTGTGCAGGATGCCTATCTCGTATTTTTGGAAAACTTCTTTTTTCAACCTTTTGGCTTCAGTAGTAACGGATTTCATTTCCATATTGGATTCTTCATCGTCGGCAATGCGAGGACAGATGATGTAGAGTTGCCTGCCGGATTCGAGTTCGGATTTTATTTTTTCATAAGTGTCTTCGCGTTTATCCGGAGTAACTATTTCGGTAATGATGGGTTTGCGACCGCTCGGCATTTCGGAAAGTAAAGATAAATCCAGGTCTCCATAAATGGTGAGCGCGAGTGTCCGGGGGATGGGGGTGGCGGTCATGGATAATAGATGTGGTGCAACGTTGTCTTTGCGAACCAGTTTTCGCCTCTGAGCTGTGCCAAATCTATGTTGTTCATCTATCACTACCAGAGCCAGGTTTTTAAACTTAACAGTTTTCTGGATCAGGGCATGGGTGCCGATGAGTATTGGAATCTCTCCATTCGCCACCCATTTCAAAAGCTGGGCGCGGGATATGTCGGTCCAAGATTTCGGATTTATTTTGGAAGGGAATTTGCGACAACCAGAACCGGTGAGAAGTCCGACGTTGAGACCTAGGTGTTCAAAATATTTAATGAAAGATTCGAACTGCTGGGTAGCAAGTATTTCAGTCGGAGTCATATATGCCACCTGCAAGTTTCCAAAGCTCTGGTTGTTTGGACGAGTAGAAACAGTAGCAAAGGCCGCAGCCGCAGCTACCAGGGTTTTACCCGAGCCTACGTCACCTTCGAGTAGTCGAGACATGGGTTGGTTACGCTTCATGTCAGAGAGAATTGTTTCGATTGATTTGGTTTGGGATTCTGTTGGTCGAAAAGGGAAGCGACCCAGAAACTCAGCTACATCCGAATCATTTATTTTGAAACTCTTGTATTTACTGTATTCATGTTTGTCCATCTGGCGACCGAGTTGAATAACGAAAACTTCTTCAAATGCAAAACGTTTCCGCGCGGCAAGGGCGTCAGACTCTTTGCGTGGTCGATGAATCCAAACCAAGGCTGTGCCGATGGAGGGAAGGTTGTATTTATTTAAAATTTCTTTGGGTATATAGTCTTCTACTTCATCCAGTGTTTTATCTTTGAGAATTTTCTCTATTGCGTGGTAGATAAAGCGGGAAGTAACACCGCGACTTTCGTGGTATACAGGGTAGGACAGTCCGGTAGCACCACCACCAGTGTCGAACAGCGAATCATGTACGTCTATGGCCGACCCTGCAGTGCGTTCAAATTCTGGATTGGCCAGGTATACGCCACTTTTACTTTCGGTAACTCGGCCAGTCATTTTGACCACCTCACCGTTTTTGAGCATCTTGGCTAGGTAGGCTTGGTTGAACCAAATGATCTTTATTTTGCCACTGATGTCCTCGATGTATCCCTCGGTCATGGGTATCTTGGACTTCCAAGCTTTCTTGCTTTTCAGTCCGGAGACTTTACCGAACACGGTGTTGGTTTCGCCTGCTACAAGATCCGTTATTTTTTTGACTTGGCTTATGTCGCTGTAGCGCACTGGGAAATAGAACAGCAAATCCGCCACAGAAAAAAGGCCGAGACGTGCAAGTGCCTTTTTTGTACTTTCGTCCATACGAAAGTGGGTTACTAGTTTATCTGCTAATTTCATTTTAGCCTAAGATTGCTTTGACTTCATCGGCGAGTTGGTCCAGAGTGAAATTGGATTTAACCATGAATTCGCTGATGCCGAGTTGTTTCGCTTTTTCGATGTCCTTTTCTTCGGAGAGGTTGGAGAAGACGATGACTGGAGTGGATGAAATGTCCGGAGTTGCCCGTATCTTGCGCAAGATTTCAAAACCATCTATATCTGGAAGCATGAGGTCAAGCAGAATCATGTCTATTTTTATCTTTTTGTCGATAATACGAAAAGCCTCGACACTGTTTCCGGCAGTGTACACATCGTATCCCTCCTTCTTCATTTTCTTAGCCTCGAGGCCCTGGAGGAAGTTGTCGTCTTCAATTATGAGTATTGCGTGAGCCATATTAACCAATCAACATTTTTATTTTCTCGATCAGTTCGTCCAGAGTGAAGTTGGATTTAACCATGAAGTTGGATATGCCCAAATGGTTTGCTTCTTTTACGTCTTTTTCTTCGTAGAGGTTAGAGAATACGATAACTGGGACCTTGCCGATAACCTCGTCTTTTCGGATGTTCTTTAGTATTTCAAAACCATCAACGCCAGGGAGCATAAGGTCAAGCAAGACCAAATCTACTGCGCCTTTGGCATCTGCTATTGCTTTGAAGGCCTCGTCGCTATTTCCAGCTATTAGGACTTCGTAACCTTTCTCTTTTAATTTTTTACCTTCCAAACCAGACAGGAAGTTGTCGTCTTCAACTACAAGTATTGTTTTTGCCATATGGTAATTATACTAGTTATAAAATTGAGTGCAAATCGTTATTTGTTAATCGGCAAAGTAAAGAAAAACGTCGTACCTTCGCCCGGACCGCTTTCGAACCATATTTGGCCACCGTGTTCGGCTATTATTTTCTTGCTGGTGAAAAGGCCGATACCAGAACCCACGACTTCTTTCTTTTCTGCTTCGGGGTCGCGGTAGAATTTCTGGAAGATTTTGCTACGGCCTTCATCTGAAATGCCGACTCCGGTGTCTTTGACCGAAACCTGCATCATATCGTCGAGCTCTTTTAGGGTTATGAATACTTTGCCGTGCATGTCACTGTATTTGATAGAGTTTTCAATCAAGTTTTGTAATACCACGCGAATTTTGTCTTTGTCGGCTTTGGCGTTGTGGATGCGTTCTGGTTTGAGGAAGATTATCTCAACACCCTTGGCGTAGGCTTCACCAGTGAAATCAAACAGGACGCTGTTTATGAGTTCAGCCAGGTCTACTTTTGCAAATGTGTATTGCTTGTCGAGGATGGCTTCTGTTTTGTTTACCAAAAGTAATTCGCTGACTATGCCGATGGCTCGGTCGTTGCCTTCGTAGGCTTTACGCATCAGGTTTTCCTGCTCGGGAGTCATCTTGCCTACATCGCCATCTAGGAACATTTTGATGATCCATTTCATAGCAGAGAGGGAAGTACGGATTTGATGCGCAGCGATAGAAACAATGTCGGATTTTACTGAAGACAGTTCTTTCAGTTTCAAATACTCTTCTTGCAGTCCTTTCAAATCAAGTGTCGTCAGGTCCATGTCTGTTTTATTATTTGTTTCTTCGGTTGTATCCATTAGAGGGTATTATACATTATTTTTGGCGGAGCCGGAGGGATTCGGTCACGGATATTTTTCTGTTGAAAAATTCCGCTACCCCGCCTCGCGCCGTCGCGCTCCGGCTTTCTCATCCACCGCCTTCACGCAATGATGATTCGCTCGAAGGTCGTTCAGATCTTCTCGCGGATCATTGCGGAGCCGGAGGGATTCGAACCCTCGAGGGGTTTTACCCCCTGCCTCTTTAGCAAAGAGGTAGATTAGACCACTCTCCCACAGCTCCTTTGTGTGCACTGCTAAACACAACCACTTTAGCACACAATGATTTTTTTTTCATTTTACCCCAATACAACACACCTAAAAACAAAAACACGAAACTGTGCTGTCGCACAGTTTCGTGTTTTTGTTCTCCCTAAAAATATTTTTTACCCTCTTCGTATCGCTTTGACTATAAAAATCAAAACTACTGCGCCTAGTAAAGCTACTAGGAAACTGTATAAACTAACCCCTCTTACTCCTTGTGCTCCGAGTTCACCCATGATCCATCCACCCAAAACTGCGCCAATTATTCCGACGATGATGTTAAGGAGAATTCCTTGCTGTGCATCGGTCTTCATAATAAGCGATGCTACCCACCCAACCAAACCACCAAATATAATCCACATTATAATTCCCATAAAGTTCTTTGTCTCGCCGAAGCTTTAGCCTAGGCGGATGTAATTAAAAATTGATAATAAAACCTGCACTAATACAGCCGAGCCGAGAAACTAATCATTACATTGAAAAATAACCTCCTGTTTAGGTGATACCTTTCGTATTGTCTTTTTCTTCGATCATCTGTTCTACCGTTTCTTTGATATCAGAGATGACTATTTTTTCTTTCATTTGTTCTAATTCTTTGTCCACTTTAGAAATTTCTAATTCTGTATGTATTTCTTCAATCATGTGTAAAATTTTTGTAATCTCATTCTCGGCTCGAACATTTATTTCGAAATCCATTTGCTGACGAACCTCGGTGATTTTAGCTTCTCGGTTTTGGTTTATGAGGACTATGATAGCTAAAATAACTGCGAATGATTCAGTGATGATTATGAATTTATGAAAAGGGTACGGGTCGAATATAAGTACACTACCAATAGCTCCTGTGTTTACTGTTATCCATAACACAACAAAGACACACACTATGCTCAAAAACTTTAAAGTACCTAGGTACTTGGTTAAAAATTTTACCAACACATGTATCCATTTTTCTTCGAATTCAGTGTATGAGTCCAGGCTTCTGTTTAAGAAATTGCTAATATGAAGTTTTTCTCGATCAGGGAGTTCTTCCATACCTGCTTAGCCGTTTCAACACCTTAGCTATTACCAAGCCGGTTTATTGAAGTATAAAACTTGAATTCATGTCTCATCCTTTTGCCTTTGTAAAAAACACATCTTGTTGTATATTGGGACAACGGATGGGTGGCCGAGTGGCTTAAGGCAGCGGTTTACTAAACCGCCGTCCTGTAAAAAGGACCGTGGGTTCGAATCCCACCCCATCCGCAATGAACCGCGAGAATGTCTGAACGACATTCGAGTGGCTCATCATTGCGTGAATGTGGTGGATGAGAAAGCCGGAGCGCGACGGCGCGAGGCGGGGTAGCGGAATTTTTCAGCAGAAAAATATCCGTGACCGAATCCCACCCCATCCGCCAAGTTTGAATTAATCTAAATATCGTGTTATAAATCAGTAAATTCTCACTTCTTTTTTCATTTTTTTTAAATTCAACAGTTATGAAAGCACTTGCTTTTTTCGCATTTTTGGCGCTTTGCGCCATAGGGGGTCACTTTGGCCTAAAAAGATATAGAAAAAACATAGAGACAAATCACGAAAAGAAAGTTGAATGAACATGAACAGAATTTATTGGTTTCCAATCCTGATTGGATTAGGACTGGCAACTACTTTTCTCCTACAATGGTGGGAGGACAGAAACGCAAAAAGGCCCGGAAGTTAATCCTCGGGCCTTTCAATTTGTATGTTATAATCTGGCATATGGAAAAAGATCGAAAAAACAACAAATGGCAAAAAGTCTGTAACAGCTTTTTCAAAAAAATACAAAAATATTTACAGAGGGCCGGTCTGATGAAAAGCCCTGGACGTAGGCCGTACCATGTTGGTTGGTTTGCTTCGGGCAAAACTCTCGAGGACCTGCGACTTTATTTACACAGTGAATGGGGTTTCGGCGGGTGCGATAAAGAAGTGAAAGACAAGGAGATCGTCCTTTCTTGGTGCAAGATAACCGATAATCATGAAGAATATTTTTTACGTGTTTACAGAGATGGAGAAATCCGCGGACATTTCGAGAAATTGCCAGTAACTGGTGTGCTAGAGAAGCCTTCTGAAATGGGGGAGAAAGAAGCCAAAGAACAATTTATAAAATTCCTAGGAGAATTTTCTGTTGAGAAAAAAAATATTTCTGAACTCAAACCTCTTTCGGGACAGATTGAACCCGAGCCAGAGATCGTCCCAGAGAGCTAAACCAATTCTTATTCTTGGCGCTTTTATAATACTTGTTATACAATAATGTTATTAACATAACAGTTTTTCTCGCTTAACTTTATGCAAAGAAATCTTAAACATATTGGAATCGTAGCAGTAGCCTTTTTCTTTATTTTAGTAGCAGGTGTGTCTATTACCAATGTGATATCAAAAAAAGATGTAGGTAATACACAGACGGCATCTGTCTTTGGTTCTTTTTGGTCCGAACTAAAAGGGCTGGTTTCTAATGCTCCAGACGGGGGTGATTTACCAGCTCCTAATTCTGCACCTTCCAGTTGCCTTGCTACAGACTATGGTTACATTGGTCAGTGGGGGACACTAGGACTAGGTAACAGTCAATTTAATACTCCTTTAGATACTGCTTTTGACTCTTTGGGAAATGTGTATGTTTCAGATCCTGGAAATCATCGAATTCAGAAATTTGATGCAACCGGGAATTATATTACCCAGTGGGGAACACTAGGTAAGTTAAATGGACAGTTCAACACTCCCGCTGGTATAACTGTTGATTCAGAAGATAATGTATATGTTGTTGATAAAGGTAACCTGCGTGTTCAAAAATTCACAGCAGATGGAGTTTTCATTTTAAAGTGGGGACCGGTGTGGGCAGAAAACGGTAAATTCAGTAAAACAATAAATGACGTCGCTACTGACTCCGCAAATAATGTTTACATAACAGATAGTGGCAACCACAGAGTTGTGAAATTTACTTCCACTGGAACTTATATAACCAAGTTTGGCGGTCTGGGTGTAGGTAATGGCAAATTCAAAAATCCTTATGGGGTAGCTGTTGACCCTGCTGACAATATCTATGTGACCGACAACTTGAATAATCGTGTACAAAAGTTCAGTGCAGCTGGTGTATATATCGCACAATGGGGGACTCCTGGAAACGGAAACGGTCAATTCAACTTACCCTATGGTATTTCTGCTGACAGTAATGGCGACATATATGTAGTCGATTCTGTTAACAACCGAATACAGAAATTTGATTCAGGTGGTGGATTTATAACTAAATTTGGAGTCGAAGGTATAGGTAATGGAGAGCTTAAAAACGCGAGAGGTGTTGTAGTCGGTAAAAATAATGTTGTGTATGTGGCAGACTCCGGCAACAATCGAATTCAAGAATTTGCGGTGCCATGCAGTCACATTATTATAAATAAATATGTTATACCTTTTCCAGACATTACTGATTTTACTTTCACGAGAAGTTTTGGTCTAAATTTTTTACTAGACCACGACAATGATCCAACTTTGCCGAGCACTATAACTTTTGATTTGCCTATCTCTGGTGGTAACTATACTGTTACCGAACAGGCAACTCCGGGCTACACAACATTTTTGACTTGTGCCGATCCAACACTAGACACCACGACTAATGGTTCGGTTGCAAATATTAATGTGGCTCCAAACGAGACCGTGATTTGTAACTTTAGAAATACTTGTACTTCTGGTGGAGCATATAGTTTCATTAAGAAATGGGGAGAACTAGGAGATGGTGATGGTCAATTCCATAATGTTCAAAGCATTGTCGTTGATTCAGCTGACAACATATATATAGTTGATGTGGATAACAGTAGAATTCAAAAATTTGATTCTGATGGTAACTATATTTCTCAATTTGGTACTTTCGGTACAGCTGAAGGTCAGTTTATTTATCCCCAAGACATGGATTTTGACGGAGCAGGGAATATATACGTAGCTGACGGAGTTCATCGTATTCAAAAGTTTGACTCAAACGGAGTTTTTCAAATGATGTGGGGTTGGGGAGTTGATAATGGTGCGAACCAGCTCCAAACTTGTACTTCTGGTTGCCAGATTGGTATACCTGGCTCTGGAGTTGGTCAGCTAGATTCTCCTGTAAGTATTTCTGTTGATTCAAACGGGGACGTGTATGTGGGTGAAGTAGGAGGTAATGTGGATGTTAAAAAGTTTACTTCAAACGGTGCTTACCTGTTGAAATTTGGTGGTCCTGGAACTATAGAAGGAAAGTTTGCTGGTCCGTACGGCATGGTTACTGATGTTGCTGGAAATGTTTATATTAATGATGCACAGAATAGAATCCAAAAATTTGATTCCAATGGAGTTTTCCAGTTTATGTGGGGCTGGGGAGTAAAAGATGGTTTAGACCAATTAGAAACTTGCACTTCGGGTTGCCAGATAGGTATACCCGGTAATGGAGACGGTCAACTTTCCAGCACTACAGGTTTAGGTATTGATAGCGCAGGAAATATATATGCTGTGAGTTTTGCTTTGAATGGAATTCAGAAATTTGATTCCAATGGAAATTTCATAACTAAGTGGGAAACCAATACTAACAGTGCTTTTCCTTCTCCTCGCGATGTGGCGATAGATTCTGCGGGTTATGTATATACAGCCGAGGCTGGACCTTTTGGTGACGAGACACAGCGTATTCAAAAATTCGGTCCTAGTTGCCAGTAATCACGAATGTTAGTGTGCCAAAGTAAAAGCCACCACGTCCCGGGCGCCAGAACTTTTCAGTACCTTGCGGGCCTCCGACAATGTAGCCCCGGTAGTCGTGACGTCATCCAGCAGAATTACGTTTCTGCCCTTAATATCTATTCCCGGATTAACTTCAAAGCTACCTTTTAGATTCGCTAGTCTTTCATTTCTGTTTTTGATGTGAGCTTGGCGAGGTGTTTCTTTTGTTTTTTTGAGCCACGTGGTTTCTAATTTAAAGTTTTGATTTTGATCTAGTTTTACAATAGCTTTTGCCATGAGTTCTGTTTGGTTGTAGCCACGTTCGCGGAGTCTCCTTTTGGAAAGGGGAATTGGTACGAGTACGGGGTCCTGCCAGTTTTTCATCACCACCAGTTCAGATATTTCTTCAAGCATTATTCCGTACACTAACCTAGCAAAGGTTTCAGCCACTGGTTTTTTGTTTTTGTACTTCAGGAGCCACAGCGCTTTTTTGATGACTGGGTCCCGGTAATCATACAGCGAGTAGATCCATTCCAAATTTTCACGCTCGGCCTTACGTATCTCGAGCGAGCATTTATCACACAGGTAGCTACCGGATTCTCGGCAACCCACACACCGAAGGGGGAACAGAAAATCAAGTATAGTGTTAATAATCATCATTTGGTATAATTATAAAACATTCTGTAAACAATATGGTGAATATTTTCGGAAAAATTTTTGGCGGC
>Ga0208373_1003760_pt1 | contig 14490 bp, 13 predicted proteins | sample RifOxyC2_FD_184036 | JGI IMG/M metagenome (GOLD analysis project Ga0208373, IMG submission 184036) | Soil microbial communities from Rifle, Colorado - Rifle Oxygen_injection C2 (SPAdes) | ecosystem: Environmental > Terrestrial > Deep subsurface > Rock core/Sediment | place: Rifle, Colorado...
TTTTCTGTATAGACTAAGCGGACCATTAGTAACATAAACTGAATCCACATAATCTAAAAGCTTTCTTGTAAATGCCATAATAATATACTCGACAGATTGAAGTTTTGTAAAGAAGCTTTCATCCTTATTTCTCGCATAAACAAATGATGTTACTGCACTCATTTTAGGATCTCTAAAATATCCAGTAAGCTTTTTCAATGAATCTTTACTTGGAAAACTATCACAATCAACAATTGCAATAAGCTCTCCTTTCGATGCCCTTATTCCCCAGTTAACCGAATCTGCTTTTCCTGAATTTTTCTTGTCAATTACTTTCAAATTTTTGTATTTTGATTCAAGTCTTCTCAAAATCTTCAAAGTCCCATCACTGCTTTCATCATTTACAACAATAAGTTCAAGTTTATCCTTAGGATAATTTAATTGCATTACATGATTGACTGTATCTTCTATACTCCCCTCCTCATTATACGCTGGCATAATAACACTCACTTTAAAATCAGTTTTAGGCTCAGGATAACTAAACAATATCTCTCTATTTTTAAAAAACAAAATAAAGAAAAATACAAAAAAGTAAATTGCAAAAAACATAAAAATCAAAAAGATGATAGTAAGAGTTTCCATCATTATTCTCCCTTATTCTCTGTGCTTTCTGCTTCATTAACTGTGCTCATAATATGTTCATCTGGATTTGCATGGAAATAATCATAAAAACTATCGCTCAAATTTAAATCAGCAGTATGCCCTACTTTTTTCTTTGTTATCAATCCCATTTCAACAAACCTCTTAACATGATCATATGCCTTATTTCCTCTTATTTTTATCAAAACACTCTGCTTCATTGGTTGTTTGTAAGCAATAATGGCTAATGTTTCCTGCTCTGCCTTTGTAAATTCCGAACTTCCAGTTGCAAGCTTATTAACTAGCCAAGTATAATCCTGAGAAACATCCATTTTCCACATATTATCTTTATTTACAATTTCAATTCCAGAATTCTGATATTTTCCGCTTACATCAGCCAATATTTTCTTAAGCAAAATAGGATTTACCTCCGTTAATGCAACCAATTCCTGAATAGACAAATATCTACCAGAAACAAACAAAGCTGCCTCTACCTTTCTAAAATTTTCAGCCTCTATATCCTGATCTATATCATCTACGCTTTCTTTACTGAGTTCCATCTTCCATTTCACAAAGTTTACAGACTTTTAAAAGCTATTTATGCTACAAAACAATCATTTATCCTAAGAAATATATCAAACTTCCCTCAATTATAGCTGCAATTATCAGTAAAGGTATAATAATATAGAGCAAAACATTAAAACTCTTATAAAAATTCTCTGAAAACTCCTTTCTAGAAAATACTGAGAATCCTAACTTTACTCCCAATCCAAGCGCAATTATTATTGCTGGGAGCTCAAATATTCCGTGGGGAAATATCTTCCACACTTCAAAAATACTTGCTTGCTCAATTGTAATCTTTAAAACATATCCAATTACTAATCCATTAGCAACTGAATTAATAATAGGCATAATCCCAAAAATAACTCCTAGAATAATTCCCAAAAATGCAACCTTCAAATTATTCTGCAAAATAAAAACAATTAAACTCCATCCATTCAATCCAGATAGGCTGTCCACTAATTCCTTCAAATAAGGATCAATAATTAATCCCAATTGTACACTATAAATCCATCCAAGAGCTGCTCCAAAAATCATTAATATAATAACAAAAGCAAAATATCCTTTACTTTCCTTAATGAATTTCCAAGCGTCCCTGACCTGTTTAAGATAGTTCATCGTATTACCTTCTGCAACATTGCAACTTTTTTAGAATACTTAATCCTCAAATAAATTCCATAAGATACTCCTGCAACCAATCCTCCAAGATGAGCCATATTTCCTATTGGAAGTCTAACAAAATATCCGATAACCAACAATGGCACTATCGCAATTATGGGTGCAAGCCACATCGGCAAGTTCAAAGGCATTGAAATCTTCTTCCACTTAGAAAATGAAAACATTGAAAATATCATAACTAAAATTAATATATTTGTAATAAAATAAAATACTGTAAATACTCCTGATGGAAGAAACATCTCTCCCAAAACCTGTAGAATAATAACTACTATTGGCCCAGCAATAAGATAAACCCTAGTTTGTGGAATTAAAACGGCTAGTATTCCAAGCAACCCAAACAATGCCCCGGAAGCTCCAACAGCATAATCTCCTAATCCTCCAAATAGCATATCTCCTCTAGGGAAAAAGCTTCCCAAATAAGCAAAAAGAACAAAAAATATACTTCCAACTATTCCAGCAATAACATAAAACCAGACAAATCTCTTTCTTCCTATAATTCTTTCACAAACCTTTCCCAAAAAGAACAAACTAAACATATTTACAAATAAATGCGCAAAGCTCTCATGTAAAAAAACAGAAGTCAATAGAGTCCAAAGATATTTTCCCTGAATAATATTTCCCGCATTTAACTCCAATAAATTTCTAAAACTCTCATTAAATGCCAAAAGTACATTCAATAAAATAAAAAAAAGAACGTTAACTGCAATTAAAATAGTCGTGAAACTAAATCTATTTTTTCTAAAATTCATTATCACTTCCTCTTAGCTTTCTTACTCTTTACCTTGCCAACCTTTCCCTTATTTCCCTTCTTTGATTTTGCCTTTAACTTGTCCTTTAGCTCTTTCTTCAGCAACTTTTGTTTTTCTTTCTTTCTTATTAATCTCTCCTTCTCCTTCTTCTTAGCTTCAGCTCTCTGCTTTCTTGCTCTCACTTTCTGTTCTACCACGTGAATACTATCAATCTCACTATTAACTTCATTCATTATTTCCTTAATCTTATTTATCTGCGCGCCCAAATTGGAAAGGTCCTGTTCGGGATTTTTCAAATTCAAAACTTCTCCACACTCAGGACAAACATAATTATTGAGCAAAGCATTTTCCTCATTATACTCTATACTACAATTAGGGCACATATAAAACTGCTTCGTCTTCCTCAAATTAAGTTGATTTTCCAATGCATTCAAATCTCTCATCAACTTTTCTTTAAACTTAGTCAAACTATTCCCTGAACTTAACGTCCAGAAATAAATATACCATCCACCTTTCTTCCTGTCTTTCTTTCTCATAAAGCTTACAAGCCCTTCGTCAGCCAATTTATACAAAATATTTCTTGTTTGATTGATGGTTAATTTAAGATGTTTAGCAATCAAGAACTCGTTTACGTTCTTTTTATCATACAATAAATCCACTGCCTTTTGAGCATTAACACCCACCAATGTGGTGACTATTTCCTTAAGAAGTCTTATTTGCATAGAATTTGTTACAATTCTGCAATTAAAAACTTTATGCTAGGCTGTTACCCCTAGATAATTAATATAAAGTTATATAAACAAAATTTGAAAAATACATATATGTTATTCTTCGGAAAGAAAGACGAAAAGAAAGGGCTTCCTGAATTGCCACCTTCAAATTTGCAAGACTTCCCAATGCATCCAAAACCAATCCCTTCATTTAATCCTTCTCCTAATGAAGAAGAAAAGCATGCTTTGCCAACGTTTCCTGACTCTCCTTCATCAAAAGGATTCTCCCAATCTGCAATAAAGGACGCAATATCATCAGACAAATATTCCGAATCAGACCTTCAACCAATAATGCCTAAATTAATTCCAAAAGCTCCTCAAATAAAAACCCCTGACTCTTCAGAGGAAGAAGATAAAGACCTTGACGAAGAGGAAGAAGATGCAGTTGAAATAAAACCAAAGAAAGTTCCAATTTCATCCTCCTCAAATAAAGAAGAAAATGTCTTTGTCCGATTAGATAAATTCCACTCTTCAAGAAGAGCATTAAATGAAACTAAAACAAGATTAGAAGATATTGATTCTCTTCTAAAAAAGATTCGTGAAATAAAACAAAGAGAGGAACAAGAGCTTTCTGCCTGGGAAAAAGAGGTCACTGAGTTGAAAGCAAAAATCCAATCTATCCGAGAAAATATCTTCGATAGAGCTTAATATTATGAATCAAACTAAACTATCTCAAGGGAAGATTTCGTAGAAGAAACCGTTAGGTGTCGTGTACATGGAATTTGTAAAATTAACATCTCAAGAGAAAACCTATACTGAAAAGTCTCTTTTGGAAATCCAAGCACAATTCATCTCTATTCTCCAACATCTCTCCAGCTACCACTCTGCGAGAGATGAAGAATTAAAATTAAAATTAGCTCTAAGAAATAAAATTGAAGAATCAAAAGAATCTCTAGATACTCTAGACAAATCACTTCCAAAAAGTCAATTTAAAGATAGCAAAGCCCCAGAAGTAAAAATAGGCATGGAAATAAAATCTCTTTCATCTTCCTCCATCTATAAACCTACTCTTCCTGTACGTTCAGCACAAGAAGAAACAAAAGAAGAAAAACTAGAAAGAGAACTCGACGAAATTAAAAGAAAACTCTCCAGATTATAAACTTTCAATTAATATTATAAATTACCTCCTAAATCTCATTTAATTATCAGATTATAGATAATTCAACTTTAGCAAATATTTTAAAATACCCTCTCCTAAGCCATATTATGACAATTAAAACTCGTCAACAACTAATAGAAGCATACATAGAATTTTTCAAAAGCAAGGGACACAGACACATCCCCTCTGCCTCTCTTATCCCTGAAAATGATCCGACTGTTCTTTTCACAACAGCAGGAATGCATCCATTGGTTCCATATCTTCTGGGACAAAAACATCCTCTTGGAAAACGTCTTGTAGACGTTCAAAAATGCATTAGAACAGGAGATATAGATGAAGTTGGAGACACAATCCACCACACTTTCTTTGAAATGCTTGGCAACTGGTCTCTTGGAGACTATTTCAAAAAAGAAGCAATTCAAATGAGTTTTGAATTTCTCATAGATGTTCTTGAGATTCCATTGGATAAATTCGCAGTCACAGTATTCCAAGGAGATAAAGATGCTCCAAAGGATGAAGAATCTGCAAAAATCTGGATGGATTTAGGAATTCAAAAAGACCGCATTGCATTCTTACCAAAATCAGATAACTGGTGGGGGCCAGCAGGCACAACGGGCCCATGTGGTCCAGATACTGAAATGTTTTTCTGGGCATCAAAAGAAAAGGCTCCAAAGAAATTCGATCCAAAAGATAAGAACTGGGTAGAAATATGGAATGATGTTCTCATGCAATACATCAAAGATGAAAAAGGAAATTATAATACAGCAAAACAACAAAACATAGACACTGGAATGGGAGTCGAAAGAACACTAGCAGTTCTAAATGGATTTGAAGACAACTATCTAACTTCAATCTGGCAACCAATAATAAAAGAAATAGAAAAGATTTCCAATAAAACATATGGAGAAAACGCCGAAGAAACGAGAGCAATGAGAATTATCGCAGACCACATAAAAGCAGCAACATTTATTCTGGGAGATATAAGAGGAATCAAACCTGCAAATGTAGGCCAAGGATATGTTCTAAGAAGAATAATAAGAAGAGCCATTCGTTACGGAAAACAACTAGAAATAAAAGAGCAGTTCACATCTAAAATTGCAAAGACAATCCCCTCAATATATCCAGACTATCAAGAACTACATCAAAATCACAAATTTATTATAGAGCAACTTGACTTGGAAGAAACAAAATTCAACGAAACACTTGAAAAAGGAATAAAGGAATTCAACAAAATGGGTAATAAAAAATTAATTACCGGAAAAGAAGCCTTCCTTCTATTCCAATCCTTCGGATTCCCAATTGAATTCACTGAAGAGCTGGCAGATGAAAAAGGAATTAAAGTTGACTTGGAAGAATACAATAAAGAATTTGAAAGACATCAAACACTTTCAAGAACAGCATCGGCAGGAACATTCAAATCGGGACTTGCAGATAACTCCGAACAAACAAGAAAACTTCACACTGCCACCCATCTTCTCAACGAAGCTCTCAGAAGAACCCTAGATAACGGAATAAAACAAAAAGGTTCCAATATTAACCCAGAAAGACTTAGATTCGACTTCAATTTCCCAAGAAAATTGACCGATGAAGAACTACAGAAAACAGAACAGTTAGTAAATCAAAAAATAAAAGAATCCCTTGAAGTAAAAAAAGAGGAAATTCCTCTAGAGGATGCTTTTGCTTCTGGAGCGCATGGAGAATTCGGTGCAAAATACCCTGAATTAGTCTCAGTCTACACAGTCATAGACAAAAATGAACCCTCTGGATATTTCTCCAAAGAAATTTGCACGGGCCCACATGTCTCCAACACTTCCGAGCTTGGAAGTTTCAAAATCCAAAAAGAAGAATCAGTTGCAGCGGGAATTCGTCGTATTAAAGCGATAGTGGAATAAGGTTAAACATCTCATGGGGTAAGATTAAAAGGGTTAATGTAACTATTCGTCCAAAATATGGAGGAAACATTAGTCCAATAGAATTTTTAAACAATAGAGATAAGATAGTTGGACTTGTTTTTTCAATTCATAGAGATATATTACATGAGGGCAATCATGACAAGGCTGTAAATGACTTTAGAAAGACGGTTAATATAACCTATACTCGACAAGAAGGACACGAACTTAATAAAAATGATTATAGTATGAGCGAGTCTATTTCATTTTTAAGTTATTCTTATAAATTAAATGATAGAATAAAATTCGAGAAAAGAAATAAGGAAGCCGCCTTGGAATTATTTAAGTCTACTGCTGAAGAGGATATAAAGAGTATATTCAAACCCGAAGTGAAAAAAGATGTCAAATCTAAAAAAGAAAATAAAACTAAAGAAACAAGTAAAAACGTTGTAAAGGACAAAAATATTTTAAAACAATTAGAAGATTTAGAAGAGAGTAATAAAAAATTCAAACAAGAAATAGAAGATATTTTTGGTTGGAAGCTATAATTCTTAAATATTCATAAGTAACCATAAATCCTAAATAGTCTTAGTTTATTGGTTCATTATGGATTATAGAAAAATAATAAAGGATGAGCAAGATAAATTTTTAGAAAATCCTAGACAAGGTATTGAAAAATCTGTGAAACAATTAGACGAGTGGGCTAAATGGTTGTCAAATCTTAGTGATATCCAAAATCGACCTTTAATGTTAATATTATTTTATGATTTCCATAAGGAATATTCCTCAATCATTGGGGAACTATACAAAAAGAGAATCGTTACTCCATCAAATTTTAAAAACGATGAAGAAATGATTAGTTTAATGATGAGAATAAGAGAAATTGAATCTGGAGTTCGAGATTATCAACAAAAAGCTAAACCAATTGATGTTTCGGCACTTGTTTTGAGTAGACTTTATGCAACTTCTTTGGAAATGTTCTTTAATAAGATAAGAGATTTAGTATTTTTAGCTAAACTTAACTCAAATAAAGAATACTTATCGTTAGGTAATCTTATAAAAAAAGTTGAAGAACTTGAAAAAATACATAAGGTTAATTTAACGAAAATAAAATCTTTCTTAAATTCAAGTTTGAGGAATAGCGTAAATCATGAAAATACTCGTTTTGAGAATCCTAATGTAATTGTGTTTTTAGATACAACAGGCGAAGAATTGGGTAGATTAAACACAGAAGAAATTTGTGAAAAATTAGTAGAATTGATGGTAATTAATATGGCTTTAAGAAATGTTGAACTAACTGTGATGGTAAGTTATTTGGAACTTTTACTTAAACTTGACGATAACCAACTTAATGAATATTGTAAAACAGGTATATTAACAAAAGAGATGGAAGATAGAATATCTAAACCGAACTAATTATTTTCTTAATATATTTATTATATAAAACAATCACCCAACCAACTCCCCCTATTCCATATAAAATATATTTAAAGAATCCTAAATTCGTTCCAAGTGCAGAATTCAACAATGTATCTATAATCATCACACCGATTATTATTAGGAATGGGACTCCAATTAAAATTAAGACCAATTCTCGCCAAAAGTCTTCTGTTTCTTTTGTTGACATTCCAATCCCAAATCTTAATTTCATATTCTTTTAGATATAAGGGTGCCTAATAAAACTAACTATTTTTTTAATAACAATTTTAAATATATCTTAAATCTTTTTCTTATACATTTCAATAATTATGGCTACAATTCCTCCAAGAATTACACCAACAATCAAATAATAAATTTCTTTTTGAGTTTCTTTTTGTTCTATTTCTTCAGTATTAGTATACCAAAAATAAACTTCTTGGGTTCCATCTAAAATGATTACTGGCTTGAAAGCAACATCTTCAATTTCAAAATTTGTATTGGTTGGGAAAATCTTTTCAGGAACAGAGTAAGGAGAAGGAAGAACTATATAATTTTTGACATTTGTTCCAACCATATTTCCAAAGAAAGTCTTGAATATATCATAATCACCTCTTTCAAGTATTTTATTTTTTATAAGATAATGAATTTTAATAGCATATCTTTCTGGCCTGTTAATTTGATTTGTATCAAAGACGATTTTGTAATCTTTAAACTCAAAACCATAAACACAATCTATCTTTCCAGGCTTATTTACGAAACAATAGTGTTTTCTAACATTATCTATCTCTTCATTTATTTTATAATTTGAGAGATTATTCTCACATGATACGGTAATGTCATTATAATTACTTGAACTTACTCTACCAACACATATTTCAAAAGATACATTCTCAATTGGAGGAGAATATAGTGGTTCCCAAGGGTCAAAGCGAATAATAAAATCCTTATGTCCTCTTACTTCTTCACTCACAAAAAGTTCAATAACTGTCTCCACATCTATATCTTTTCCAATTATCTCATATGAATTTGTTATTTGTTCTATTGTTACTAAATCGCTCCAACTACTTATTTCTTCAGCATTAACTAATGAGATTAAACTAAAAAACAAGATAGCCATTAAAACAAGTTTAATTTGAATGTTATTACATACCATTTTATCAAAAAGAATAAGCAATGGGGCTATTTAGAATTTACTATAAGAAAAAAGATTTAAAATTATTAATATTAATGATAATTCTCGTCGGAACAACCTTTAAATTCTAGTTTCTTATTCTTATATTATGATAAAAGTCAAAAATCAAAACGGCTGATATCCTTCAAGAATAACATTTCCAGTCAAGCCCTTATTATCTTTGTTATTATTATTATTATCACCCTTTCCCTGCCCTTCCTGTCCCTGATTGTCTTCCTGCTTATCCCCATTCATCCCTTCCTTCATCATCATTGAAAAGAATTCATTAATAAGCTTCTTTGCATCTTTTTCGGAGCTTTCAGGAGTTATCGTCGCTGAATTGATTATTCCCTTAACCTTAAAGTACATCTCTACTCCATTCTTTATTTCTTTTACTTTTCCCATTGGAGAGAACTTCTTATCCCATGGGGGGCTTTCAATCCTTTCTCCTCCCATTTCTTTTTCGGATTCAGAGATAAGCTCATAAACTTTTTCAAAATCAATCTCTATATTTACATCCTGCTCAGGCATCTCTTCAAGAAGCATAGGCTTCATTTTTATAATATCGTTCTCATTTATCTGAACATAAATATTGAAAACAGTTTCACTTGTATTATAATCTTTAAACTGAACAGAAACATCAACATTCCCGTTATACTTCTCGCTCATTCCCTTTATCAATCCCATTAATCCCCTGTCCTGCTTAATATGCTCTTTCTCCTCTTCAGTAGGTCCTCCCTCATTCGTTCTTTCAACTTTCTCATCTCCAGACCCTGGGAACTCATGCTCTTTCATCGCCTTTTTCATTTCATATTTTATAAATTCCTTAGGAGGAAATATCCAAACTTTCATATATGGAGAAACAACATTCATCTCCCTATTCCCAAATTCAGGCATCTTAACATTTTTCATCTCTTCCCAGAATTCAACTTTCCCATATTCACTTTCATACTTTATATTAATCATATTAAATTCAGGCATATTATTTATCTCTGAGCACTCCATTGTCCTCGCCATTTCCCTGCTCAATTCAACGTCTTTCCAATAAAGTTCATATATTCCTGAAATATGCCCTTCCCAATCCTCTGCAGAGTTAGCCATGTATTTTTCAAAGAACCATCTCAAAAATTCATCATTCATGCTTTTTTCAAATTCTTTTCTCTGCTGGATATAATTCTCAAGTTCATTTTTGCACCAGTCATTACTCCCCTCATTATAATACTCTTGCTTGAGATATCTTATTCCCTCAAAAGGCTCTCCCCATCCATCAAACCACAGCCCTCCTTCTTTTCTTTCCTCTGATACCCTGCACTGTCCTCCTGCCTTGAACACTGCCTTTTCAAACTTATTCATCTCTTCGCTTTTCTCCATCTGAAATCCTTCGCCCTTAATGCATTTCTCCCTACAATCATTCTGGCATCCTGTAATATCCTTTTCTTCCTTACATGTTCCTTTGCAACTTTCCATTTCACTATCGCAATTAATCCCACACTTGGAATCAAAGACGCATTTCTGAACACATGGAACTATAACACTTCTCTCGCAATTATCATTGCAATTCTTTGAACACTCTTCATTTCTCCTTTTTTCATCTTCCTGCCTTCTTTGCTCGTCATTTCTCTGCCTCTCCTCCTCTCTTCCCTTATCTTCCTCTCTTCTCTCATCATCCATATTTCTGTCATCCTTGAATTCTCCCGCAGGAGGTTGCCCTTCTCTAAACTCTCCTTCTCTAAACTCTCCTTCTCTAAACTCTCCTTCTCTAAACTCTCCTTCTCTAAACTCTCCTTCTCTAAACTCTCCTTCTCTAAACTCTCCTTCTCTAAACTCTCCATCTTGTGGAGGCTGTCCTTGCTGTGGAGATTGTGGTTGTTGTCCTTCATTATAATTTCCTTCACTTCCTTCTGAACTATCTGAATCTCCAGAGCCACTATCTGAACTTCCTCCAGACTCTCCAGAACCGCTATTTCCTTCCGAACCTCCAGAATCCCCTCCACTTTCTCCCTCTTCAACATCAAACGCAGTTATAACAAATCCTGTAACCTTATTTCCCGCATTAGAAAACATCCTAATAATATTCCCTGTAACTCCTTGTGTTTCAGATGACTCTGTGCTTTCACTAACCTCTTCTTGTATCTCAGAAACAGGAACATCATTAATAATTTGTTCTTGTTGTTCTGTTTGCTCCCCCTGTTCTCCCTGTCCTTCCTGTCCATTATTACCTTCCTGTTTTTGTTCTTGCTGTTCTTTTTGAGGTTGTTCTGATTGTATTTGTTCTTGCTGTTCTTTTTGAGGTTGTTCTATCTGGGGATTAACGTCCTCTGTCTTCTCCGCTCTTGGAATTGCAACGCATCTTCCATTGCTACAAACATCATCAATCCCCCCGCAATCCTCCTTAACAACGCATTCATTTCCTGCCCCCCCGTCAACTATTACTTCTTCAACTACTCCAGAATCACTTTCGTTTCCATCTCTCCCTCCTCCTGAAACAGCACACTCTATTCCAGTATCTTTCCATACTCCATCGAAGCATTTCTCAGAAATAATCTCATTTCCATCATTACATTTCAAAATCTTTTCCTGTCCCTCACTACATTCTGCCTCCCTGCATTCCTCTAATGTACTAACTTCACATCTTCCCTCATTACATTCAGCCTTCCCGCATAATGGCTGTGAACAATCACTATTTTGAGAGCATGAAAGAGTTTCTTCAATGCATATCGGCTCTAATGGACATCCTATTTCATCCTTCCCTTTGAATATTACCTTTCCAGTGCAATTAATCGCATCATATGACTTACATTGCACACAATCATTATTACAACTTTCAATCTCATTTCCTTCACATATATTATTTCCGCATATTCCTTCACTTGCACTCTTAACTTCCTCTCTCGCTTTACACTCTTTCATTATGCAGAATAGTTTCTGATTTTCTTTCTTTGTCTCATTCCCTATTTGTATTTCAACCTCTCCCTCACCGCAAATTTTTCCATTGCACTGCTCATCAGCACAGTCTATATTACCATTATTATTGTCATCCTGATTATTCCCACACTGCTCCTGCTTGAACTCTCCGAATATCTCAACCAATCTTTTTTCAAATTCTGTCTGCCTAAATACATACTCTTTTTTAGGATATTCTGAAACTAATTCAATGTAAAACTGTTTTCTTTCATTGTAATTTCTGTCAGATATCTCCTGAACCATCTTTCTTTTTTCCTGCTCCTGTTTAAGCCAATAATAAGGATCATTTCTCTCAGGAGAATTCTCCATATTTTTTATTTGATTGTTTTTCTCATTGAATACTTTATCAGCTTCTTTCCATGCGTCATTTGACATCTGATTCCATGCTTCATTATACTGCATAAGCTTCCCCTTTAATGCATAAGCAGAATTAATATCTCCCCTTTCAAACGCACTTTTTATTTCACTAACAATGTTTCTTATTTCTCTTTTGTAATCTTCACTTGTTCTCCCTGAATTCATATCTGGCTTTTCCATCTTTGTTTCTTTAGGCTGCTTAAATGCCCCATTTCCCTGAATCCAGAAATCAAGATTAGTCCAATGCCACTCACACTCATCACACATTTCCAATCTCATTATAACATCAAAATCCTCACCCCTATAAAAGTCAATTTCCTGCACGATTGTCTTTTGCTCTTGTCTCTTATTTTCACTTCCCAGAACTCGGCTTAACAGCTCCTCGCATTTCTCTCTTCCCTCTTTGATAATATCCTGAAATCTCTTTTCTACATCTACACTTTTCTTGGCAAGTTCATTTGCATTTTCATTGCTCGGATTAACATTGTAATTCTCAGCCAATATTTTTATCTCATTGATTCCACTGCTTATGTCTCCACCAGAATCAGTTTTCTCTTTCTTAAACTCTGTTCTGATATCTAACCTGTAAATAATATCATCATTTCCATTCTTGTTAAAAACAGATGGCCATGCATTAAGCCATATCTTTATTTTATTTCCGTCAAAAATAATTTTTCTCCATACTGGAACATCTTTTTCAACTCTTATTTCCTTCATCTCCCTTTCATTCCACACCCTTCCCTGCTTTTCCGTCGGCTCTCCCAAAACACTCCTTAACTGCTCTTCTTTCAATATCCCTCCATCTTCTTTGCTTACCACTCCCATTTTCTCATTCATTTTCTGCCTTGCATCTGAAAGATAAACCATTAATTGTGCATAATTTACATTTCCCGTCTCGTATTCCTCTGCATAATTTGTTATCTTAGCGATTTCAGAATCAATTTCTGATGCAGAGACAAAACTAAAAATATTGAACATTAAAACAAATACAAAAAAGGCAAAAACTACTAAGGAAACCCCTCTTTTCACCATCACAAATGTACGAATAAGGAGTTTATATAATTAATCTTGTTCAACAATAATTGCTGGAACTTCATCAGAAATAACTTCACCATCAGAACTACTTTCAACAACTTCTTCAGATTCACTAACTACCTCTTCCGAACTTCCCCCACCAAACAGTCCAGAAAAGAAATCCCCAATATTTTCAAAAACATTTCCAATTGCATCTCCTACATTTGCAACAAATCCCTCCTGCCCTATCCCTGGTCCAGTTCCAGGATTATCTCCAAATTCCGAAGAAGCATCTTTACATTCCATTGCAACAACACACTCCCATCCCTCTCCCGAATCTCCTAGAACAGGAGAAGCATAACAATTTGGACAAGTCATGCACTCTTTTTCTCTTTCTCTCATCTTTGCATCATCCAAACAAGGTCCAGCATAAAGATGAACACACTGCTGAGCACACATCTGGCAAACTTCTCCTCCAGTTTCTCCTTCTTTGCTCGCTCCACATCTTTCCCCAGGACTATGAGCATTAACGCAATCCCTTATACATCTTTCCTCTTCGCTCTTAGCTTCAGGCTCTTTTATCATATTGCATTCTTTCTCACAACTCTCTTTTTTAGTATTCTGACAACTAAAATCAAATTCTCCACATCCAACTAATACGCAACTTTCCATACAACTTGTCTCAGGAGTGCTTTCAGGCTTCTGAGCATTGCATTGTTTCTGACATAATGCTGAATCTCCCGTACATCCAACTCCAGGAGAACTACATCCCATACAAGACATCATACATGCCTGCTCTCCAGCACTTGGTCCAACACTCGCAGGTGGAGAACCTCCTCCGCCTTGCCCTCCAGGCATTCCCCCTTCAGGACCATAAGCCACATTTCCAGTTATTGAATTCCAAAATTCAGAAAAAGAAAACGCAGAAACAATTCCCAAAGACAATACTAACAAACCAACTACTAAAAACAACCCAGCAACTCTCTTTTGCATGATATTTACTACATTAATATGTTTTTATATTTAACTGCTAACTTTCCTTTTCGTCAAGTTAATTCGCTCGCTCATAAACCCTAAGGGGTTACCTCAAAATAAAATGCCTTAATAAGTCTTAAATAAAATCAAACGACAACATAATTATCTAATAAATATTTATATTTTCCGATAGAAAATATAAAACAGATGAGCTAATTAAATTTTT
>Ga0208373_1003763_pt1 | contig 14484 bp, 11 predicted proteins | sample RifOxyC2_FD_184036 | JGI IMG/M metagenome (GOLD analysis project Ga0208373, IMG submission 184036) | Soil microbial communities from Rifle, Colorado - Rifle Oxygen_injection C2 (SPAdes) | ecosystem: Environmental > Terrestrial > Deep subsurface > Rock core/Sediment | place: Rifle, Colorado...
GGACAGATTGGCGGATATTCGGGTGGACTAAATAAAAAAATAAAATTATTAAAAAATGAAAATAATATCTTTTAAAAATATCTATCTTAAAAATGCTAATTTTATTATACACCATTTACAATTTTAAAAGTCATTGACAATATTACATATTTTTACTAAAATTACTTAAGCTAATTTGCTTTTTAGGAGCTATTATGAAAAAGTTTAAATCTTTAATTTTATATTCTGCTTTCTTCGCTATTTCTTTTTTGTTTAATCTTGAACAACTTTTTTCAGCAGCACCTTCGTTAAGTTGGACGGGAGAAACAGGCTATACTACAGACGGTATAAATCCTGATACCGGAAATACTACAACCACCTTTACTTATCATATTAAATACTCTGATGCGGATAATGAACAGCCATCCAGTGGTTATCCTAAATTATATATTTTAAAAAGCGGCATTGCGGTCGCAGGTAGTCCATTTATAATGACTGCAACAGATAACGGAGACATAGTTTATTCAGATGGCAAAATTTATAATTATTCATTAATTCTTGCTGAAAGTGTTGATTATACCTACTATTTTGAAGCAAGAGATACAAGTGGTGCTTTTTCAACAGGCACACCTTCCCTTACACAAAATGGTCCGACTGTATACTTAAATTCATCAACATCTGATTTAACGATTTCAATTATCTCATACAATGGTTCCTCTTTTACAGCGGGTAGTACGATGAATCCGACACTGAAAATTGCAAATTTAGGCACGATTAGTGTAATTACATATAGAATTAGTCTTTATCTATCAAAAATCTCTGATATCAATTTAGCAACAAAAGTTAGCGAAATTAATGGTTTGACACTTACCGGAACGATAAATCAAAATATTGACACTACTTTTTCCATACCGAATAGTTTAGAAAGCGGGAGTTATTATTTAGGTGCATTTATTGATTCCAATAACCAAGTAGCGGAATCAAATGAAAATAATAATATAGGTTGGGCAAATACGGCTGTGAGCATTAATTCTAACGGAACTTCTACGAATAATGAAGTAGGTATTTCTGCCGCTTATTGTTATCCTGTCCCTGCGCATCTGTCTCGGGGTGAAACAATAAAATTTGCTCGTTTTACACCTAATGCACGGATAAAAATTTTAACTACTGCAGGACAAGTAGTGAGGGATTTTACCGCCGGTACAACTGGGGATGTTTTCCCATGGGATGGAACAACTGATAATAATGAAAAAATAGGTTCTGGAGTATATATAGTTTATGCTAAAGAAGAATCTACTAAAGCATACAAAATATTTAAAATAATAATTGAAAAGTAGACATCCTTCTATTTATAGGATGTTTGATATAATGGACATTATATCAGGAGGACCCTGTGAAAAAAAGTTTCATATTATCAATATTCTTATTATTATTAATTATTAATACAACTAACGCAGAAAGCCCGACCGCACAATTTCTTTTAGTCGGCCAGGGGGCGAGAGAAACAGCAATAGGTTATGCAGCTGTTGCAAGCTGTTTTAATTATTCAGCGCCGTTTTGGAATCCTGCTGCATCCTCATTTTTAAAAAACGCCGAAGTAGGTTTTAATCTCTCACAATTTCCCGGTGAAGTTGCTAGCGGCTATGCTGCCTTTGTTTATCCATTAAAGAAATTTGCATTTGGCGGTCGAATAATAACCGAATCAACTAAGGTTACTGCATATGATGCAAATGGCACAAGAACCGGTAGTGATTTAGAGGTTTCAAATAGTAATTTTTCGCTGAACTTTTCATACAAATTATTTAATTCGTTATCCATAGGAGCGTCCTTAGGTTCATTAACAATGAATTTAGCTGACAGAAAAACTAATGCCGTTAATGTTAGTTTAGGTTCAATATTTATTAAAAATAGAATTGTGTTGGGATTTACTGTGGCGAATTTAGGCGGACATTTAAAATTTTCTGATATCACTGAAAAACAACCCCAACTTTATAGGATTGGATTAGCATATCGTTTTCTGGAAAAAAAGAATCTCTTAGCTGCTATCTCGGTAGAAAATGTACCTGATGATAAAAATGCGGGAGTCCGGGGATTGGGTATAGAATATTCCCTAAATCAATATTTAGCATTGAGATTGGGTCAAAAAAATGTGGAAGATGGTACACCAAGCATAACAGCTGGTGTGGGTATAAGTTATAATAATTTAAAATTAGATTATTCAGTTAATCAATCTGGCAAAGAATTGCCGGATATAAACGTACATCGCGTCGGATTATCATATAAATTTGGAACTCTTGAAGGAACACCTGCAAGAACAGTTACTGTAATATCAAAGCCTCAACGACAACCAGGCGAAATTATAAATATTGCGGTTGCTGATTTTGCCGGTAAAAACGTATCACAAGCAGATGCTTCTATTGTCGCTGATTTTTTACGAACTGAACTGGTTAATACAGGTGTATACAATGTTATAGAAAAAGCGAATATGGAAAAGATACTCGCTGAGGCGGCGTTCCAGCAATCTGGTTGCACTACTTCGGAATGTGCAGTTCAAATAGGTAAACTATTGAACGTTAAACAGATGATTGTCGGTAACCTTTCCAAGCTTATGGATACATATTATATAACGGCAAACTTAGTGGAAGTAGAAACAAGCAAGATTATTGCATCATTTGACCAGGAAGCGATGTCTGCAAAAGAACTTAAAACAGCCTGTAAAGTATTGGCACGGAAATTTGCCCAATAAGTGGATATAGAATAATATTGATAAATCTCATATAAAATATGTTTACAACATTCTCTAACTGGATGAAGCCGGAGTGTTTATGAAAAAAATAATAATATTGATATGTTTTCTATTCACAAATTCTTTTGTATCTGCAAAACTGAATATCGGCAATAAATCGCCTGGCTTTATACTTTCCGATATTAACGGAAACAGAATATCCGTTACTGCTATACTTGCAGATAATAAACCTATTATCCTTGCTTATTTCGCGACATGGTGCCAGCCTTGTCTTAAAGAGATACCGCATTTACAAAACATCCAATCAAAATCGAATGTAAAGGTTTATTTGATTAACATTGATGGTTTAAATAAAGAAAAAATTAAAGAATTTTTAACCAAAAATAATATAACATTTCCGGTTTTATTAGATCCTGAGGCAAAAATTACCGGTGAAAATTTCGAAGTTTTAAAAGCAGGCCGTGCAAACATCCCAAAACTGTTTTTAATATCGGCGGATGGAATAATAAAATATATTAAAGACGGATATGATGAAAATATCGAGAAAATTTTGGCAGAGCAAATTACCGCAATAGAAAAAGAAAACTTAAACAAACCTAAAGAACTTGCGATATTCTTCAGTAATTCATCTAACGGCTATCTTGAATCCTGCGACTGTCCGACACACCCTTACGGCGGGTTAGTAAGACGTGCAACTTATCTGAAACAACAACGAGAAAAATATGCCAATAATCTCGCATTGGATTCGGGTGATTTTTTACCGTTATATGCATCGGATGCAATAGCTGACCTTATTTTTAAAATATATGAAATTATGAATTATGATGCCATCTGTATCGGCGACCAGGAACTCAGCTATGAAAAATTTGTAAGTTATATTAATAAATACAAACTTGCTTTTCTTTCTTCAAATGTAAATTACTGTGAAGGCAAGAATTGCATATTTTTAACACCGCATGATAAAATCATTGAAAGAGAAGGTTTAAGAATAAAACTATTGTCTATCACACATCCCGATGTTTTTACGCTTTTCCCTGAAAAAATTACTAAAAAACTAAATATTTTATCCACCGACGACATTTTATCACAGACTGAAAAAATTGATTATGATTTATTAATTTTAATTTCTCATTCGGGTTTTGATATTGATAAAGAGATTGCAGAAAAATTTAAAAACATAGACATTATTATCGGCGGTCATTCGCAAACATTACTGCAAAAACCTTATAAAATAGGCAATACACTTATAGTGCAAGCCGGCGAAAATTGCCAGAATGTCGGAAAACTTGTTCTTAGATTTGATGATAAAAAGAAAATAACGTCTTATGAACATGAGATCACGCCTCTTACAAAAGACATAGCAGACCATCCACAAATTAGAAACATGATTAATGATTATAAGAATGCCATAAAGAAAAAATGAAAAAACTTTTTTTCACCTGCCTTTTATTTTTGTCCGCCTCATTATTGATTTGTCAGTCAATAAAAATAAATAAAAAAGAAATTAACTTCGGTCAGGTTTCGCAAGGCAAAACTTTAAATTATGTATTGGAATTGCATAACTTATCTACAAAAGTTCTGAAAGTCGGTTTAAGACCTTCTTGCGATTGCATAAATGCCTTCCCGGAAAGATTTGATATTTCACCAAAAAACAGAAAAACCATTAAAATAACAATTGATACAAAAGATTATTTAAAAGATTTTTCTAAAGATCTTTTCATTCAATCCAACGACCCCAAAAATCCATACATATCAATAAAAATTAAAGGATATATTTTTGCAGATAAACAGCCGGTAATACCTATTACTATTTTTGATTCTGCCGGTTGTTTGTTTTGTAAAGAACTTAAAAAAAATATTATACCTTTCTATGAAAAAAAATACGGAATAAGAATGGATGTTGCTGAATACTCAATTGATGAATCAAGAAATTATGCCGCACTTGTAACCCTTGAAAAACAATTCGGTAAAACATTAACCAAAGTACCGGTTCTTTTTATAGGGAATGATGTTGTGGGTGGGAAAAAAGATATTTTGGAATCATTACCTAATCTATTGGAAAAATATATTAAAACCGGAAACGTGAAAAGAGTTGAAATGCCGTTTAATGATATGAACAAGAAAATAATGATTAAAAACCTTAAAATACTTCCTGTCATCTCTGCAGGTTTAATAGACAGTGTAAATCCATGCGCATTTGCAACAATAATATTCTTTATTACATATCTAAACATGATTTTAAAAAAGCAAAGAAAAGAAATACTTTTTGTCGGTATAAGTTTCATAACAGGTGTATTTATCACGTATTTTTTAATAGGCATTGGGCTTTTCAAATTTATTCAAAGAATTAATCAGATTGTAATTATCTCTAAAATAATGTATTTTTTCATAGGAATTTTAACATTATTTTTTGCTTTCCGCCATCTTTATGAAGCTATACTGATAAAAAAAGGAACCGGAATAGGGGATAATACTCTAAAACTTAAACTTCCTAATGTAATAAGATGGAAAATATATGATTTAATAACAAAATATACTGCCTTTAAATATCTAATATTTATTGCTTTTTTTATTGGAGCAGTAATTACTGTGTTGGAACTGTTTTGTACGGGACAAATCTATTTGCCAACTATTATATATATGGTAGGTCTTCCTGAATATCGCACTTCCGGAACTTTATATTTATTACTTTATTGTTTGCTGTTTATTATTCCGCTTATAATTATTTTTTCAATATTTTATTTTGGTGCAAGTATGGAAAATATTGAGAATGTTTTCAGAAGTAAAATATATTATATCAAAATCATTATGTTTGTATTTTTCCTTACCTTGGGAATTTTAATTTTCAATTTATTATTTTTTACTTGACAAGTTTTATATAATTTAGTATAGTTATTATTGTGTGGTCTTAGGCTACACGGAATGTTAAGTTAGGAGGAGTATCGTAGATGCGAGGTAAAGTAAAGTGGTTTAATGACTCCAAGGGTTACGGTTTTTTGTCAAAAGAAGATGGTTCTGGTGATGTGTTTGTTCACTTTTCGTCAATCGGTGGCGAAGGATTTAAGTCTCTTGCAGAAGGTGATGCAGTTGAGTTTGATGTTGTCGAATCTGACAAGGGTCCTAAGGCAGCCAACGTAAAAAAAGTATAATAAACATATATATTAAACATATATATTAGACTTATATAAACGATAAGAAAACCCGATTTGATTTAGGTCAATATTGGGTTTTTTTATTATCTTTTTTCAATATATTCTATGTATGGGGTTTACAAATACATATTTATTTGATAAAATATAAATAAAGCAGTTATCAGAATACAGTAAATAGGATTCAGATTAATGCTTTATTTTTCAATTTTGCCCTGTTTGTCCGCCAGTGATTTGGTTGCAGTTATCTTGCGTATTGTAGTATAAATTATGATAAATTATATTTTTAAAAAATTGTTCGGCACTAAATCGGAAAGGGATATCAAAAAAATCTTTCCTTTTATAGAAAAAATAAACTCTTTTGAAGAAACCATAAAAAAATTATCCGACGATGCGCTGAAACTGAAAACGGAAGAATTTAAAAACCGCATTTCAAAAGGTGAAACATTGGAAGATATTTTACCTGAAGCATTTGCCGTAGTAAGAGAATCCTCAAAACGAACTATAGGACTGAGACATTTTGACGCTCAACTTTTGGGCGGGATAATCTTACATCAGGGAAAAATCTCTGAAATGAAAACCGGTGAAGGTAAAACCTTGGTTGCTACATTATCGGCATATTTGAATTCCCTATCCGGTAAAGGCGTTCACATCATAACTGTCAATGATTATCTAGCCAAAAGAGACCGTTCATGGATGGGACCTGTATTTGAATTTTTAGGATTAACTGTAGGTTACCTTCAGCATGATATGTCAGATGATGACCGGAAATTGATGTATGCATGCGATGTTACATATGTCACAAATTCTGAAATCGGATTTGATTATTTACGCGACAATATGAAACGCTCTAAAGAAGAAAGGGTGCTTAGAAAATTAAATTATGCTATTGTTGATGAAGTAGATTCAATCTTAATAGATGAAGCAAGGACTCCGTTAATTATATCCGGACCGGCTGAAGAATCTACGGATAAGTACTACATAATAAATAAATTAATACCTAATCTTAAAGGAAAATTTATTACTGAGGCAGAAGAAATAGATGCCAAACACAAAGGGCTTGATTTGACAGTCGGTTTTGATTATATTGTTGACGAAAGAAACCATTCTGCAAGCATGACTTCACAGGGTGTTGCAAAATGCGAAAAAATGCTGGGAATACAAAATCTTTATGACGACATTCAATCGGAATGGATACATCATATTAATCAGGCAATTAAAGCCCATAATCTTTTCAAGAGAGATGTTGATTACGTAGTTAAGGATGGCGAAGTTATCATCGTGGATGAATTCACAGGCCGTCTTATGCCAGGTAGAAGATGGTCGGAAGGATTACATCAGGCAGTAGAATCCAAAGAAAATCTGAGAATTGCCGAAGAAAATCAAACACTGGCTACAATAACTTACCAGAATTTCTTTAAACTGTATAATAAGATTTCCGGTATGACTGGAACGGCTATGACCGAAGCCGGTGAATTCTGGCATATCTATAAACTTGACGTTGTTGAAATACCGACTAACAAGCCGATGGTTCGGAGTGATTACCCTGATTCTATTTATAGAACCGAAAAAGAGAAATATGAAGCAATCATAAATGAAATTGAAGAACTTTATAAACTCGGAAGACCGGTATTAGTTGGAACTCGTTCAATAGAAAAAAACGAAAAGCTTTCAGCAATGTTGAAAAGACGCGGTGTTCCTCATCAATTATTAAATGCCAAATATCATGAACAAGAAGCCCAAATAATAGCACAAGCCGGCCGTAAGAAAGCTGTTACCGTTGCAACCAACATGGCAGGCAGGGGAACAGATATTATTTTAGGTGGTAATCCGACAGACTTAGCCGAGCAAACTGAAATCAAAGAACTCGGAGGCCTTCATATTTTAGGCACTGAAAGACACGAAGCAAGAAGAATAGACAATCAATTAAGGGGAAGGGGCGGAAGACAAGGAGATATGGGTTCCTCAAGATTTTTTCTATCACTTGAAGACGAACTCATGCGATTGTTCGGAAGTGATAGAATCGCCCCCATAATGGAACGTCTCGGAATGAAGGAAGGCGAAGTGATAGAACATCCGTTAGTTTCAAGAGCTATTGAAAATGCGCAACGAAAAGTTGAGGAAATGAACTTTGAAATTAGAAAAAATCTTCTTGAATACGACAACGTAATGAATAAACAGAGGGAAGTGATTTACGCCCTAAGAAATTCAATATTAGACGGTGCTGATGTCTCGGAAAAAATTTGGAATATGATTAATGAGCTCCTTGATGAAAAAATAGAAATTTATTGTCCAGAAAAAACATATCCTGAAAATTGGGATATAGAAACCATAATAGTCTGGACAAGGAGAACTTTTGGATTAGATTTAAAATTTTCAAGCGACGAAATAAATTCTTTGACGTACGAATCGTTTCGGGAAATACTTGATAAAAATATTAAAAATGTATATAACCAGCGGGAAATAGAATTTACTAAAGATATTTTTGAAAATATAGAAAGGCAAGTAATGCTTCAAGTTATAGATAATGCTTGGAAAAATCATCTTTATGATTTAGACCAATTAAGGAAGGGAATAGGTCTCCGTGCATACGGGCAAAAAGATCCTCTGGTTGAATATAAAAAAGAATCTTTGTCGCTTTTCATAACAATGATGGATAGAATTCGCGAAGAAACCGTTGAATATATTTTCCGAGTACAGGTAATGCCTCAATCAAGAGTTAGACCCGCCCTGAACACAGCCAGCCGACGGGCTGGTACGGGACCGGCTGTTCAGAATTTGCAACAAAACAAACAAGAGTCACCAGCTATGCCGACTAAAATCGGCAGAAATGATTCATGCCCGTGTGGAAGCGGTAAAAAATATAAAAAATGTTGCGGGAGATAATTATGATTATTAAAACCAAAGTTAATACAACCGCAAGAACAGAATTTGTCAACATCACGGATATATTACAAAAATTGATTTCAAAACAAAAAATATCAGATGGAACTTGTATCGTTTTTGTTCCGCATACCACTGCCGCTATAACAATAAATGAAAACGCAGATCCGGATGTCGTAAAAGATATATTAATGATGTTAGACAGAAAAATTCCACTTAGAGATTCCAATTACGAACATTCTGAGGGTAATTCGTCCGCTCATATAAAGGCTTCCGTAATCGGTTCATCAGTTATAATTATAATTGAAAACGGCAAACTTAAACTTGGAACATGGCAAGGTATTTATTTTTGTGAATTTGATGGTCCCAGAACACGTGAATTCTGGTTGAAGCTCATCTAACAATAAGTATTATTACACATTTTGGAGCAGAAATCTCGCCGAAGCGATTCGCTGTGAATGACCGCGAAGGCGGAATAAAAACTTTTTAATCCCAAACTACATAGGATACGGAAACTTTCCTTTATACTATAATAATATTGTTGAAATACTTTATTTGTCATTCCCGAATGTCCCCGATTAAGACATTAGAGGGCAATCTTAATCGGGAATCAATAAAGTTAATCTGTGTAATTATTGTATATGAAAAAAATATTTTTATGTTTATTATCTTCACTACTCCTTTTTTTATCCTTCCCTAAATTATCTTTCTGGCCGTTGGCATGGATTTCTCTTGTTCCGCTTTTATACGCAGTTTCTGAAGAAAAACCGTATAAATCTTTTTTATACGGAGTGTTTACAGGAATAATATTTTATTTCGGAATTTTATATTGGTTAGTTCCTACATTTACTGCGGCAGGTGAACCAAAAATTATCGGCATTCTTGTTCTCCTTTTATTATCAATATATTTAGCATTATATTTTGGAATCTTTTGTTTTTTTTATTCAAAAAACTTTAAATATAATGCTATATTATCAGCTTTTTTATGGGTTACTTTGGAGTTTATTCGCACTTATTTGTTTTCAGGTTTCCCATGGGCACTTTTAGGTTATTCTCAATGGAATTTCTTACCAATAATACAAATTTCAGAATATACTGGTGTATACGGCGTATCTTTTTTAATTATATTAGTGAATGTAACAATAGCACACAGCAAGCAGGTTACAGGATACAGAGTTAAAAAATATATTCTAACACCGTTAATCGTTCTATGTTGTCTCGGGTTCGGGATAATCAAACTCCACAACTCTTCCGCCACTACTTCTTTGGCGGACCCGCCAACTCCGCCGGTTGGCGGATTATGTCGGGAAAACCCAAGGATTGTAACCATCGTTCAAGGGAATATTGACCAATATATAAAGTGGGATGAAAACTATATTGAGAAAATTAAAGATACTTATTCCAACCTTTCCCTATCAAGTCCAAAAAATTCTGATTTGATTGTCTGGCCGGAATCTTCAATACCCGGATATTTGCTTAACGATAAAGAAATCTTTAATTGGATTGAAAATATCATTAAAAAATCAAAAACTCAATATCTGGTCTGCTCCAACGACTTTAAAAATAATCAATACTATAATTCTGCATTTCTAATATCAAAAGAAGGAATAATTGTCGGTGAATATTCTAAAGTTCATCTTGTTCCGTTTGGTGAATATGTACCATTAAGAAAAACAATCGGTAGATTTATAAATGTAATCAATGAAATCGGTGAATTTACGTCCGGTGAAAAATACAACACAATTGATTCGTCCATAGGCAAACTTGGAGTTAACATTTGTTTTGAAGGAATTTTTCCTAATGAAATAAGAAAATTTGTAAAAAACGGGGCTGAAATTATTGTTAATACAACCAACGATGCATGGTATCTAAACACATCAGCTCCATATCAACATTTTACAATAAATGTTTTTAGGGCAGTTGAAAATAGAAGAAATGTTGTAAGAGCTGCAAATACCGGTATATCAGGATTCATAGATTCATACGGCAGGATAAAATCTAAAACAAATGTTTTTGAAACTACTACTTTAACTAATACTATTTTACCTTTGAAAAATTTGACTTTTTATTCAAAATACGGTGATATGTTTTCTTATTTATGCGCATTAATAGCAATCCTGTTTTTGTTTATTTATTCATTTAGAAATTCAAAATATTAATCTTGTAATATTTTCGTATTTTTCATATAATGATACTGTTGAAAAACTCACTATATGCTAAGTTGGTTTAAGCGTAAATATTTCATATATTTGCCTAATTACAAAGCACAAACTAATTGTAGTTAGTGTGTAATTAGTAGTTAGGGAAAATTTTTACTTTTATAAAAAAAATCCTTACGCTAATTACTAACCACTAATTACTAAATACTTGAAAATTTGAGCAAAGCGAAAATTTTCGGGGTGTAGCTCAGTTGGCTAGAGCGCTTGCTTTGGGAGCAAGAGGCCGCTGGTTCAAGTCCAGTCACCCCGACCAAATTTACTGTCCACTATAACGGGTTAGAGCGGTCGCCTCAGGCGACAGTCCGCTGGTTTGTATAGATTACTGCAGGATGAAACAAAAATTTTGTATTGACAAATTATTTTAATTATTTATAATTGTAATTGTAGCACGATATATTTAATGGAGGTTTGTATGGTAAAAAAAGTTTTTATTACTGCGATTATTGTTTTTTTTGTTGTTGTTAATTTAATGTTTACAGGTTGTGCAAAAAAACAGGTTATAAAACCTCTTCAACCTATGGCGCCTGTTACTGAAACAGAAATGGAAGAACCTTCATTAAGAGGAAAGGATTATATAACAGTACCTCAACTTGAAACAGTATATTTTGAGTACGACGATGCAACACTAAAAACCGAAGCCAGAGATATCTTGGCAAAAAATGCCAAATGGCTTAAAGAAAATACGGAAGTAGAAATTATAGTAGAAGGGCACTGTGATGAAAGAGGAACTACTGACTATAATTTAGCCCTTGGAGATCGCCGCGCAAAATCAATTAGAAACTATTTAATTAGACTTGGAATTAAAGGTAATCGTATAGCCACAATATCATATGGTGAAGAAAAACCTGTTGATTTAAGGAATAACGAAGCAGCTTGGGCAAAAAATCGCCGTGGAGAGTTACTTGGAAGAATTCCGCCAAAAAAATAGTTTTTTTTAATTATATAATTTAAATGAAACTCAAAACCGGACATCTCACATATTGTTTTATATTTATATCTATTTTTATTTCTGGTTGCATAGCGACTCAGCAGGATATGTTAACTCTTGAATCAAATATAGTAATACTTCAAAATCAGCTTTCTGATATGCAAAAAAATCAGGCGGATTTATCTTTACAAATGGAAGAGTTAAATTCAAACATAAAATTCCTTAATGCAAAAATTGAAGAAACCAATGAAAAATTTACCATATTTGGTCAAAAATTAGATGATACCAGTATAGAATTTACCAATAAATTGTCTTTGTTATCAGAAAAAGTAACCAAAAAAATTGATGAAACAAAACCAACACCAACTCAAATCTATGGAGCGGCATATACTGATTATACAATGAAAAATTATGACTTAGCCATCAGCGGTTTCCAAGAATATATCCAACAATATCCCAACGGCACGCTTGTTATGAATGCTTTTTTTTGGATAGGAGTATGCAATTATGAAAAAGGTGAATTTTCCAGTGCCATTGAAAGTTTTGATAAGTTAATTGAATTATATCCAAAATCCGAAAAAATAGCTTCAGCAAAATTTAAAAAGGCAAATGCTTTTCTAAAACTGAAAAAGGATTCTTTAGCAATTTCAGTTTTTGAAGATATAGTTAAAAACCATCCCAAAACATCTGAAGCACGCCAATCTTCAAGCTATCTTAATAAAATTAATCAAAACAATGACAGAAATTAATAAAGGTTTTTTAATTTCTCTAACGCTCCATTTTTTATTATTTTTCAGTCTTTCAGTTATATCCGAAAGATCTTCTAAAATATATTATATACCCATTCAGGTTATCGGTTCCATAGGAACAGGAGGAGGAAGCGGAACCGGTGGGGATATTATCAGCGAAGGAACCGGAGCTTCCGATAATATAAAAAGCGATGTTCAGGATACGTTAAAAAACGATATAATAAAACCCGGTGATATAATAGCCGCCAAACCAACTTCTCAGAAAAATAAAACTAAAGATAAAATTAAAAAAGCTTCAAATACATCAACAAACTTAGGACAAGGAACAAGTTCCGTGGCTGGTAGCGGTAGCGGCACCGGTATCGGTTCGGGAATAGGTAGCGGAACTGGAATAGGGGTTGACGCAGGTAACTTTCCATATGTAGGTTATATAAATATATTAAGAAACAAAGTTGCACAAAATTGGAATCCCCAGGCATATTCATCAGGAAATATTAAGAAAGTATTAGTTTATTTTAAAATAGGTAAAAACGGTAAAATTGAAAATTTAGTAATAAAAGAATCTGCGGGAATATCTTATATAGATAGATCTGCAATAAGGGCAATAACAAATTCTTCACCGTTTCCGCCTCTGCCTGCAGGTTTTCCAGATAATTTTCTTGGTGTTTATTTCATGTTCCAGCTTTCAGGAGGCTAATTGAAAAAAAAGACTTCTATTATAATTGTTTTATTCGTATTAATTCTATCGACAATTCATAATCTTCTTGCAATAGACATATATCTTGAACTCAAGTCTAGCGGCAGACGGATAAACATTTCATTAACCCCAATTGATGATTCAAAATTATCAGCAGATATTTTAAAAATAGTTTCTGCTGATTTAGACTATTCAAGAATATTTAATATCATTTCATTACTGAAAGAACAGCAATTAAAGAAAGAATTTAACTTCACAAAATACGATAGAGATATCACCGTTCGCAACGGAGTGGATACTCTTATAAAATTCACTACCAAATTAAAAGCAAATAAGATTACATTAAATTCTTATTGTTGGGATACAAGTTCTGCAAAAAAAATATTTGATAAAGATTACAGTGCACGTTCGGATGAAGTCAGAGAAATTTCGCATGCTTTTTCTGAAGATATTATAAAGTTTCTTACCGGACAACAGATGAAATTTTCGTCAAAGATTGCATTCGCCAGCAAATTATCGGGAAACAAGGAGATTTGGTGTACGGATTATGACGGCAAAAATCTGACAAAAATAACCAATCATAAATCCATCTGCGTCATGCCGAAATTTTCCAATGACGGTAAATATATTTTTTATACAACGTATAGAAACGGTAATCCCGATATTTTTAAATATGACTTTATTAAAGACAAATCTGCACCTTTTTTATCTTATCAAGGCATTAATCTTATCGGGTCTGTATCTAATGATGGCAAACATATTATAGCTACACTTTCCAAAGACGGCGACCCGGAGCTTTATCTTTTTTCAATAACTGGAAATCTTTTAAAAAGACTTACTTATTCAAAAGGCGTAGATACCGCCGCTTCTTTTTCACCTAACGCAAAAGAATTTGTATTTATATCCGATCGCGATGGTAATCCTCAACTATTTATTATGGATATTGATGGTACTAATTTGAAAAAAATGACATATAAAGGTTATAATGATTCTCCTTCATGGTCACCCATTGGTGATAAAATAGTTTTTACTAAAAGAAACGGTACTGCTTTTGACATATATATCATTGATGTTGTTACAAAAAATGAAGTTCAGCTTACAAAAAATTCCGGTTCTAATGAGAATCCGTCTTTC
>Ga0208373_1003765_pt1 | contig 14474 bp, 8 predicted proteins | sample RifOxyC2_FD_184036 | JGI IMG/M metagenome (GOLD analysis project Ga0208373, IMG submission 184036) | Soil microbial communities from Rifle, Colorado - Rifle Oxygen_injection C2 (SPAdes) | ecosystem: Environmental > Terrestrial > Deep subsurface > Rock core/Sediment | place: Rifle, Colorado...
CCACCGCCCTGATATGGAGGCATCATTTCCAACCATTCTGTTTTACCATAAAGCACACCAATGCCAGTTGGTCCGAAAACTTTATGTCCGGAGAATGCATAAAAATCTGCATTAAGATCTTGCACATCAACTTTGAAATGCGGCACAGCCTGAGCTCCATCAAGAAGAACCGGAACTCCATGTGAATGGGCAATCTCAATTATTTTTTTTACCGGATTGATTGTTCCTAATGAATTTGAAATATGCACAACTGAAACAAGTTTTGTTTTTTCAGTAATCATATTTTGATAAGCTTCAAGATCAAGTTCACCGGAATCGTTGATTGGAATAACTTTCAGCTTAATTTGTTTTCTATCTCCCATTAGTTGCCATGGAACAATATTCGCATGATGTTCCATGTTCGAAATTATAACTTCATCTCCATCTTTAAAATGTTTTGCTCTGCAAAGTGAAGAAGCAACAAGATTAATAGCTTCGGTTGTTCCTCGGACAAAAATTATTTCCGAAGCGCTTAATGCATTAATTAATTCTTTTACTTTAAGACGTGCCGTTTCATATTGTTCCGTTGCCAGTTCGCTTAAGAAATATAATCCGCGATGAATATTTGCATTATCAAAAGTGTAATACTGAGTAAGTGCATCAATTACTGCTTGTGGTTTTTGCGATGTAGCTGCATTATCGAGATAGACCAGTGGTTTTCCGTTAACCAATCGTTTAAGAATTGGAAAGTCATTTCGAATTTCTTGTACATCAAATTTTCTTTTTACTTCTTGAATTGTGTTTACCATTTCTACTCTCAAAATAAATGGAACGCGGATAAAATCTGATTGAGCGGATTTCCGCTGATTGATCCGTGTAAATCCGTTAAACCCGCGTCATCCGTGTTCTATCACTTCTTAAACACATCGTTCACATCTTTACAAAATTTAACAAGATATTCCATAAGTTCTTCCGGGGATTTTGGTTTTCCATCCCTTTGGGAGAAATCGTTTATTACAACAAGCTTCAAAGTTTCCTTCTGCTGGCTGAACTTAATTTTGTTCCTGTACCCGCCTAACGGCGAGGCAGGTTCGCTCATAATAAATTCCATGAGTTTGTTGAACTTAGTTCGGTAATAATCTTCTTTTTCTCCTTTGGGAAGAATGAGAAAGGTATTTTTTTTCTGAATGATAACTCTTTCGAACAAAGCATAGGAAGCAAAGAATTTAAGTGTTGCTAAGCCGATTAATCTTTTTACAATTTCCGGCAGATCACCAAACCTGTCTCTCATTTCTTCATTAAGTTCCTCTATTTCATTAAGAGAGGAAACTGAATAAAGCGCGGTATAAAAATTAAGCCTATCTGCCTGTTCAGGCATATAAGTTTGTGGAATACCAACTTCAAAATATGAATCAATTGTCGGGTCGGTTCTATCTTCATGTTTTGGCAGTTCTTTAAATACCTCTTTGAATTCCTGGTACTTCAGTTCTTCGACGGCTTCGTTAATTAGTTTTATGTAGAGATCGAAGCCGACATCATTTATAAAACCTGTTTGCTCAGTACCGAGTAAATTTCCTGCCCCTCTTATTTCCAAATCTCTCATAGAAATATTAAAGCCGGAGCCTATTTCTGTAAACTCCTCGATTACCTGCAGCCTTCTTAAAGCTTTTTTAGTAACTCCATTAAGTGATGGAACAATAAAATAAGCATACGCTTGCCGGTTTGATCTTCCGACTCTTCCCCTTAGCTGGTGAAGCTCTGCAAGCCCGAACCTGTCAGCACGGTTTACAATTATCGTATTCACATTCGGAATATCTATTCCCGATTCAATAATTTTTGTTGAAAGAAGAACATCATACTTCCTGTTTAGAAAACCATGAATGACTTCTTCAAGCTGAGAGGGTTTCATTTGCCCGTGTGCAACTGCCAGCTTAACATCCGGAATACCTCCCTTGCCTGCCTTGTCGGCAGACAGGTCGGCAGACAGGTATTTTTTAAGATATGCAGCAAGCTTATCGATTGACTGGACACGATCGTGAACAAAATAGACCTGTCCGTTTCTTCTCAACTCGTTCAAAATCCATTCTTTAATTTTGAAGATATCGAAGATAGAGACCGTCGTATAAATCGGCTGCCTGTTTGGCGGCGGAGTTGCAATTATTGATAAATCTCTTGCACCAAGCAGAGAAAGATTTAGCGTTCTCGGGATTGGAGTTGCAGTAAGCGAAAGTGTATCAACATTAACCTTTAAAGATCTCAGCTTTTCTTTTGATGCAACACCGAAACGATGCTCTTCATCAATAATAAGAAGTCCCAGATCTTTAAACAAAACATCTTTTGAAAGAAGGCGGTGAGTGCCGACAACCACATCCATTGTTCCTTTATTAAGCTCTTTTAGAATTTCTGTTTGTTCTTTCTTAGTTTGAAAGCGGGACAATGCAGCTACTTTAACCGGAAATTGTGTAAGCCTGTCCTTAAAAGTATTATAATGTTGTTCAGCTAAAATTGTTGTTGGAACAAGAACAGCAGTTTGTTTTCCATCCTGTGCGGCTTTAAATGCCGCACGGACAGCAACTTCAGTTTTACCAAAACCGACATCCCCACAAATAAGCCTGTCCATCGGGTTTTCGGCTTCCATATCATTTTTAACCTCTTCAGTAACCTTAACCTGGTCGGGAGTATCTTCATAAAAGAATGAGGCTTCAAGTTCTTTTTGCCAAACTGTATCCATATTAAAAGGAAAACCTTTGCTTGCTTTTCTTTTAGCATAAAGCTCAATCAGCTCTCGTGCAGCTTCTTTTATTTTTCTTTTTGCTTTTGCTTTTGTGTTTGTCCAATCGGCTGTGCCAAGCGTGTTCAGGGTCGGGGTGATTGTTTCACCCGATGAATATTTTTTTACAAGATTTAAGTAATTAAGATTTACGTAAACCACTCCCCCTTCATTGTAAAGGATCTTCATGGACTCTTGTTCTGCTTCTCCGATCTTAATATTTTCCAATCCCACATACTTCCCTATTCCATAATTTTCGTGAACTACAAAATCCCCTCTGTGAATCGAAGCAAACTCTTTGGAACGTGATTTCTTTTTCTTCAGCCTGGAAGAAATTTTTGTTCTGTAAGGTTTATTAAAGATCTGGTAATCGGTCAAGACAAGAATCTTTTCTTCCCTGTGAAGGAATCCACTTTTGATTGGAAGAGTAAAGAGTTTAACTTTTCCCGTCGCAATTAATTCCGAAATCTCTTCCTTGAAATCAACTAAAAGATCATGCAGCCTTGTTGTTTGAAATTCATTTTCACTTGTAATAATTATGCTGAAGTTATTATCAGAATATTCCTTGAGAGTATTAAAAAGAATTTCAAAATTACCATTGATTGCGGGAGGTTCGGAAAAGCCCAGTTCTGTTTTATCTGTGCCGATAATCTTTTCAATCAACCATGTTGTACCCGGAATAGAGAAGAAAGTATCGGGATTAATTTTTTCTTCAACTTCATTTTCGTTTCTGTTTTCAATTACTACTTCTGGAAATTCATCACCATCCGGTTCATCTGCAGGAGTTAAAATCAAATCTTCTTTCTCTTCCCGAACCATTTTTATTTTTTCATTTTTCAATTTTTCAAGCTCAAAAGAAGAAGCTAAAATCAATGGGTTTGAGAGATACTCAAAAATCGTGGTGAGATTTCCACCATTGAAATGATCACCTGCCGAGCCTGCAAGAGTTATGGTTTCAACTATCTGAACCGAGCGTTGGCTGTCCGGTTCAAAATAGCGGATAGATTCTATAAAATCTCCATTAAACTCAAGTCTTACCGGGTTTGGTTCGCTGAAAGACCAAAAATCAATTATAGAACCTCTCTGAGAATATTCTCCCGGGGCTTCAACAAATTTATCTTTCTGGTAATTAAGTAGATTTAGATATTCGATGAGCTCATCATATTTAATTCCGGCATCCGAATTTATTTTGGTCGTCTGCTGTTCGAGTTTTCCCTTCTCAGGAAATTCATAATTAAGAAGCTTGTAAGAAGAAATAAGAATAAAACTTTTTCGATTGATTATATCAGTTAGTTTTTCCTGGAGAGATTCCGGTCTGAATTATAGAAATTAATTTATCGGATAATCCAAGAATGCTTAGCTCAACAAAAACCTCTTCAACAAGCTTTATTTCAGGAAGCAGAATAAGAATCTGTTTTTCCTTTTCGATCAACTTAGATAGAAGCAAGCTTTTAAATGAGCCTGTAAGCTGTGAAATATAAAATTGATTCCCCCCTGAATCTTTGATAAGGTTTAGAATTCTGTCTATCTGTTTGTTAAGTATATTTTCGATCGGTTTAATCATATTTTAATCTGTTTAAAATGCCAAAAGGGTTCTGATCGAACCCGATAATATCCTTTAGAAATTTATTCTTTCATATTCGGCAAATAAATATATTTATTTCAACCATTGAACAAAAGAAAAGTATTTTTTAACTTAATATATATTACTATAACACTCCCCTAATTATATCCTTTATCCGGCGGGGAAATAAGACGATAGTTTGATAAGCGGGAAGAGAACCGGATGTATAATAATGCGATCATTTTCTATCAGATTGATTGTGCAACAGACTAACAATAAAAAATAAATCGAAAGAAAAAACAATGAATGAAACAAGACCAACAACCGTGGTTGTTACTACAACTAAAAAAGTGGAGTAGCTATAGTATTGGCTGTTCTTTTTGGCCCATTAGGAATGTTTTATTCAACAGTACTAGGTGCTGTAATTATGTTGTTTATTAATCTTATTATAGGATTAGTAACATTAGGTATGGGGTTAATAGTTACTGGGGCCTATCTGTATTATATGGGCAGGTATAGCAGCAAATTCATATAATAAAAAATTATTAAGTGGAGTTAAACAGTATTAAAAAAATATAACAGTATCAAAAGGAGGGTAAAATGAAGCCTAAAATATATTTACTGATAATTGCTGTGATAATTCTCTTTTTCACAGTTTATTTTTTATTCCTAAAAGGAGATTCAGAAATAGAAAAAGTTATTAAAAGCTTAAATGCACAAAATTATGAAATGGCCGTTGCTAAATTAAAAGAGCTTTTATATGAAGACGAAGAAAATAATGAAGCAAAAGCTTTATTGTTATATGCTCAAGTAAGGAAAACTTTTGATGAAGAGGGAGTGAAGACATTTAAAAAAGCTTTAAATATCGCTTTACCAAATTTAATTAAAATCCGAAATTTAATATACCAGAATAAATTAAATGAGGTGGGGTATCTTAATAAAAAAGATAAGGAACAATTTTTAAGAGATTCAAAAGACTATAGACAACAGTTAGCTAAACATGGAATTACAACACAAGATATGAATGAATTAGAAGAATTACTTAAGAATTTATGTCAGATTGGTGTAAGCAATCTAAAACTTTCTCAGGGTGATGAGGTAGATCAGACTCTATATGCAATTCTCCTCGCAGGAAATTCATTCTTTGGTAACAAAGAAAGTGGCACTAATTTATTAAAATTAGCTAAACTCAATGAAGATGCGGTACCATTATTTGTTTTTTGTGGTGAAGAGTTTAATAATGATCTCCAGAAAGAACTGGAAAATGATGAAACACTCTTTGGAGATATAGCTAAACATTTGGTAATTAAGTTTCTCGTTCAAAATGAAATAAAGAAACTATTTAATGAATATCCCAAAATGCAAAGTGCAAAAGATAATCTAAGCGAGACCAATTATAGTTTATCTTCATATCTTTATGTCGATTATAAAAATAACCAAATATTCTATGATAAAAATATTTTTTCATCTTACTTAGACATTTTGGAACAAAATAGCAAAGCGGGTATTGATGTTAAAGTAAATCTTTATGAGAATAACAACATTGTATGTCTTTACTTTTATGATATTAAGGGTAAACGTTATGTTTCAAAATTCTATAGTTTTTTAGATAATAATCTAACTTCAATTGACTTTAACGAAACAGGCTCTACTAAAAAAGAATTTTTCAATGAAAAATCATCTGTAAGATTTGCATCATATAATAAAGAAAATAGTCAAATAACAATTGTGACTGATAAAGTTATAAAGAAAACTGGTTATCGAAGTGAACAAAGATGGAATCCGCAAAAATATTATTCTTCCTACAATAGATCATATCAGGGGGGCTATGATTATGTGAATGTACCTTATGAATATGATGATATAAGCAACTCAGGTAAGATTTATCTATTGAATAAAGATAAGGCAGACTTTGTATCTGAATATGGAAATACTAACGAAACATCTGAAGATAAATTTATGGGGGATTAACATGAATATCATGAAATACAATCTGGTACAATTTCTTAAATACTCCGTCGTTTTTTCTTTAATATTAATTATTGCTCAAATAGACCTACTCGCTCAGTTCAACTATAGTGATTTCTCTTCTACCAAGGGTTTGAAACTGGTACGAGATGCTTCCCAGGTAGTTTCAGTATTGCGTCTTACACCAGCACAGCGAAACCAAGAAGGTGCTGCATATTATTTAACTAAGCAACAGATCGATGCTGGTTTCCAAACCACATTTCAATTTCAAATAACAGCATTAGGAGGAATTGGACCGGGTGCTGACGGCTTCGCTTTCATAATCCAGAACAGTTCCGTTTCCCCGTTAGGAAATGAGGGAAGTGGGTTGGGCTACGACGGCATTCCAAACAGTATTATAGTCGAATTTGATACATTTGGAAATGATCCAAGTGATAATTCCATTAGTGTACATACCAGAGGAAAGTTGCCTAATAGCTGGAACGAAAGCTATTCACTTGGTTCTACATCAAATATACCGAATATGTCAGACGGATCAGTTCATGTTGGAAAAATTACTTATTCCCCAAATAGCTTCCACGTGTATCTGGATGATCTTACAAGTCCTGTTTTTAGTGTTTCAATCGACATAAGTTCCATTCTTAATCTGGATGCTGGAAAAGCTTGGGTTGGATTCACATCAACTACTGGAAATGGTTATGAAAACCACGATTTACTTAGTTGGTCTTTTACATCTGCGGGTACTTCATTTTCCCCTTTACCGCTGAATGAAGAAGGGGACGACACAACTTTGAGTGAAGGCTATGAAAGAAAAAAGCTTATACAATTAAGATTGCAAATATCCGAAACTTCTGAAAACAAATTGATTGCTTTGATTGATAGCCTCACAAAAGAATACAATGCTTTTTCTACTTTACTCTCTGATTATAAGCAACAAGATTTGGAGAAAGAAAAGCTTCTACGTTCCAAACAAAAAGAGAGAGGTAATATAAATCCCAACATTTCTTATATAGAAGTTAGAGGCATTGTGGAATCAAGAGTGAACGAATATGCTATTGTATTAGCCAATGGAACGTATTATGCCATTAAATCTAGTTATAAACCTGGAGATAGTTTTAGTGGTTCGATAAAACAAGACGGAGGTAACATACAATACACCCGACCTTCTGGAATAGCAATATTACTGGGAACATACACAACTGGGTCTGGCGAAAATTCGCAGAAGAATTATCAAAGATTAACTTCTGAAATTAATTCTTTAATGGAAGAAAGGACAAAATTACTTAATGAATTAAAATTGGCAACATTAAACATCATTGATGCTGAGATAAAAACTAAAAACGAAAAAATTATTGATTACCATTATACATTAGGGGAAGAATATCTCAACAAAAAAGAGTATGATCAGGCGTTCAAAGAATTCAGTTATGTACAAAATATTGATGCAAATTATAAAGATATTAGTACAAAACTAGATTTAGCAAATAACAAAAATCATATGGTAAAAAAATCAAATGTCTATCAAATTGTGAGTAACGAAAGAGATCATTTTTTAATAGGAACATCTAATGGCATTTTCGAATCCTTAAATGGTGGTAAAACATGGAAGTTGCTTAAAGATTTTAATGGTAGAAGTGTTTTATCAATTGATTTAGCAAAAAATAAAATACTTACGGCACTAGAAAATGATGGAGTAATGTACAGTAATGATAATGGCAAAGAATGGACAGAATTAAATATTAGTTATACTGCTCTATATAATTCATACTGGGATGAAAGAGCACAAAAAATAAAGTATAAAAGCAAACTTCAAGTATATCAACCTAAATTCAAGGTGAAAGAATTGAAGCTAGTACCATATGCTCGTAAAGATCTAATATTTATAAAATTTACTGGACAAAAAGGTACATATAATAATGGCAAAAATAAATTAGATATAAAGAAAGATCCATTTACTGATAATCTTTATACTATGGTGGGAAAAGAAGATGTTGTTATTCCAGAATCTTTTATATCATCAGATGGTGGGAAAACTTGGATAGCTTTTTGGCGAAATCTAATGGGATTAAATTATTATGCCGAAGAAAGTACTGAACAAGAACTCGAAGAAATGGTTGATAATTCAAGTGAATACGTAGAATCTCCTGAAGAAGCAATAGATATGATCATAGAAAATATTTCAGAGAAAAAAAATATAGATGAGGATAAAATAAAGATTTATTCTTATTCATTTATTAAAAACATTGAAAAACGTTCTGAGGATATTATTTTAATATTAACTAATTATGGTCTTTTCAAAACTTGTTGGGATTGCGATCAAATAGAAGAAATCAAAACACCAACTGAATATCAAAAACCTATTTCTGTTTTCTATGATGATAGAAATCCTAAAACGATAATACTTGGCTTCGAAAGAAAGGGCTTAATTATCAGTAGAGATAACGGGAAAACATGGGAAGAAATATAATTACAATAAACTTTTGGGAATTTTATAGATCAAATTCTTTCAAGTTCTTTAGAATTAATTTACTCCATCTTGAAGAATTAACAGAGCATAAATATTTATAAATAACTGACAATTATATTCAATCCTTATGGCATTATTAAAAAATATTAGTACTCTAATTTTCTTTTTGCAAATAATAAATTTTGCACAAAAATTTGAGGCTGATGTTATTGATACAAAAATCTATATTGATGATAGCTTTGAATTATCATTCACTTTCTCTGCTAGTAATTTAAATGGATTAAAAAAATTCTCACCCCCTGACCTGAGTAATTTGTATCTTATAAAGGAACCACTGCAAACAAGATATATGCAGATTAGAAATGGTGTTACCATAAATTTTGAAACATACTTGTATCATTTAAAGGGCAAGTATCTGGGGAAAACATTTATTTCAAGTGCATCAATTGAATTTGAGGGAAAGATATATGAATCTGAGCCCATTGTCGTTGAATTTGTTAAGGATTCTTCACTACGCTTGGATAAAAGTCTATTAGAAGATGAGGAGATTTCAAAAAATCTTTTTATTAAAGCAATAGCAGATAAGCACATAGTCTACATTGGAGAAAAGATAACAGTAACTTATAAGCTTTATGCTAGGCTTGGTATTGCGCCAGGAATGTCCATCCACAAGTTTCCGCAATACAATGGTTTTAAGGCAGAAGAGTTAAATGCAGATACTGATTTCACTGCTGAGGTTATAGATGGCAAAAAATATCGTGTTGGTATATTAAAGCAAGTTGCTTTATTTCCAACTCAGTTTGGAGAATTAACTGTAACACCTATCGAAATCAATCTTCAAGTTCAGTTTCGGAAAAAGAAAAGTGGCAATAGTTTTAAGGATGATTTTTTCACTGATCCTTCCAGCAGAATAGAATTAGTGGATTACCTTGCTAAGTCAAATACTTTAAGAATAAATGTACTGCCACTGTCTGGTAAAAAGTAAATATTAGTATAATTCACCGAAGTAAAAAGATTTATGAAATTAATTATTAAACCTTAATGTTTGAAGATTTAGTATAATGAAAAATTGTAAACCGATTGCTCTAATTGTTTTCCTATCCTTCTTTACGTCCTATGCACAACAAAATCTGGAAGAAGCTGAACGACTCATTAATGAGAATCAATATCTGAAAGCTGCAGAGTATCTGGAAAAATTTATTCCCAGTGATCCAGAAAATCAAGAAGCTCATTACTTCTTGGGCGAAGCTTATAATAAGTTACATTGCCCAGATGGTTCTACGTTAAATTACGCAAATCTTTTTTTTGCATTTAAAGCAACCGAACATTTCAAAAAAGTAATAGCTATATCTCCGTACTATAAAGGCAAAACTTATGTACAAGGATCCTTCTCGAAAATTACTTCAATCTGGGCTACAATGGCTTGTACTTATGCTTACAGAGGCGATTTGGATTCTGCAAAATGGGCATTCAAGTATGGTCAAGAACAAGGAGGTTTTTATCCAGAGATTTTAGAATACAATAAAAACGTTTTGACAACCTGTGCCCCCAATGCTATTCTTTTTACTAACGGTGATAATGATACTTTCCCAGTGTGGTTTTTACAACTGATTGAGAATTATAGAAAAGACGTTACAATCATTAATTACAGTTTATTAAATACTATATGGTATATCAAGCAATTAAAGCATAATGATCTTTTTGGTGGTGACTTTATCAGGATAGGATTTTCAGATGATCAAATCGATCAACTATACCCAATTCAATGGGACAAACAGACGACTTCGATTTCTGTACCTTTTACAATAAAACAATACGAAGCATCCTCAGATCTGAGACAACAATATAATCTCACAGACTTTTCTGTTCTTAAGAAAGGGATAGTATCCTGGACTTTGGATCCTACAATAAGTACCGATGACTTTACAGGGTTGCAAATTCAAGATTTAATAGTTAAAGAAATTATTGAAGCAAATAACTGGGAAAGGCCTATCTACTTTGCTATCACTTGTTCGGAAGATAGCAAAATTGGTCTTCAAGATTATTTGAGGATGGATGGTTTAGCATATCATTTAATACCACAAAAAAGAGAGATAGATAAGGAATTTGTTAATGAGAAAGTTTTAAAAAGCAAATTAGGTATTTTGACTTTTAATTGGTTGAACAGCGACCATTATAAGTATTTAGACGAATTTAAATTGAGCTTAAATAACTACCGCAATATATTTCTCAGACTTACTCTATACTATCTTAATAACGAGCAAAACAATTTGGCTGTTAAAATTCTTGATGAAATGGAAAATAAAATACCTAATAAACTTGTACCTATGGGGCTTGGTTTGCTTTATGAAACAAGCAATCTATATCTAAATGCAGGTGCAATAGAAAAATGCAATAAACTCTCCAGAGAGGTCGAAATACTTGCATTAGAAAAATTAGAAAAAGATCCTTCAGATATACAATCATATTATAATCCATATAGAATTTTAATAGATATTTACGAGAGACAAGAAAAAAATGATAAGTTGCTCGATATTTGGAAAAGAATTGAAATTTTGTATCCCAACGAACCATCCATAAAGGAAAATGTAAAAAAGTATCAAAAACTTCAGGGAAATTCAGACAAATGATGTTGAACCAAATAATTGTTCCATAATTTTTCGAAATCTATTCCTTCAAATCTTTTTCTTTGATGTTGTTTTAAGAAATCCAGAATTTCTTTTCTGTCTGTTGAGATATTGAAAACAAATCTTGCCAGGAAGTAATTCAACCGGTTAAATCTCTGATCTGGTATAACCTTCCCTATCCATATTTCTTTACAATAATTAAAACTAAATTCACTAATGGCATTATTAATTTCATCAATATCACCATATTTAATTAGGTGCTCGATCTTAACTGAAAGTGGTACGTCTTCCTTTTTATAACTCCAGGTGTAATCTTTCATCTTTTTCAGATTTTTCAGATTTTTTTCTTTTTCATCAGCAAATATCTGCGTGCAACTTTTTCTCGCAGATTTCGCAGAATTTTCGTAGACTATAATTCAATTGCTTTTCTTACAAAACCTTCGGCTTTTTCTAACCGTTTTCTTGCTTCTTCCAAATCAACTCCAGCTTTAATCATAACCAAAGCTGTTTTAACATGTCCATTTGCTTTCTTAAGATAATCTTCAGCTTCCTCATAAGATATACCGGTAATTGTCATTACAATATTTTTAGATCTTTCAACAAGTTTTTTATTTGTCATTTGAAGATCAATCATCATATTTTCATAAACTTTGCCAAGTTTTATCATCGTCGTTGTGGTGAGCATATTCAAAACAAGTTTTTGTGCGGTTCCGCTTTTCATTCGAGTTGAACCCATTATAACTTCTGGTCCAACAGAAGGACAAATAGCAATATCAACTTCCTTAATATCAAAATTTTCTCTCGGATTTGTTGTAACATAAATTGTTTTTGCCCCAATTTCTTTAGCTTTCTTTACAGCACCAATCACATAGGGGGTTCTTCTACTGGCAGCAATTCCACAAACGACATCCTTATTGGTCACATTAGCAGCTATTACATCTTTCGCACCATTCTCCTCATAATCTTCAACGCCTTCCTGCGCCCGAAACATAGCTTCCTTACCTCCGGCAATAAACCCCTCGATTAAACCAAAAGGGGTTCCAAAAGTCGGTGGACATTCTGATGCATCAACAACTCCCAAACGCCCGCTTGTCCCGGCACCAAAATAAAGAAGCCTGCCCCCTTTCTTAATGGCATTAACAATAATCTCAACTGCCTGTTCAATATATTTTAACTCCTTTTCAACAGATGTAGAAACGGTCTTATCTTCATCATTAATGATTTTTAGAATTTCCATTGTTGACCTGGAATCAATGCCCATTGATTTGGGATTTCTTTGTTCTGTGGTGAGCTTGTTTAATTCTTCAAAGATCGACTTTTTGTCTTCAGAAGAATTCATTTAGTTAACTCTAAAAGAACAAGCTTTTTCCCCTTCTGATTTCGTACATTGTTTGGTTTATAGTAAAGTTCGAATATCGTGGACTTTTTAATATGAGCTTTGTATTTCATCTCGGCTTTTTTAAACTCTTCATCAAGATCACCGCCTTTAAGTGCCATGAGAAATGCTTTTTCTTTTATAAGCGGAAGCGCATACCTGAAAAGAATTATCAGAGGAACGGTAGCGCGGCTCACAATTAAATCAAAATAATCCGAGTATCTCGCAATAAACTCGGGACTCTCCACTCTATCATTTTCAACTGTACAGTTACTCAACTTTAATCTATCGATAAACTCGCTGACAGCATCAACTTTCTTCTTAGTTGAGTCAACAAGAACCCCTTTCATATTGGGTCTCAGGATAGAGATTGGGATTCCGGGAAATCCTCCCCCTGTTCCTATATCGAGAAAATTACTACATTTTTCGGGAATGTATTTGGTAATGTAGGCAGATATAAAAATATGCTTTTCGATTATTCCATCAATATCTCTTCGCGAAATAAGATTTACAGAATCATTCTTTTCACTAACCAGTTCGGCAAAATAAGCAAGACGCTCTACTTCCATTGAATCGGGACTAAATCCGTTTTCCCAGCAAAATGTATGAAGTTCTTTAAGATATTGTTCCTGCACGTCTACCATAAAAACCTTCTTAAATTAGTTCTTTAAATATACCAATAAAACAGAAATATCTGAAGGCGTTACGCCGGAGATACGCGAAGCCTGTCCTATTGATCGGGGTTTCATTTTGTTTAATTTTTCTCTTGCTTCATGGGATAAAGACTTTAAATTAAAATAATTTAAACTTAAAGGGATTGGCGTCGTTTCATATCTTTCAAGTTTCCCTGCAGTTTCCTGCTGACGTTTTAAATATCCTTCATATTTAAGTTCGATCTCTACCTGTTCTAAAGATTTATCGTCATTCAAAAGTCGATTTACAATTTCAATATTTGTTGTCCCGTTAAGATTAAGTATTTCCTTCAAAGACAATCCCGGGCGTTTGCATAGTTTTGAAATTGTTTCTGCAGATTCTATAACAGGCAATTTTTTAGACCCAAAATATTTATTAACATCTCTCGCGTGGAGTTTTAGTGAGTCAAAAAGATTTAAGCATTCTGAGATTAGTTTTTCCTTTTCATTAACTTTTTCAAAATCATTTTCCTTGATCAATCCTAATTCACAACTATATTTCATTAATCTTCTGTCGGCATTATCTTGCCTGAGCAATAGTCTATGTTCGGCTCTTGAGGTAAAAATTCTATAAGGTTCCTCCGTTGATTTTGTTACAAGATCATCAATTAAAACTCCGATATAGGCTTCGCTTCTTTTGAGAACAAATTCTTTTCGCCCCTGAATCTTAGAAGATGCATTAATTCCCGCAATTAAGCCTTGAGCTGCCGCTTCTTCATAACCCGAAGTTCCATTTATCTGACCAGCAAAGTACAGTCCTTCAACTAATTTTGTTTCAAGAGTTAAATCAACCTGGTGAGGTGGAAAAAAATCATATTCAACAGCATAACCGGGACGAACCATTTCAGCTTTCTCAAGACCTTTTATTTTATGAATTGCTTCAAGTTGAATTTCTGCAGGCAGGGAGGTAGAGAATCCATTAAGATAGATTAAATCACTATCTAATCCTTCGGGCTCAAGAAAAAGATGGTGTTGAGTTTTATCTTTAAACCTTACAATTTTATCTTCAATTGAAGGACAATACCTTGGTCC
>Ga0208373_1003768_pt1 | contig 14468 bp, 15 predicted proteins | sample RifOxyC2_FD_184036 | JGI IMG/M metagenome (GOLD analysis project Ga0208373, IMG submission 184036) | Soil microbial communities from Rifle, Colorado - Rifle Oxygen_injection C2 (SPAdes) | ecosystem: Environmental > Terrestrial > Deep subsurface > Rock core/Sediment | place: Rifle, Colorado...
GCAACAAAAACTGAAAAAACCAATCTCTATTTTTGGTGATTTGCAAGGTCCAAAAATTCGTGTGGGTGTGTTGCCAGAAGACGGCATCATGCTTCGTACAGGACAAGATGTGCAGTTTACAACCGCCACAAAAGAATACGAACACGATGTCATTCCTGTCACCTATGACTTGCTTCATAAAGACATCAAGGTCGGGGAACGCTTTTTGATTGACGACGGTCTTATTGAAGCACACGTGACTGGTATTCGAGGAAAGATCATTTCTGCGCGTGTGGTTAACGGTGGTAGAGTCACGTCTAACAAGGGCATGAATTTTCCTGATTCCAAATTGCGTGTTAGCGCTCTCACACAAAAAGACAAAGAAGATGTAGCCTTCATGGTTCCTCTTGGGGTGGATTGGGTTGTTTTGTCTTTTGTGACGAATCCGGACGATGTCAAAGAACTTCGAGGTCTTATTAAAAAGGCGGGGAAACCAGGACAGGTTCTTCCTCGCATCTTGGCGAAAATTGAAAAGCATGAAGGAGTTGATCGATTTGATGAAATCTTGAATGCGGTTGATGGCATCATGATTGGCCGGGGAGACTTGGGGGTAGAAGTTCCAGCAGAAGATGTTCCATTGATTCAAAAAGAGTTGATTCAAAAATGCCGACTACACGGAAAGCCGGTTATTGTTGCCACTCAGATGCTTGAGTCTATGAAAGAACATCCACGTCCAACACGTGCGGAAGTGTCGGACGTTGCAAACGCTGTGTTTGATCACACGGACGCGGTTATGCTTTCTGCAGAAACGGCTACAGGTGCCTATCCGGTTGAAACGGTTCAAATCATGACAAAGATTATTGAAAAAGCGGAGTCATCACCTTACGACAATATTGCCCCTTACCCATCGGTAAAGGAAGAACCACTCATGACCTTGTCGGAAAATATCAAGTTCGAGCACCTTCAAGGATCCATTGATGCCGTGCTTGTTTCTGTGGAACTCGCTTCTTGGTCAGAAACGATTTTTCGATCACATCCTGAAATTCCTTTTTTTGTTGCGTGTCCAAATAAACAAGTTGCACAACAAGCGGTTCTTCGCTGGGCGTCTATCCCGTTTGTGCTTGCAAAAGTGAACGAACAAACGTTTGCGAAACGGGCAATCGCAGAACTGAAAAAACAAAAACTTGTTAAAAAAGCCATGCGTCTGGCCGTTGTTATGGGCGGTTCACATGGCAAAGGTTACGATTTAATTGAAGTGTCCTAGATTATTGCGCAGGAACAACATCTTGTTTAGGTGTACGGGACGTTGCCTCATCCTTCGCGGTGTACCAACGTGTGCATTCTAAATCCAAGCAAGCTTGCAGATCAAAGACGTATTTTGTATCTGGTTTGAGTCCGGTCACATCCAAACTCACCCCATCATGTTCGCGAGACTCTGTAAAAACAGTGTTTGTTTCTGATTCCGTCACGGTGATGATGTAAGCAATAAATGGTTGTTCTGGCGCTTTCCATTCAAGGCGTAGTCCGTTTGGAGAACCAATTTCTTGTCCGTCGATCACTTGGGGACGAAATGGTTTAACAGTAAGTCCAGCGTCCCAAACACCCTCGGAGGCATACAATTCACTATGGACACGATTCGTATAGTCCGCAAGCGGGCTTGCTTTTTGTTTGTTCGTTACGGATTGAAAAACGAGAAATCCAAGAACAAGGAGAAGGCCTGCAAGAAAGGCTTGTAAAATGGTTTTTTTCATACGATTTAGTCAAAAGGTAGCATAAAAGAAGGGAAAACTCAAGCTAAATGGATTGACCGAAGGTAAAATGTTTGATAAACAGTTCTGGCACTTGTCAGGAGGATCGTATGTTGACTCTTGCGTATGTTCCCGGAGATGGGATTGGTCCTGAAATCATGGATGCAACAAGAAGTGTGATCGACAAGGTCACCAAGGGGACGATTGAGTGGGATGAGGTTCGTTCAACGGATTTTCATCCGCCCGTGCACAGTGAAGAAGCTTATCGATCACTTGTGAATCCGGGTGTTGTTCTCAAGGCCCCGATTCACTTTATTGATCATTCCACCATGCCATGGGGAGATGAGGCTCTGTGCAAGTACCTCAGAATCAGCACGCGGGTCCGTTTGTGTCGATATCTACCAGACGTTCCCGGATCGCATCGCCAGCTTGATCTTGCGGTTGTCAGTGAGATCAACTGCGACGAATATGCGTTTGGACAAACGATTCAATACGCGATTCATTTGGCACATACACGTCAAAAGAAGATCACTCTGGTCTTGCAAACCAATCAGCATTGGAGCCTCCTTCTTCACAAGATGCGCATGTTTGATGACCTGATCAAGCAAGAAGGGGAAGGGCTTCGTGTTGAACGTTGGAGTCTTCGCTCTGTGATTGGACGGCTCCATACGTGGCCTGGCAGTTTTGATGTGATTGTGACAGATACCTTTTGTGGAGATGTGCTCAGTGCACAAGGTGGTGCGCTTATGGGAGGTGTTGGTCTGACCTCCTGCGAGTCATTTGGAAACGGCATTCACTTGTTTGAAACAGGACATGGCACTGCACCTGGTCTTGCTGGGCAGGGGGTTGCCAATCCTTCCGGACTGCTTTTTGCTGGGGCAAGTATGCTCGAGTATCTTGGTCTTTCGCAAGAGGCGGAGCGACTCACGCATGCTCTGCTTCGCACGTTTGGCAATGTTCGGACGCGCGATATTGGCGGAACAGCAAGTACAGCTCAGTTCATTCAGGCGGTTCTCGCCAAACTCTGACTCCAGAGATTTCTCTGGAGTTTTTTTGTTTTACAGACGCTTTTGACTTGGGTAAAATAGGGCCAACGCAATACTTATGACACATCAATCATCGTCCGAGTCTATTCCCCAGCTTCGTAAGCACATGACCACCCTCGTGAGAAGTCTTCGTCGTAGTATTTTGACTCCCGATACCAATTTTTCTAAACCCCTCTCTAATTTATCGGATGAAATCTTGGTTGAGGGCAAGACACTCAGACGTAAACGCATTGTCTTGCTGACTTCTGGGTGCACGGTTGCTTCTTGTACGATGTGTCCGCTTCCAAACGAGGCGGTTGACGCAAAGATGGGATGTATCAAACCATCCAACTTAATGGATCAGTTTGATAGCGCGTTTTCTACGACAGAAGATGAGATCGATGGATTTGATGTGGTCACCATTTATACGAATGGGAATTTTTTTGTTGATCAGGAAGTTCCTCCGCTTGTCCGTGAATATATCTACGGTCAGATTAAGAAGAGTTCTGTCTCCTTGCTTATTGTTGAATCGCTTCCACAATTTGTAACAAAAGCCATTATCGAGGAAGCAAAAACACATTTGGGTGAGAAGCAACTTTCCGTTTATATTGGTTTGCAGTCGTCGGATGATTTGATTCGAGAACTTGCCATCAACTCCACAACAACAACATTTGCCTTTGAACAAGCTGTTCATTTACTTCACGAAGCTAATTATTTGTGTACCGCGTTTCTCATGGTCAAGCCACCGTTTCTGACAGAGAAAGAAGCCATTGAAGACGCAGTGCAATCGATTGTTTACTTGTCCACCCTTGGTGTCTATGACCCCATGCTTTGTGCGACCAAAATTTCACCTAACACGGTTGTCTCTTTATTGGCCGAGGAAGGAAACTTTGTCTCTCCTTGGCTTTGGAGCGTGATTGAAATCTTGAAAGAAGTTCAAACACGTTCTCCGGCATCAAAGCCGATTGTGGCAACGTCTCTCTTCGATGAAGAGCGGAATGCGGATTCTACGTGCACACAAAATTGTGAGCAGTGCAGTCCGGGCATTATCGAATTGTTAACGACCTATAACAGAACAAGAGACCCGCGTCCGCTTTTTGAGGTTCGTTGTTCGTGTTACGAAGCCTACAAGCGCGCTACAGCACAAGAGGAGCAACGGTTTGGTTCCACCACCGTCCTTGGTCGTATCACGGCGTTTTTGGATCGACACCCTGTAAGTGAAACAGAATCAACGTAGATCTATGCATAACCGACTCCGAATTCCAAAGATGCCGTTTCGAGATGAATTTTTTCGTATCGAAACCTTTCTTGGAGTGAAATCTATTCTTGCTTTTTCGCGTGAGCAAATTGATGCTTGGTACACAGAGCAATTGAAAACAAAATCGTTTGATCTGAAAGACTATTTTGTTTGGAAGGTGGTCCGCGATCCATTTTATAAAACACTCGTTTCTCACTTGAAATCGTTTAACGAACTGTACGAAGCCGGGTTCTTTTTAGATACACTTGAACCTTCTGAGGTGAATGATTTGAATTTTCAACCAGGAGAATGCCGAACACCGATTCATCAAGTTGCCATGAATTTGGAAAAAATAAAGAAGCTCAAAAATCCTGTTGTTCTGCTTTGTACGGGTGCGTTTTCTCCAATCCACAATGGACATGTTGGCATGATGCAAAAGGCTCGAGAAACATTAGAAGAACAAGGGTATCAAGTTGTTGGAGGCTATTTTTCTCCATCCCATGATGAATACGTTTCTAAGAAGCATAACGGCGAGGCAAACTTTCCAGCCGCCCATCGTATTTATTTGAGTCAGGTGGCGGTTTCAAATACAGACTGGTTGTTTGTTGATCCATGGGAGGCACGCTACTTACCAACCGACGTCAACTTTACCGATGTGGTTGCTCGTCTAGAGGCTTATCTCAATTTCTATCTAAAACCTTCGGTTCCGATTCGTGTGGCCTATGTGTTTGGAGCGGATAATGCGGCGTTTAGTAAAGCGTTCAAGGCGCATGGCGTCTCGGTGTGTGTGGCGCGAAGTGATTATGGGAAGCAAGCGTTTGATGCTGTACGTCGATCATGCAAATCATCTGAAACCTACTTTACGGTTTGTACAGATTTGCTTTCGGAGATTTCTTCGACCAACGTAAGAAAGTGGAAGACAGGATTGATTCCAGACGCGATTACGCGCATGTATTTTGGATGGCGACTCAATATGCTTCGAGATACAGAAGGCGTTCTGCCTCCAAAGAAACTCTACGTGCTTCGCGATGATCGCTCATGGGCACTTAAGCATTGGCAATCAAAGAGTTCACCTGAGTCGTTACAAACAGCGAGCGAGAAATTTCTTCATGACCTCACTCTGTTGCTGACTCAGTCGTTTCGTCACGTCCTAGCTCCTGATCGGGCGCAAAATATTGAGGTCGTTGTGTACTCGCTTGAGGATCAGATGAACTACGTTAAACAGCTTTCTCAAAAAGAACGTTTGTTAAATCTTGATGTTTGTACAAACGAACAAGGAATGGCTTCTGTTCAGGTTTCTCGATTGTTTGCTCTTTGTAACGGACAAGTGCGTGCAGAACGTCTTGTGCCTCGACCGGGATATGGTGAGCTAGAAAAGCAACTTCAAAAAATCAAAGCCCATGACTACACACTTATCGATGACGATATTGCCTCGGGAAGTACAATCAGTATGCTCATGGCGCTTCTTCCGGAAGATGTGCGTGTCAACAAAATCAGAACGCTCACAGAATATTCCAACAGCGTCTATCTCAATTCACATTTGAAAAGCGTGAACGCGGATTTGTTTGATATGGTTGACTTGCGCGACTTTATTTTCGGTTCTTCTTCCGGTGGACTTGTGATTGAGTTGCCAGATAAAAAACTGGCTCGCGCTCCGTACTCGCTTCCTTATATTTCGTTAACCACACGGGCGAGTATCCCTCCTTCGACAGAAATGCAGTTCACAAAAGAAATTTGGAAACTCAATTACGAATTCTTTTCCTCGCTTGATAAACCAATCTTGATTAAAGATACAGACAAGCATTTTCAAGCCTTCTGTGCCTATCTTCACTTTCCAAAAACCATGTCCATGCAAGCCTTTTGTGAGTGGCACATACAACATCTTTTGAAATATATATGAGCAAACCAAAGGTGATTGGGATCTTGGGTGGAATGGGTCCAGCCGCGAGTGCGGAGACGTATACGCAAGTTGTTCGTATCTGCCAGCGACAATTCAACGCGGTAGAGGATGACGAATTTCCAGAAATTGTTGTCTATAGTTTGCCCCTCAAAGGATTTGATTACAGAGGGTTCTCGGCTCAGCAGGGGAAAAACGTCTTAGAGCAACTTCTGACAGCTCTTCAGAAAATGGAAACAATGGGTGTGGAAGTAGTGGTCATTGATTGTAATACCGTGCACGTATTTTATCCGCATCTGCAAGAACACACGCGAGCAAAGATTATCAACTTGGTTGAGACAACCGTTGACTACTGTGTTCAAAAAGGTGTGCGAAAAGTTGGCGTACTCTGTTCAAATACCTCTAGTCGACTTCGTTTATACAACAAACCGCTTACAGACGCAGGCATTGAATCACTTGAGATCAAACCAAAAGAACAAAAACAAATCGACAAGGCTATTCTGGCAGTGATGGGAGGTAAAGAAACCTACGTGCATCACGAACAGTTAAACGCCGTCATCGAACGTTTGTTTGATCAGGGGGCTGATGCGATCATTATTGGGTGTACAGAAATTTCGCTCTTGCTAAAAAATCGTGTGGATGCAAACCGTTATATCGATAGCCAGTGGCTCTCCGTTCAAAAAGCGGTTCATCACAGTTATACAAACAAGGTATGAAATATTACGCAGGTCAAAAAAAGCAACAGTTAGATGTTGGTCTTTCGCAATTACTTAAACAGTTACGTGCGGGTCGTAATTTTGATGCCACGCGGTACATTGAAGCAAAAACCCGTCTCGTCAACGACTATTTTCGACGTGCCGGACTCAAGGCAGCTGTGGTAGCCGTCAGTGGAGGAATCGACTCCGCTGTTGTGCTTTCGCTCATGGTAAAAGCCCAGTCGGCAAAAGGAAGTCCGATTGAAAAAGTTGTTCCGCTGAGTCTTCCTGTTCATCGTTCTCAATTTACCACCAACCAGGACAAGGCTGTTTCGCGAGCCATCGAGGTGATAAAAAAGAATGGACTGGAAGAAGTCATTTACGATTTGTCGTTACCCTACGATCACTTAAAAGAAGTGATCGATCAAGCCCTTCAGATTAAGGGAGAGCCTTGGGCATCAGGTCAGCTTGTTTCGTATTTGCGTACACCTGCCATTTACTACACGACCAGTCTGCTCAATCAACAAGGGTTGCCATCGATTGTGTGTGGAACCACCAATCGTGATGAAGGAGCGTATCTTGGATTTGTGGGGAAAGCTTCTGACGGAATGGTTGATTTGCAAATCGTCAGTGACCTTCACAAGAGCGAGATTCGTGCGGTGGCAAAAGTCCTGGGAGTTCCAAAAAGTATTTTGAACGCTGTTCCAACAGGCGACATGTTTGATGGTCGCGTGGACGAAGAAGTTTTTGGAGCAAGTTATGACTTTGTCGAATTGTTCTTACTCTTGCGTTCTTTAGATGATGAAGCATTGCGAGAATCTCTTTTGAAATCACTACCCGCAAAAGCAAAAGCTATTTACAAACACTTAAGTGCAAACGTGGAGGACTTACATCGTTATAACGCACACAAGTATTTGGTTGGTTCTCCAGCGGTTCACATGAATGTTCTTGAAAGTGGTGTCAAAGGTGGTTGGACCTATGGACTTGAAAAAATCGATCGTAAGCCAACAGGAGAAAAATACTTCGTGAACCCATTTTCGTTTTCTCAAGATGTTCATCGTGTCTTTGCTGTTCCGTCAAAGGTTGTTAAGCCAAAAGAAAAGCAGGTCTACGATGGAACGCTGTTAGAATTTCCAAAGGTTCTTGAGAAAAAAGAAGTTCAGTTTTTATTGAATCAGGCAGACAAGCATGGGTACCAACCGGTTGGGGTGGATGGATACATGTCGCACTACAAAGAAGGGGATCCAATTGGATCACTTCGCGCTTCTGTGTTCTCTGCGGACCTTGCCAGTATTCTTTGGCATCGTCTTTCACCTTATTTTGAAAATCCACGCGTTTTTACCGACAAGATCGCCACGGACATCGGTGGCTCAGGCGTTTGGCGTCCAATTGGAGTGAGTCCACTTTTTAGATACATCAAGTACACAAGTGGTGGACTGCTTGTTCCTCATTATGACGCGCCATTTATCGCTTCTGATAAACAACGCACGCTCATGAGCTTGGTTTTGTATCTTGCTGCTGACGGAGTGACAGGAGGGGAGACAAGATTTATCAAGGACCCACAAGCAAAAACACCGTTTGACCAAAAAGACTTTAGCGACTGGCAACGCTTTGCTAAAAAGAATGAAATCCTGTTTGAAGTTGTTCCAAAGGCAGGGGCAGCGATTAGTTTTGATCACCGCATTTTGCACGATTCCTCTGAGATAAAAGGAGAAGGTCAAAAGGTAATTATCCGAACAGATATTGTCTTTGCTCGATGTTAAAAGCAATTTGTAAAAAACAAAACCCGGGAGATGGTCCCGGGTCAAGAGAGAAGGGTTTCAAGAAGGTGCGGTCGTCCCATGCGTTCCCAAGTTGGGGTTGAGACACGTACGCGACAGGTGATGTCCTTTGCACGACAATGCACGTTGTTGGTCGCACCCGTTTTTTCAATCGGACAAATGCACGACGCACGACGAACCGACTCGGGCAACTGACCAAATCGGATCATCTTCATGCCGTGACGCTCACCTGTATGAATCGCCTTTTTATTCCCGGTTGTGCCGAGAATGTTTTTGTCGACGTGTTCATCGAGCAGTCGAGCGTACAGCTGATCTCCAATAGGAAGATGTGTGTGGCCGAAGCGATACGTTGGATGAACAAAGAACGTTCCCAGTTCATACCAACTGACACCAAGCTCGCTCACTTCCAGATCCCACAGAACAATGCAACCAACAACGTTGTGTGCATCATCCGTATCGATAGCAATCAGAACGCGACCATCCTTTGCTGCTGGTTCCAGTTCCGTACGAGTCTTGGTGAGCAAGAAGGGTTCTTTGGTGGTGATCGTTTCAACCTGGTCGTACCAGGTCTCATCAAAAGCCAGCAACGCTTCTCCTGAGAGATAACGAATCATCGGTTGGCTCCCCGTTGTTGTTTTACGTGTGAAACAAAAATGCCTCCTCAAGGGAGGTATTTTTGCTTAGGTGAATGTATCAGCAAGAAAACCTATCATTCATACCGGTCATTTTTTAGCATACCCATTTGATAAACGCAAGCATTTTGATTATAGTGCCATCACTATGTCACTCACACTTCTGACAGAAGGCGTTTGGAAATACGTGGGACCAAAAGAAGGTCCGACGATTTGTTTGATTGGGGGAACACACGGAAACGAAGAGACGGGTATTGAAGTGGTGAAACAATTTGTGCAGATGGCAGAGAAGGGAGATCTTGTTCTGGACGCAGGTGTTCTCTATTTCATTTTGGGAAATCCACGTGCCATTGAACGTGGGGCGCGAGGATCCGACGATCATCAAGATCTTAATCGTGTGTTTACGAGAGATGTGCTTACCAGACCTTTGGACGGAACGTATGAAGATGAGCGTGCAAAAGAGCTCGCGCCTATTCTCGCGCAAGCAACGATTTCGATCGATATCCACGCAACGAACAAACCTTCTGTTCCAATGCTCTGTTGCAACATCACACCGCGACATGAGCGTGTCTATCGTTGGTTTATCTGCGACACGATTTTAGCGGATCCGGATTATGTGCTTGGCGGAAAGCCGTGCACAACAGATGAGTTTGTCGATCTCGCTGGAGGTGTGGGGATTTGTTATGAGTCCGGTCAAGCCGGGGACATGACACGTGTCTCTGAACTGATTGAGTCAATAAAAAACATGTTGCGAGATCAACAGATGCTGCTCGATCAAGGTGTTTCTGATCCGCCCAAGATCAACCATCATGAATATAGTTTAGCGCAGGCCATCTTCTTGACCGAAGAAGGTTTTACATTCGTCCAAGGAAAGGGGCAATCTTCCTTTGAGTCATTTGCAGAGGGTGAAGTCCTTGGTCATGTGGGCGATCAACCATTTGTTGCGCCGTTTGATGGAGTCTTTGCCTTTCCTAAGGTAATCGACCACTGGAAAATTGGATCACCCGTTTGTTATCTTGCTAGAAAGCGATAATGGGCGCAGATTGGAGGACTAGATTCTATCTAGCCTCTACTTAGAGCAAAGAGAATAAACCCAATGTACATCAACAAAAAGATAGACCCTTCCATGCGATGAAGGACTCGTCGTTTTCCGACAAACAGAAGAAAGAACATGAGGAGTGTTGCAGTAACAACGACGAATGCGTCAACCATGTTCGTTGTGTTAAATGGAAGAGGTGTGATGATGGATGTTGTTCCAAGGACAAGAAAGATATTAAAAATATTTGAGCCGACGACGTTTCCAATAGCGATATCGGGATGGCCTTTACGAGCGGCGACAACACTTGAGACTAATTCAGGAAGAGATGTACCAACAGCAATGATAGTAAGACCAATCAAGTTTTCACTCATTCCAAGAACAAGAGCAATGGCCGTTGCTGCTGTGACAACAAATTGTCCACCCAAGATAAGGGCAACAAGTCCGGCAAAGATAAAGAGAATTGACTGCCATAACGGCAGTTGCTCAATTTTGTTTTGAGGTTGTTCACCAGATTCACGTATTCCCAACGTATATACTAGGAAGATGATAAAAAATGCGATGAGGACAATTCCGTCGATGCGGCCAAGGAAACCTTGTGAGGCACCCTCTAAGTAGATATCAGCACCAAGAATCAAAACAAGAATAGCAGCAAGTAGACTAAACGGAATCTCTTTCCAAACAGTACTGCTTTTAAGAGTGATTGGAGCGATCATGACAGTAATGCCTAGAATGACAAGGATATTGGAAAGATTACTTCCTAAAATGTTTCCAATGGCGATGTCTGTTGAGCCATTGATGGCAGCAATAATATTGACGAATAATTCAGGCGCAGATGTTCCAAATGCTACGACGGTCAGTCCAATGACAAGGGCTGGGACACCCAAACGACGCGCAAGAGAAGATGAGCCATTGACTAAATAATCAGCTCCTTTGATAAGCATATAGAAACCACCAAGAACAAGAAGGATATTGAAAAACATAGGAGAATATTGTTTAGAGTCTGTCGTTGGTCAAGAAACATGAGAGAGGATAAACAAATTATATCAGACGATATCTGCGATAAGAAGGCGATTTTATCTTTTTGTGATGCATTTGTCGGTAGAACATCTTCCATAAATCTGTCATAATAAACCTGCTTAACTCATTTACTGCTGAGAATGTTATGATCGATACTCTACAAGAGAGCGAAGTGTACATAAATGAAGCATCTGTACCAAGTTACGATGGAATCAAGAAAAAAATCGAATCAGGTGAAACCCTTTCTCGAATCGAGCTTGAACTTCTCTATGATCCATCTCAGTACGAAGACGACTTTGAGTCACTCAGAGATGGTCGGGATGTAAAGAAAGATGCGGCCGTGATGCTTGATTGCCAACCTGAACAAATCGCTTGGGATCCCTCTGAACTGAGTGAGCAGACAAAAGTCTACGTGGGTCCTTTGTTTGCTGGAGTCTTTGAAAAAACAAAACAGGTTGATCAACTCTTCACGTCGTTTCCCTCAGGAAGAATTACACGCGAAACATTTCAAGCAGGAGGAAAGTCCAGAGAAGCTGTTGAGTCTGAATTTGCACAGCACGGAATCCAGGTGACCGAACACGCAAAAGCAATGATGGAACAGGCTGACTGTTTTTCTGACGCTCCTGCCAAAGAAGTCAGATGTGCAAGACTGCGCGTGCAAGATTTAAATGTCCCGTTTGGATCAGACTTGCAGACGATGTTTGCAAAAGCACAGGAGTTAGGACTTGCTCGTTGTCGAGCCGAAGTCGCGATTCATCGACGTCTCGTTGATACAAATCAGCCCATGGGAGACTCCTTGTATATAGCGATGGAACCTTTACCAAACGCTGAAGGAAACAAGGTTGTCTTTAAACTTCAACGCGGAGGAAAAGGACTTCGTCTTGGAGCAGATGCATCAGAACCAAAAGGCGGATGGAACCCAAGTGATGAATTCTTGTTTGAGATGGTTTCTGAGGAAGAAAGGGAGTAATAAAAAGAAGAAAAAAACCACTAGTTATGTCTAGTGGTTTTTCTATAAAACATTAAAAACAAAATAAAAATATATCATTGACGCAATCAGTCGATTCGTGTACAAATTTTTGTCAGTTGCTTGCGAGAATCAGCTCGACACCAACAGGATTAGGAGAAGCTCATGTCGATCAATCTTTTTGGCCTGACGCCTCAGACGTTCGGTCTTCGTTGGAGTGAATACCTCAGTGGATTCGGTCGTGCTCGGCTCATCGCTGAAGCGTTCGAAGACTGCGGCCTTCGTCGTCACGGAGCACAATACTTTGGTGATATGGAGATGATGAACTACCACAAAATGCGTGAACAACTCTCTGGTTACGGAGAGCCCCTCATGCAAGAGATTCATTCGCGTCTGGCAGGAAAAGCACGACGCAGTGGAAAGAAACCTTCACCCTATACCGAGCCCTTGCTCACACTTGCCTCGGTCAACTAACTTACACACCTGCACTAACGAAAGACGGTTTACTAGATGAACGTCCATCGTTTGAGGGTGTGTTTTATATTTATTGATTCGCGCGTTTTCAGGAATGTATTTACGAAGAAAATCAATGGTTGTTCTAAATTTTTCTTCAAACGGCATAAGTCGATATGTTCTCGTGAGTATGTTAAATATCTGTCGATTACGATTCATTTTGAATAATGTCCATAACCGCTTGAATAGTCTCACTCATTGTTTGATTTTCGGTATCAATGACCGTTCCAAAATCAAACGCAGAAACAAACATGTGCACCACTCGTGTCGCATCTTCGCCGTAAGGTTTCTCTCTTCCCGCGTCACGGACGAGACAGGTTTCCACAGGAGCTTTTAATGTAATCGCGATTGTTTCATTTCCGAGAGCTTGAACAAGTTGTTCGATTTGTTCCTTGTGATAAAAATTACCATCGACGATAAGTGGTTTGCCTTCTTTTCTTGCTTGTTTAGTTTCTTGGAGTAGAAGTTCATTGGCCTTCAAAAAGTTTTCTAACGGTATTCCTTCGCCGTCGCTTGCTTTATCGAGTCCATACTCTTCCAAGACTTGATCGACAGAGATATAGATGCCACCAATGTTTTCTGCTACGGCTCTGGCAACGGTACTTTTTCCGACTCCGAGCGGGCCACGGATGATGATTGATTTCATAGAATAAGCTGTTTGTGTGAAAAAGCGTGTACTGAAAGTACCTTTAAAAATCCTTTCAAAATATTTATTTAGGAATCGACAAACGTGTCAATCTGTTTAACAATCGACGGAAGACGAAAGGTTAAATCGTCGATGTGTATGTTGAATATATTGAAATAATTATGTTTTTTTTGAAGCTCTTCCTCTTCAGACGAAACGCGATCAAAGCTCAACAAAATGATTTTATCATTTCTAATTGTTTCTTTTGAAGAAAGTTTCTTAATGGAAAGCCCTAGAATCTGATGACGGTTGAATCCATCCATATTGATAAACACACTCTTTCCGCCCTTCGTCGGATCGGGAATCAAAACACTGTTGCTTGGTACTGACGCAGTACCAAGCAACAGTCGAAATTCACCCTTTTTGTAGAGTTCGATGTCTTTACCTTCTTTGAAATAGTATCCATGTCCGGAAAGAATTCCGACCAAAATTCCTTTTGCACCCGAAACTGTTGCTTTTAAAGGGTTAAGTTGACCAATTGTAAGTGAGTCATACCATTGTTGGATGAACAGACTCATCCAAGAAGATGCCTGATCCACATCTTTCTGATCCCAATCGTTCTTTGGAAAAGAGAACTTTTGATTTTGCATCGTTTGAAGTCTCATTGTTAGAGGTGTCTGATTGATCCATTTATTGTATAGAATAAACTTAAACGTATTATTATTTTTCCAAACAATGACAACTGGACGAAAAGCGGCTTGTCGACGAAAGTAATCAAAATCTTTTTGTTCAAATTTCGGATTAGCATCCCTATTTTTTACCTGAAAAAAAATTGTTAAACCACTAGGTTCACCACCGGCTTCAGTTTCCCAAAATATTTCCGTCGAATAATCGATTCCGAAGTCATCCTCATGATGAAATTTTATCGGACGGATGTATGCATTTCTTGTCTCTTGACCAAATAAGCTCCCACCCTTGATTGCAAGATGTACCTTTGTAAGGAATAGTTCAAATTCTAACTCCCCAATTCTACCTTTTTGTTGAGAGAAATTTTCAAGTTTGGTTGAATGTGGCATATAGTTGATCCTAACATAAAATGTTTTCTCAGTCTGCTATGTTGTCACGTAAAAGCCACCTAACTGCTGGTGGCTCACGTGGCAACGTAAAAACGCCAACCGAAGTTGGTGTTTTTACGTGGCGGGAGGTGGTGGACGCGGTTGGAAAATACTTTGCTGGGGAAATTAGTCTCGTGCAAAAGCACTTAGTTTGAATAAATAATCATGAGGATATTGGAGACATCACGCTATATTTCG
>Ga0208373_1003770_pt1 | contig 14459 bp, 10 predicted proteins | sample RifOxyC2_FD_184036 | JGI IMG/M metagenome (GOLD analysis project Ga0208373, IMG submission 184036) | Soil microbial communities from Rifle, Colorado - Rifle Oxygen_injection C2 (SPAdes) | ecosystem: Environmental > Terrestrial > Deep subsurface > Rock core/Sediment | place: Rifle, Colorado...
GGCGACGTAAATATTGTAACCTGTTCCGTTTCGCCCGCCCTCGAAGACTGGTACACTGACATGTATGTGCCCCATATAAGCGCCGCGGAAAAACCGGCCACAAATGTTACGACAACGTAGGCTTTCCAGGCATTTATCTCCTTGCTTGGAATCACCCTGTACCTCGACTTCATCGATTTCACCGCTTTTTCAACCGAGAAGTCGATATTTCTTTCCCTGCTTAGTTCATTTCCCATTTTTCTAAAGAAGCTCATTTTTTTAAGAAACTTAAACATTTATTTATTTTAATTTTTATTTTATTGTTGAACGAAGCGAGCGAAATGGCAATTTATTCCCATTTCCGGGCGAGTGAAGACATCAAAGCGGATAATACCGATTTATTCCTGCGCCTATTATTCCTTTTCCAAAAAATCTATTTCCGCCTCCCGAAAACGGCCGATAAGTTTCATGATGTCAGCCAAACTGATTATTCCAGCGATATTATTGTCCTGATCGACAACCGGGACAGGATTGACATGTTTTTCTTGAAATAACTTAATAAGCTCCGTAATTTCTGATTCCGGCCTGATTGATACAAAGTCGGGATTCATGATCGATTTTGCGTCGGCTTTGAAAATGGATTGGAAATCATCCTTGTTTTTTCCTGAGGCATATTTTTCCAATTTGAATTCTTGAAAAAATTTTATAAGTGACGGAATATGAAAAGAAGTCTTCCCATGAGAAATCAGATCGGCTTCAGTGATCATTCCTAAAACTTTTCCATTTTCGACAACAGGCACTCCATTGAGGCCTTTTTGATGAAGCAGTTCGGCCACATCAATCACCTTCGCATCCGGCTGCACGCTGACGACCTCCTTTGTCATCATTTCCGATACTTTCATATTGCTCTCATTTTACACTATTTATTGTATCAAATGCAATACCTTTCTTGCTTTTGAAAAAAATTACCCGCCGCGCTTTTTCACTTTTTTTTCAGGCATCCATCTTTTGAAACCGCGGAATTTGCCCCAAAGCTCGGTAAGAAGGCTGATCCCTACTAAGGCTCCCCGCTAAGACTAAGCCTTAGAAAAACCGAGAGCTTAGTTTTTGTAAAATCATCGCCAGTTGCTCATCATGATCCCCACGTCCTTGATGGTCGCTTGTCCGTCACCGTCGATGTCGGAGCGGAGTTGGCGATATTATTTCTCAAGCAGCCATTTCCACACAGGAACGATATGAATCCGTTTGTTCCCTATTCTTCTTTCTTCCTCCTGATTTTCAGTCAAGATAAACCCTGTTTTGAGTTTGTATTTTTCCATCGCTTCCAGCAAACCGCCAAGCTCCCTCTTTTCATTTGTGAGAGCGAGCTCTTTTGTCACCTGGATAGCTTCGATGATTTTTGTTTTTTCTTTCACCAGAAAATCGCATTCGAACTTTTCCCGATGATAAAATATTTCCTTCCCTTTCGCGAGAAGGGCGATGAAAACAGAATTTTCCAAAAATCTCCCGAAGTTTTCACTGAAAGAAAAAGAAACAACATTAATGAATCCGTTGTCCGCCGAATAGCTTCTCTTGGGATAATTCTCCTGCTTCTTGATTGAATACTGGTAATTTGAAACTTCAAACAGAAGAAAAGACTTTTCGAAAAAACTTATATATTCTTTCACGGTTTTGTCTTGGATTTTCAGATATTTTCCCAGTGAGTTATAGCTGTAGTCCTGCCCGATGTTCGAAAAAAGATAAAGCAGCAAATTTTCAATCTCGCGCATTTTTTTGACTTCAAAGCGCGGAACTATATCTTGATAAAGAATATTTTTATAGTAATTTGTCAGAATTTCCTTTCCCAACTCTTTGGATTTTTCCAGCACCACCTCGGGGAAACCCCCGGTTTTGAGATAATTCCTGAAGAAGCGAACAACCTTGGCTTCATTTGCCGCCGCGTCCATTTTTCTTTCGACGTTCAGTCCTTTCACTTTCAGAACTTCACGAAAACTGAAAGGAGAAATATTCTTTGTTATCGACCTCCCGGAAAGAATCGTGGCCATTTCCGACGACAAGAGCCTCGAGTTTGATCCCGTGACAAAAAACTTGACGCCGCCTTTTTCATAGAGGCTCTTGACAAAAACCTGCCAATCGCTGAAAAATTGAACTTCGTCCAAAAAAACATAAGTTTTCCCTCCGGGGTTGAGCGCCGCTAAATATTCTTCATAAATCCTTTGCAGGTTGGCCGGATCGGTTTTGTAGCGCGCTAGAAGCGGCGATTCCAGATTAAGAAAAAGGATATTTTCGGGCTTCACCTTTTTGTCGTGTAGGAGATGGTTGATAATTTGCTTGGCAACCGTGGATTTTCCGCATCTTCGGATACCAACGAGAGCCACTATTTGCCGGGCAGACATGAATTTCTTGAGCTCCGTTGTCACTTCCCTGAGATAACCGGCCTCCAACGGGACATTTCGCCAATGTGGATTTTGCTCGGCAATGAATTTTTCAAACATGCGAATTTATTTTATAATACGAATTATATACTTATTATTCGTATCATATTACGAAATATTATAATTGTCAAGTTTACCCCGGCTGTTCCACTATCTTTCACCTCCACCCGCTCATCATGATCCCCACGTCTTTCACGGTCGCTTGTCCGTCACCGTCGATGTCGGATTTGGGATTGGTGAGACTTGCGGCGAGCTTTTGAAAATCGAGTTTGAAAATATTGAAGTCGGTCGCGTTGACTGAATCATCTTCGTTGAGGTCGGATGCATGGAATGTCTGGCTTGGTTCAAGGATTCCGGGGATATATTTGAAATCGGTGCCGTTGCCATAAAGCAAAAGATCAGTGTTGTTGGCGGCGAATTTCAGTTTGGCGTAGGTGGTGTCCATTACTTTGTTGAAGACTAGGGTGTCGGGATTGATGCGGTAGAGGGTGTCGCCCACGAACATCCAGAGGAAATTGTCGGGACCTTTTTCGAGCTTATAGTTCATGCGGGAGTATCGGTTGTTTCCAAAGCCAAAAGGAGTGCCGGAGACTCCGATGCTTTTGGGCGCGACAATCATTGAACGTGTGATCGGATTGAATTTGAAAATGTTTCCTCCGGGGGTGACTCCCACCACTTTGCCGTCCACGTCGGCCATATAGGCGTATTCGCCGAGATTATAGGTTCCGTCGATTGTTTTGGTGGCGGCATTGATGACATAGAGAAAGCCGTTGTTGGCGGAAACGACAATTTTGCTGCGATTGGCCGCGGCGGCAAGGTTGCGAAACATGACTGAAGAAGTCATTGATTTCCAACCGGGGAACATGTATCCAGTATCACCATTTGCGGGATCGTACCACATCACATTGCCATAATCGGGATTAGCTGTAGTCCCCCTTGTCGTATTTCCGCCAATCCAGACAATGCCGTTGACGTCATAATCCAACCAGTGGCGGTAATGATAGGTGTCTCCGGGCATTTGGATAAAGTAGGGATTGGGCTTGTTGCTATCAGTAGGCAAATGTTCGCTGTTATTTGTCGTGGCAAGCGTCCAGGGCTTTGCCGGGTCATAACGAAAAACTTTATCAGCATAACCCCCGATATATATTTCACCGCTGGAATGTTTCAAAGACTCATAAGGAGAAAACAAAGAAGGGCCCAAATAAGTTGTGGCCGGAGCTTTGTAATCCAGATTGAAAACGGCGTTGTAGCCATAAGTCGCGCCGAAGATGTTGTTGTCGGAAAGCGGCTGAACAGTCGTGGTCACTTGCGGCAACCAGGGTCCGGTGAAGGAAAGGTTCGATTCAAGCCAGGTTGGGCTTCCGGTAGACCGGTATTTAATGGCGGTAAACTCGTGAATCCCTTTAATCGGGAAAAAATCCGTCATATCCACTTCATAATTGTAGGTGCTGGCAAAGAGAGGATAAGAGTTTTCGTCGCTGGCCGCCACGAGATAACGCGGAGCCATACCCCCATGGTATTCGCCGTTGGGAATCGTTGGGAGATGCTGCGTATCATAATTCCAGATATATCCGGGGTCTCCTGGAAAGAATTCCGTATAAGTCCCGTCATGCAAATGGAAGAATTTTTTTGAGCTGTCGGAGAGCGTTCTGGTTAGCATCCATTTATGGGGATCGCTATGACTGCCCACGGGCTCTGCTATGCTTATCGAAAGCGCGGTGTCACCGCTGTTGCCGAATTCCCACTCCTGCCAGCTTGGATTTCCGGCAATAGGAGAAATCATCAAGGTCCAAGTTCCTTCAGGTTTCTTTAACCCGAGATATACATATTCTGTATCTATTCCTAATGCGCGGTAAATGTTTGTGTTGTCCAGTGCTATGCCATAATCTTTCCAGCCGTCGGGCATTCCCACCGCCGGATCGTAGGAAAAAAGCGAACCGCCTTGGAGATATTGATAAACTCGATTGTCATCCCCGATTACCGAACTAGCAACGGCCATTGGCAGGTTTCTGTCCGCCAGGATGTTCAAAGTCTTGGTCACCGGATCAAACTCCACAAAAGAAGTGTTGTTTCGGTTGGTGTAGCCGGTTGCGCCATAAAGCCTATTAAAGGTGGGGCTGTAAGCAAAGCCGCCTCCTGATCCTTCTTTTGCACCAGTTATAAATGCATTTTCTCCTGTATTTAAGTTGATATAGGAAGCATACCAACCGGACTGGACATCTCCACCGAAAGTCGCCAAAAGGTGTAACTGGCCGCTTGCGTCTTTCCACATATTCCTGTCACCAGAGGTTGAAACTCCCTCTGAGACGGTTCCCGCGTTGACAACCCCCGGCACCGGCGATTTGAGCGTATAGGTCGTTGCGGCGGAAGCCGAAATGATCCAGCTAAAAGCTAAAGTACTGGTAATAATTATATTGATTAAATATTTTTTCATTCTAAAAACAATTTCTAATTTTTCTTTGCAACTTTTCACTTTGCGCTTTTTCAGCCATAGGCTGATCCGCCTTTGGCGGAAACTTTAAACTAATTATTCCAGTTGCTCATCATGATCCCGACGTCTTTCACGGTCGCCTGCCCGTCGCCGTCAATGTCGGATTTGGGATTGGTGAGACTTGCGGCGAGCTTTTGAAAATCGAGTTTGAAAATATTGAAATCGGTCGCGTTGACTGAATCATCATTATTGAGATCAGCAAAAAGATATTCTATTGAAGGCGTCAGAAGATTTGAAAAAACGCTTGGACTCACCCGGCCATAAAGCAAAAGATCTTTTTTATTTTCCGCCCAGATGAGCTTGTTTGAATCCCCGGAATCGGTCGCGATATGTTCAAAAGCGAGAGTCGTCGGATGAACTCGGTATATTTTTTTGTCGACAAAGAGCCAGGCGTAGCCGTCGGGTCCCTTTTCCAGCTTGAACACTCGGCGGGCGGACGAGCCATCGGCGCTGCCGAAAGTCTGCCCGCTTACTCCAATCGCCTGGGGCGAAGTGATCATCGTTCGCGTGGAAGGCCGAAAGAGAAAAGCCTGGGAAGGATCGCCGTCTTTGGTGATTCCCAAAACCCGGTCATTGTCTACTTCAACCATAAAGGCCTTTTTTCCAAGATTATACGTGCCTTCAATGGTTTTGGTAAGGGCGTTGATGACTGTCAGCTTTCCGTCATTTGAGGAAACAACAACTTTTGTCCGATTGTTCGACATTGCCAGGTTGGTGTATTTGATTCCATTTCCCGTCGCCGGCGGATTCCCGCCTGTCCAGACGCCTTGGAACATTTCCCCTTTTTGCTCCGTTTCCGGATCATACCACGCCACAGAGCCATAATCGACACAACCCGCGGTCGCTCCGCACATATTGCCTCCCAGCCAAATTTTTCCTTCCGCGTCATAATCCGCAAAGACGCGATAGTTCATATGCTCGGGAAAAGAAAGGGCTTTGGGATTGCTGGTGCTCCAGGGCTCGGATGGATTCCAGCGCCAGAACTGGTTGGCGTAGCCGGAAATATATACTTCTTCCGTATTGAGGGGCGAAGCACTGGCCGGAACTTTCATGGAATGATACACCGAAGGAAGATTTCTCATATAAACATAGTCCTTGGTTTCATTCCCATAATTATAATCCGTGATGCTTTCGCCAATGCCGTAAAATTCGGACTCTCCGGAATGCGGAACTACCGTATTGACCGCCAGATCGTACCAGGGGCCGGTATAATCGAGTGTCGAAGTTGAAAAGCCGGAGTCGGGATAATTCCAAGAAGAATGGGGTCCATAATATACTTTACTTTCCGTGTTTCCGGGATTTGGCATCGCATAATCCCAGTTCATGTCATAGTCATAAGCTGTATTGAAAACGGAGTAGTCACCATACCCCATTGTTACCGCGCAATTCCATTTTGCCACCCATTCTTCAGCCGCATTAGCCGACAAAACACCGCCGGATATGAAATTTGCGCCCCCGTTCTCCGGCCAGTAATTTGTTGTTCCGCTGGATGTCGTGCGGTTCAAATACCATTTCCCCGTATTTCTTTCAATGAAAAATCTCAATCCGGTAGCAGACAATCCGTCCCCAAAATCATGTTCCGACCAAGATCCGGAACCAATGGAATGAATCATCAAATGATAGTTATTGGGCGCGATATTCTGCTGCCAAGCCACATATATATATTGGCTGTCGACATATAGTCCGGGACTGATCCCGTTGCTCGGACCGTAGAATACCCCATAATCCGTCCAACTGCTCGCACCAATTGCCGGATCATAGGAAAAAACATGCGAACCCTGGCCATCGGCGTCCATGGGAATGAAATATATTTTGTTGTCTGCGCCCATGACCATGGAAAGCGCCGTCCACCATTGCCCCACGCCGGTTGCAATGACTGTGTTTGTCATGGTCACCGGGTCAAACTCATTGAATGATCCTCCAAGGGTTCGATTGCAATATTCACCACTCCAGTAAAATTTATTGTGAATTGGATCATAGGCCATTTTTCCCTGTCGGCCGAATGAGCATGCACCTCCCTCAACCAGCGCGTGCGTTCCGGTAAAGGTGTTGATATAGTGAATATAGGCTTTTTCATTGCCTGCGACATCCGCTCCGCCGAAAGAGTTGATGATGTTTATTTGTCCTTCGTTATCGCGCCACATGATATGCTGGCCGGAATAGGATTGGCGGCCCTGGATGACATGGGAGAGACTTGCCTCTGAAGGAATGGGGGAAGAAAGATTATAAGCGGTTGCGGCGGACGCCGGAAATAGAAATGCATGCCCGTTGGTCATTCCGAGTAGGCCAAACAGGCAAAATACGTTTATCATTTTCCCCAATTTTTTCATTTTCATTTTTTTATTTTATTTATCGCGAATATTCTCAAAAGTTCCCAACGCGCCGGCGGGTTATATACAGTAATTTTACTCCAAATTGAAAAAAACGGCAAAAGCCGCTTTTTCGTGACTGCCAAAACAATAAACCTGATATTTATTTTATTCTCGGAAACAAAACGTCCGTCTTTTTTTCTTCCAAGGCCTTTTTTATCTTCTTTGCTGTCTCCGGCATGAACAGAACAAGCAGATCTGAAATAAAATCCAAGTCTGACGCTAATTTCTGCATAACTTCTTTAAATTTATCTTCATTACTTTTAACAAGCTCCCACGGCTTGTTTTCTTCAATGTATTTGTCGTCTTGGCGAATTATCTTCCAAATATAATTCAATGCGCCATTTAGCTCAATTTTTTCAATAAAATCTGAAATTTTGTCATTTGGATTTTGAACTTGATTTGGAATTTGGAATTTGGAATTTGAAATCAATTTCACGGTACGTGAAATCAAGTTTCCCAGTCCGTTCGCAAGATCCGCGTTGTATTTTTCAATCATCCGCTCCATCGTCATATCCACATCTTCGCCAAATGTTCCGGCACTCATGAGAAGATAGCGCGTGCCGTCCGCACCGAATTTTTCGAGCATCTCATCAATTGAAATCGCGTTCCCCAATGTTTTGCTCATTTTCCTTCCGCGGGACAAAATATGCCCGTGGACAAAAATCATTTTAGGAAGCTCTATTCCGAGATGTAAGAGCATTATCGGCCAAATGGTCGCGTGAACGCGCAGAATGTCTTTCCCGATCAGCTGCACATCCGCCGGCCAAAATTTCAAAAAGCTTGGCTTTGAGGAATTGCGAGAGCTCTGCTCTCGCAAGGGAAAAGCCGAGCTTTGGAAAAAATTCGCATCTCCGTCCCAGCCCAAACCGGTCAGATAATTCAAAAACGCGTCTGCCCAGACATAAGTCGTATGTTCCTTGTCAAAGGGAAGAGTGACGCCCCAAGAAACATTTTTTCGCGAAATGGAAACATCCCGAAGCTCCTGGCTCTCAAGAAAAGACAAAATTTCTTTTTTATATTTATGCGGAGCGATCCGAAATTCATCGCTCTTTATTTTTTCAATGATTTTTTTTTGCGCCTCTCCCGACATTTTGAGCAGATAGCATTCTTCTTTCACTTTCTCGACCACGATATCATGGTCCGGACAGCGCCCGTCAATCAAATCTTTTTCGCTTTTGAACTGCTCGCAAGCGACGCAATAATATCCTTCGTATTCTCCTTTGTATATCGCCCCTTTGTCGTATAAGGTCTGCAAAGCTTTTTGGACGGAGCTTTTGTGCTTTTCATCCGTCGTGCGGATGAAATGGTCGTATTTGATATTGAGTTTCTTCCAATAATCCTTGAACTCCTGCGAAATTTCGTCGACAAAAGTCTGCGGATCCTTTTTGGCGTCTTCGGCTTTCTTTTGGATATTTAGTCCATGCTCATCCGTTCCGGTCAGGAAATATACTTCTTCGCCCCGCGACTTGCGAAACCGCGCCAAAACATCCGCCGCGATGGTCGTATACGCATGCCCGATATGCGGTTTCGCGTTGACGTAATATATTGGGGTTGTGATATAGAATTTATTTTTCATTCTTAAGCTCAATAAACGATTACGACAAATTCCCCTTTATTCTTATCTCTGTTATTTCTATAAAATCCCAAAATTTCACGTATATTTCCTCTTTTGATTTCCTCGAACATCTTCGTCAGTTCCCGTCCCACAATCAGTTTAGCATCTGGTTTCAATTTTTCCAGCAGTTCGAGGTTTTTGAGAAACCGGTAGGGCGATTCGAAATAGATAACGGGATATTTCGCTTCCGCCACTCCCCGGAAAAAAGTCTCTCTTCCCTTTTTGTGCGGCGGAAATCCGAGGAAAGAAAATTTGCTCATATTTATCCCGGCGACACTCGCAATCGCCATCACAGCCGACGCCCCCGGGATGGGAATAATTTCAATCTCTTTCCTAAGATCCGATCTTAGGATTGCCGAAGATCGGATCTTAGGATCCAAAAGCGAAGCAATCAGCTCGTTTCCAGGATCGCTGACTCCAGGCGTTCCCGCGTCGCTCACTAGCGCGAGAGTCTTTCCATTTTCGAGATGCTCAATGATTTTTTCCACCCTTGAGAGCTTCGAATGATGGTGATATGATAAAAGAGGTTTTTGAATTTCATACCGGTCCAATAGTTTTTTCGTGACCCGCGTGTCCTCGCACAAAATGAGGTTGGCTTCTTTGAGAATACGAAGAGCCCGAAGAGTGATGTCTTCCAAGTTGCCGATAGGGGTGGCCACGATATATAATTTTCCGGATTTATCCATAAAATTTATCCTCTCGAAACAATGGGGAGCCTCAAGGTGAAGGTTGTTTCTTTTTGAGGCACGGACACGAAAAAGATTTTTCCCCGATGTCTTTTCGCAATGATGTTTGCCAGATACAAACCCAGGCCGCTGCGATTCGTATCGGTTTTCAGCGCCTTTTCAGTTCTGAAAAATGGAAAAAATATTTTCTGTCTATCACCGGCTGATATTCCGGGGCCTGAGTTAGTAAATGAAATTTCGGAAAAATCATCTGCTCGGGTGATCGCTACTCTTACCTCTGAATTTGGATTGCCATAAACAATCGCATTCTCAAGAATCATTTCGCAAGCGGTTAGAAGAAGTTCCCTGTCTCCTTCCACTTCGCTTGCCATATTATCACTCTTCTCCAAAAAGGACAGCTTTATTCCTTTTTTTGAAGCTTGGATCGCAAGCGCTGAAACAGCCTCTTTAATCATGCCATTGAGCTGGATAATATCTTTTTCCAGATAAACCTTTTTCGATTCAAGATCTTTTATTTTCACCAGGCGATCAACAAGCGCCAAAATGCGTTCTACTGATAAATCCGCCTCCAAAAGCAATTTCTGGTTTGATTCTGAAGATATTTCTTTTGACTCGGAAAAAGAAGACAAAGCCAGCTTGATATGCGTGAGCGGAGTTCGCAGCTGATGCGTGAGAATGGTGATAAACCGCGACCTGATTTCTTCGGTTTTTTTCGTCTCGCGAAACTTTTCATCTTTTTCGGAAATTAGTCTGTCTTCCTGTATCCTTCTAAGCCGCGAAAGATATCCGATAAAAAGAGCGGTCGTGAAAAGAGCCATTGAAACAGTAAAGGCGTTCACGGCAACCACATCGAAAGAATTGTGAATCGCCAGATTTGAAAAATTGTAACGGGAATAAGCATTGATTACTTGAAAATATTCAGAAAAAATCAAAACGTCATAAAGGAATATAGCCGCAAGGGAAATAAAAAAGATCTTTTTTTGATCATAAACAAAACTCGAGGCAACGATGACAAAAAAATAGAAAATAAAGGAAATACTCTCTATCCCTCCAGCAAAATGAATTATGGTTGTTATTATAGCCAGATCCAGCAAATATTGAATAAAGGTTATTCTATATATGGTCTTTGCCTTTTTATCGTTTTTCTCCGGACTAAACCAGTGAAAGAGATACCAGAAAGAATTACTCGCCACTGATATGCAAAAAAGTGCGACGATAAGTTGCATAGGAAACATGACATTTGAAACTCCTGAAATTTTCGTGATGATGCCTATGGCGAAAACAAGCGCAATATAAATCCAACGGGCTTGGGTTGCTGTATGATTGGCCTCAAAAATTTTTCTCGTTTTCAGATCTGCCATAAAGTGTTGCGATGATTCATTGTTTGCCTGCTTCTTTTATAAATGGTAAATTTTACAATATGATTCTCACAACTCACATCCTTTCCGGCGCGGCTCTGGGCGCGAATATCCAAAATCCCTACGCAGTTGCGGCGCTCTCGATTGTTCTGCATTTTCTCCTGGACATTCTTCCCCACGGCGATTATCTGAATAAAAAATCCCGTCTTTGGGAATTCTGGAAAGTGGCCGTTGATCTGGCGTTTGGCTTCGCTCTCATTGGCGGAATTATTTTTTTCAGGAGTATAACAGACGAAAGCACGCTGCGAAACATCTCTGTTGGAATTTTTTTCTCCCTGCTTCCGGACGGGACAACATTTTTATACTTCTGGATGAAAATGAAATTCCTCAAACCCATAAAAAATTTCCATGAAAAACTGCACTGCTACAAGAACGGAGCCCCCGAGCGCGAATTCCGGCTTGAAAACAATCTTTTTGATATCTTTTTCACTTTAGCTTCCCTCTTGCTTTTGCTCTTTTGGCGCATGAGTTAGGTCATTCACAATTTCGCCAGCCACCGTCGCCACCGGAACTGCGACGATTATCCCCATCATCCCCCCGAGCTTTGCTCCAATGAGAAGTGCAAGAATGACGACTACCGGATTGAGTCCGACGGCTTTTTTCATGACGAGCGGAGTGAACACGTAACCTTCAAGTTGCTGGACCAAGACGAATAGGCTCAAAACCAGAAATCCCGTAAGCGGGCCATGAAGAAAGCTGATCGCGACGGCGATAACGGCCGAAATTATCGGCCCGATATAGGGAACGATTTCCAAAATTCCAGCGACGAGCGCCAGAACCAGCGCATAAGGCGCGCCGATAAGGAGAAGCCCGACATAATCAAGCACGAAAATGATGAACATAAGAAAAATCTGCCCCTGAAGCCAGCGACCCATTTTGAATTGGATCCGGTCAACCAGTCCCGAAGTGTAATCGCGATGTTCCTCCGGCATCAGAGAGGCAAAAAATTTCTTGATTCCTTTTTCCTGAACAGACATATAGAAAGCAATCGAAAGAACGACCACAAATCCAAAAATTCCCCCGATGAACGACACCGTTCCGCTAAACAAGCTTGATCCGGCTTGCGACAATTTTTCAGAAATATTTCCCGTAAAGTTCGCAATTTGCTGTTGAAGATTGTGCGAGGTTACATAGTCTCGGATAATCCTGAAATACCCGGAAAACTTTTCGGCCAGCACCGGAAAATTTTCTCCGAGTCCGCGGATTTCACTTGTTAGCGGAGGAATCAAAAGTCCGATTGCCAGCCCTAAAACGGAGAGGAAAAGAACATAAACCACAAGCACTGTGAGAGCGCGAGGCACCTTCCTTCCCTGGAACCAGTCAACAATCGGGTCAATGGCGGAAACTATTATGACGGAAATAAAAACCAAGAAAACAATGTCGCGGACGAGGAAAAGAAACCAGAGCAGAAGCAGGATGAAAATCGTGCGAAGAATTGTTCCTGATGAAATTTCGATGGTTCTGTTCATGTGAATAGAATTGTGAATTCAGGATTTTGAATTGAGAATTGGAATATTGAATGTAAAATTCAGAATTCTTTATTCTTGATTCCTATTCACAATTCTGAATTCGTAATTCCTAATTCTAAATATATAATATTTTCTCCAAATATCTCTTGTCCTCCACCGGCCCGATAATAGCAAGATTTAATTTATCATTCACGAATATCTCCTTCGCTACTCTCATGATATCATCTGGGCTGACTTTATCAACCCGGGCGAGAATCTTATCCGGAATTTCTATTTTCTTTTTCGCAAGTTCCTGCCCCGCCAAATATCCTGCAATGTCGTCCGAAGACTCAAGCGAAAGCGCCATCTTTCCCCGAAAATTGTCTTTTGCCTTCTGGAGCTCTTTCGGGCTTACTTTTTTATCGCGGATTTTTTTGATTTCGCCGATAATTGTCTTCACTGTTTTTTCGATTTTTTTACGGTCTGTGTCCACTCCCGCCCTGACAGCCAAATAGCCCGAGTCAGTATAGCTTTCATATGATGCATTGATATAATACGCGAGTCCCAGTCTTTCCCGCACTGAAAGAAACAGTCGGCTGCTCATCGTTCCGCCAAGAATATTGGCCAGAACCGAAAGCGCGAAGCGGTCGGGATGGAACATGTCAAAGGCCCGCGCTCCCAGCACCAGATGGCACTGGTCGGTTTTCTTTTTCTTTATTTTCACCCGCGGCGCATTCTGTTTTTCGATGACTTTTGGCTTTTTTCCATTTGCCTTTTTCGGCATTCCCGCGAAAATTTTTCCAATCTTCCTGATAGCTTTTTGCTCTTCGATGTTCCCCGCGACGCATACAACTGTGTTCGGAGCGGTATAATTTTCCCGAAGATACTTCAAAAAATCGGGCCGTTTCAAATTTTTGATATTTTCTTTCGTTCCAATGATTTCCCATCCCGCCGGCTGGTCGCCATAGAGAAGTTCTTCAAAAATATCCCCCGCTTGGATCATCGGCGTGTCTTCATACATATTGATTTCCTGCAAGATCACTCCCCGCTCTTTTTCTATTTCTTTCTCTTCTATTTTCGAGTTGAGATAAATGTCGGATATCACGTCAAGCGCCAAATCGAAATGTCTGGCGTCAACTTTCGCGAAGTAGGCCGTCTGTTCTTTTCCCGTAAAAGCGTTGTATTCTCCCCCGACTGCGTCGAGCTCTCCCGAAATATCTTTTGTCTTGGGACGTTTTTTCGTTCCCTTGAAAAACATATGCTCAAGGAAATGCGAAATTCCGTTCACGCTTTTCGTTTCATATTTCGAACCGGCCGCCGCCGCCACAATGACCGCCACAGTATTCGTGTCTTTCATCGGCGCCGTCACCACCCGCAGTCCGTTTTTGAGGATAGTTTTTTTGAAATGCATGTATTTCTTTACGAATTACTAATCCGCTTCGCTCTACGAATATACGAATGTACGAATTTTCTGTATTCGTATATTCGTACAAGATTCGTAATTCGTAAAGACTACAGCTCCTCCAAAATCTTCACCAAAAGCCTCACTCCCACTCCCGACGCGCCTTTTGAGAGAAGCTCGTCCGGATTCACCGTGTCGCGGGGGCCAATGTCAATGTGCGCCCACTCTGAAAATTTTTCCGCGAATTCCAAAAGAAACATCGCCGCGTGAATCGCGCCTCCATAACGGGGATCCCCCACCGAACGAAGATTGGCAACATCTCCAAAATTTCCTTTGATGTCGTTTTTATATTCTTCCCAAAGGGGCATCGGCCAAACCGGATCACCCGCAACTTCAGCCAATTCGAAAATTCTGTCGCTTAATTTTTTTTCTTTCGAAAACAAAGCCGAGGCTCTTTCGCCCAAAGCCACTCCGGCCGCTCCAGTGAGAGTCGCGATGTTCACGACGAGGCGCGGATTATATCTTTCGGCGTATCCATGCGCGTCCGCCAGGATTATCCTTCCTTCCGCGTCGGTGTTCGCCACTTCAATGGTTTTTCCGGAAATAGTTTTCA
>Ga0208373_1003772_pt1 | contig 14453 bp, 21 predicted proteins | sample RifOxyC2_FD_184036 | JGI IMG/M metagenome (GOLD analysis project Ga0208373, IMG submission 184036) | Soil microbial communities from Rifle, Colorado - Rifle Oxygen_injection C2 (SPAdes) | ecosystem: Environmental > Terrestrial > Deep subsurface > Rock core/Sediment | place: Rifle, Colorado...
ATTAATAATAATTATCTCTCAATATTAAATTTCATCCTCGATGAAATTAAACACGTTATATTATATCTATTTTATTTTAAGTTTTACTTCATAATCCTAAGCTATTACACAAAACTTCGCTGACAAAATAATGCATCATATCTCTCATTTTCATAGCCATCTCAGGATTTTCATCCTTTATCTCAAAGAATCTTCTTCGTATTTTCATATAAATCTCTCTTTTGTCTTCCTCCCCCCTCTCATGCAACACAGAACCTACGATATTAATAATGTTTGGAGCTCCGGTTGGATAAAATTCTCTATGAAACCAAGCATTAACGAATCGTCTCTCCAACTCAGGAGCAGATAACATCCTGTAATCTCTGGCAAGTATTTCAACGCTGGACATCATATAAATCAGGCAAACATTATATATTAAAACCTTTGTATAGTGTTCTGTCCGAGAAGGACAAATCCTGAAAATTGATTAAATTTAAATAATCACTAATTGAGGTTTTTTAATGGCAGATAATATAATAAAAATTAATTATGTTAATGGGAGCTACGTAGTTAGCGAGCCCGGATTTCCATTTGATGGAGAGTCAAGGCTTAAATTTGGGGCAGCACATGCAGTACCAATTGACGGAGGGTTTCTTGTTGTTTCCGAGGACTATGATAGAGACCATATAAGAATAGGCACTCTTAAAGAGCATGTTCTAAATGCAAATCCAGATTTTGTTTCAAATGAAAATGAAGCAAGAGTTAAGGCAAGAAAAAAAGCAATAGACCTTGCAGATACACTCCTAAGAAAAAGACCAGGGCTAGTTTTAGATGACTTTTCAGGAGTGATATAAATTCTAAATTATTTAATAAATATATCTGACAACATTAAAATTAATTAAGAAATAAAGAAAGCTTAAGCTTTTTTGAACAGAAAAAACTTTAGTTTTTTATGGACCAAAAAAGCACTTAAGCTTTTTTGAACTTTGTAATTATAGGCAACATATCAGCATGTCCTAAAAGAGCAGCTCTGCAACAATATCTCTCCAAGCCAAGCTCGTCAAGAACCTTTCCTGGATGCTCTCCAGCGTCGACTCTTTTCTTATATTCTTCGTATAACTGTCCGATTGGCTTTCCGCACCCGAAGCAACGCACTGGTATTATAATGTTATTTTTTCTCCTAGTTTGTTATGTAACTATACTGACAAATTTTGGTTTTTAAATCTTCCGTTCTTGCTTTTTAATCGAAAAGAAATCTCCTCAACTCTGCCGTGATTGGGTAAACTGAAGCACAAGACAAATAATTATCTATAATCCACTATCATTATCGGCAATAGGCTAACTATGTTTTTTAATGTGAAATCTAAAAATTATCTATATTTTAATTATCGAAACCTAATTAAACCTCTTTTACTAAACCTAAATATGACTGAAATAATCAATTTAAAAAAAGTGACCAAATATTACCACATGGGCGACAATATTGTAAAAGCCCTTGATGGAATAGACATTAAAGTCAGTCTAGGAGATTTTGTAGCAATAATGGGTCCTTCCGGTTCAGGAAAATCCACTGGAATGAATTTAGTAGGAAGTTTAGACTTACCAACAAAAGGAAATATTTTCCTAGATGGAAAAGACATTTCCCATTTGAGTGAATCAGATCTTGCTCAAATAAGGGGAAAGAAAATAGGATTTATCTTCCAGAGTTTTAATCTTATTCCAAATTTAACAGCCAAGGAAAACATCATGCTTCCTATGCTTTTTCAAAGCATTGAAAAAGAAGACAGAGAGGCAAGAGCAGAGAAACTTTTGAAAATGGTAGAATTGGAAGACAGAATGGATCATTTTCCAAATCAGCTCTCTGGAGGACAACAGCAGAGAGTTGCAATTGCAAGAGCTCTAGCAAATGACCCTGAAGTAATTCTTGCAGACGAACCAACTGGAAATTTAGACACCAAAACAGGAGAAAAAGTAATGACTTTCCTAGAAAAGTTCCATAAGGAAGGAAAAACAATAATCATGGTCACTCATGACCCACAAAAAGCCCTAGATCATGCAAAAACAATATATTGGCTTAAAGACGGTAAAATAGAGAAAGTTACAAAGAAAATAAAAAATAAATGGAAAGTGGTGAGATAAACATGATTAGAGATTATATTTCTCTAGCTTTTGACAATTTAAAGCACAGAGGTCTAAGATCCTGGCTCACAATGCTTGGAATTTTCATAGGCATTGCCGCAGTCGTTGCTCTAATTTCTCTTGGACAAGGGCTCCAACAGGCAGTCCTTGGACAATTTGATGCATTATCAGCAGATAGACTAATAATTCAGAATGCTGAAACTGGATTTGGTCCTCCAGGAAGCACAGCAGTAACAAAACTTACAGAACATGACTTGGAGATAATATCAAGAGTTCAAGGAGTAGAGATTGCAGTTCCAAGACTTATTAGAATGGGAAAAGTAGAATACAACAAAGTTGCAAGCTTCAAATACATTGGAGATCTTCCAGATGATAAGGAAGAAGCAGCAATGGTCTATTCAACAATGAATGCAAAACCTATAGAAGGAAGACTTCTGACTCCCGATGATAGGGGAAAAATTGTTCTTGGAAATGATTTTCTAACTCAAGAAGAATTTGGAAAAGACATAAGAGTAAGTTCAAAATTAAATATCAACGGAAAAGATTTTGAAGTAGTTGGAATTATAGGCAAATTAAATAATATTATTTTTAATTCAGTAATTATAATGCCTAGGAAGGATATGAAATCTCTTCTAAATATTGGAGATGAGATGGATACAATTGCAGTAAAGGTTTCCTCCACAGATGTGCTTGTGGACACTGCCAGAAATATAGAAGAAAGGTTGAGAAGAGATAGAAATGAACAAGTTGGAGAAGAAGATTTCACAGTTCAAACTCCACAGCAAGCACTTAGTGCAGTAAACACAATTCTAAACATAGTTAATTTAATAGTAATAGGAATTGCTGCAATTTCTCTAGTAGTGGGAGGAATTGGAATAATGAACACAATGTATACTTCAGTTTTAGAAAGAAAGAGAGAAATTGGAATAATGAAGGCAGTTGGAGCAAAAAATTCAGACATTTTAACAATCTTCCTTCTTGAGTCTGGTTTGTTAGGATTAGCAGGAGGAATTATAGGCGCAATTATCGGATTATCTCTATCTTTCCTTGTTTCATTCGTAGCAAACTCATATCTGGGAACGGATCTTCTTAAAATAATAATTTCATATCCTCTTCTAATTTCTGCAATATTATTCTCCCTAATCATCGGCGCAATATCTGGTTTGTTCCCAGCAAGACAAGCTTCACAATTAAGACCAACGGAGGCATTAAGAGGATAAAATGATTTCAGATTATTTAATTTTATCATTTAGAAATTTGACAAAACGTAAACTTCGTTCCTGGCTCACAATGCTTGGAATTTTCGTTTCCATAGCAACAATTTTTGTCCTCATTGCAGTTTCTCTTGGCTTTCAAGTAGCAGTAGAAGAACAATTCAAAATGCTTGGAACAGATAAGTTTTTCATAATGCCCAAAGGACAGCTCGCTGGCCCTGGAACTTCAGGAGCAGTAAGTTTAACCACAGCAGACGCAGATGTTGTTAAAAGGATGGCTGGAGTAAAAGACATATCCTCCATTTACATTGCAAGTTCTAAAATAGAATTCAAAAATCAAAAAAAATATTTTATGGTGGCTGCTTTTCCATCTGACCAATGGAAATTATTCAGAGATATAAGTTCATTCAAACTTGATGAAGGGCAATATCCCAATGAAGGAGATAGGGGCAAGGTCATTTTAGGAAGTCAATACAAATACAATAAAATATTTGACACTCCTTTAAAAGCAGGAGATAAAATAAAAATTAATGATATTGATTTTAAGGTAGTAACTATTCTCTCTTCTCTTGGAAATCCCCAAGATGATAGAAATATTTACATGTACTATGAAGACTTCCAAAAAATATCCAATTCAACTTCAATACAAGAAATAATTGTCCAAATCAATCCAGGAGAAGACATAAAAGAAGTTGCAGATAGAACAGAAAAGAAATTAATGAATTTCAGAGACGTTACAGAAAAAACAAAAGACTTCACAATATTAACTCCAGAGGAACTCTTAGCTAGTTTCGCTTCAATTCTTAGCATAGTTACTGGATTCCTTTTGGGAGTTGCAGCAATCTCCCTTTTAGTAGGCGCAATAGGAATAACAAATACTATGTACACCTCTGTTTTAGAGAGAACAAAAGAAATAGGAGTAATGAAGGCAGTGGGAGCAAAGAACTCTGACATCTTGACAATCTTCCTCATTGAATCAGGCCTTCTAGGGCTCACAGGAGGAGTTATAGGCGTTCTTCTAGGCATGGGAATAGGCAAACTAATAGAATACATTGCAGTTCATTATATAGAAACCACTCTTCTAAGGGTAGTCTTCCCAACCTATCTCATTCTTGGCTGTCTAGCCTTCGCATTCCTCGTAGGAGCAATTTCAGGAACCTGGCCAGCATATAGAGCCAGTAAGATTCGTCCAGTAGATGCTCTCCGTTACGAATGAAATGAGTAACATTTTGGTTAGATACGAATAATTCTTTAGGAATTAATTAAAATAAAATTGCTTCCTTGTTTTGAATATCTGCAGGTGTAAATATTAGAAGAACATTTACGTTCAAAAAACCAAATATTTTGTTTGCACAATATTTCTATATTTATAGTAACATTTTGAACTTTTTCAGTAATATTCTTATCTGGAAGGAGATCCCAAGTAGCAGGTAAAGCCCATTTAGTTTCGCTTGTTTGCTGGTGCAAATCAACCCAATCAGAACATAACTTAGTATGATTAATGCCTCCATGAACAAAGAATTCTTCGCTCGATATACACTTAGAAACAAATGCTGGTGCCTCACCTAAATTCTTAATCTGTGGATTAAATCTTGTAGATTCATCTAAACGCAGAATGCCATTACAGCCGTCATCTACCCAAATATATGCTTTAGGCACAGTAAACCATGCTCTTACAATATCTCCTACTATTATTACAACCAATAAGGTAATCACAGCACTAATAATCAACCAATAAATCTTTCTTGCAGAATTCATTAATCAAACAAACAACACTTATTTATAAACTATTTGCAATCAAATTCTCAAAAATAAAATTCTAGATAAATCATTCAAATTTAACTAGCTAAACTTACTCAATCTTTCCATTTCAGAAAATGGAAATGGTCTTTTGTTAGAAACAAAAGTAATGTATCTCATTAATTTGTAATATTCCGTATTCCAATATTCGCAGAACTCAGCCATTCCTCTATTTCTCTTTCCAGAGAAAACAACAACAAGCCAATTAATAACTACCAATGCACAGATAACATATCCCCAAACACTTAATATAATCCCAGATACAATCCCTACAATAATTCTCATCCATGCTTCTTTTCTTTCTTTATTCATTTTATTTACAAAGAATTTTTCTTCTTCTTGTTTTTCTTATAATGTCTATAAATCAAATAACCTATCACTAAAATAATTAATATAACGATAGTATAATAAGTTGCGCTCTTTCCAGTGCTAGCCTTAGTACTCTCAAATGCACCCTCTTGGAAGACTATTTGAGCATCAATTGTTCTTCTTGTATTTGTCTTATCATTATAGCTCAATTCAACGTTTATTGGTCCAGCCTTAGGAATTGCACTAAAACTAACAGTAGTATCATCATTTGAGGCCAAGCTTCCAATAACCTTCTCACTAGCACCTATAACCTTAATATTCTCCTGCTCAGGAATAGTTACAATCAAAGATTCTGCATCATTCTTTCCAACATTAATTATACCCACCACAAAATTGTTTGTAGTATATGAATAATCATTCAGTATGACCTCAAACTCAGCTCTAACATTCTTAACAGAAACATTAAAGTTATCAAATGAATATTTAGAAGTATCACTAGATCCAATTGTTAACTTTGTCTTTACATTTGCATCCCCATCAACTGCATCTTTGTCAACTCTTAACTTGTAAGGAACAAGAACTGTTTGCTTATAATTATTTATAAAAGAGATTTCGTTAACATCGACAGCTAGAAGTTGTCCAGGATCTGAGGAAAATGGATATTCAGGAGCAATTTCAAATACACTTCCCTGACAATTTGGACTTCCCACCCCAGATAACTCAAAAACCAACTTAACATACTCTCCAGGAATAGCTGGATAAGGGTCCTGATTAATCAAACTAATAGCCATATCACATCCTGCGGCACTTACAAAACTCAAAACAAACAAAAATGCAAATGCGCTAAGTAAAATACCCTTTTTCATAATATACATTGGAAAAGCTAGTTTAAAAATGTTATTTCTAAGCTTTTATCTTGGAAGAAGACTCAACAAGCGCATTTATTCTATTCTCAACGTCCTTATTCTTCAATCCCTTTTCATTAAAGTCTTCCATTGTAACAAAAACAGCTCGAGGATTAGAAATAATTCCAAAATAACTCATTAAACCAGTCAGCTGATTTTGCACACTTATCACACTCTTCATCGTTGATGAATTAATTATAAATCCTGCAATCTTTCCACTAATTTTTTTATAATCCACAAATTCAAATAAATTCTTCAGAGCAGCAGAAATCATAGAATTATATATTGGAGTACAAACGATAAGAACATCGGCCCAATAAATTAAATCAACCATTGCCTTTGTCTCCTTACTGGGAGATTTTGCAGAAAACATCTCCATCTTCCCAGAAGACAAATCAATCATTTTAACCTCATTTCCTTTCTTAGCATATTTCATGGCAATATTCGCAAGAATCCCAGTCCTTGATTTTTCCATCGGACTTCCCTGTATCACTAATACTTTCATAACCTATTAAGAAAAAACTCATTTAATTACTTTTCTCCAGAACAACTACAAACTAAAAATCGCGGCTATTTAAAAAAATAAAAAAAACTTTTTAAGGAAAATTTATTTCCTTCTTTTACCGTAGCTTCTTTGGAACTTACCAATTGCTACAATAATAACTCCGATGCCAACAATCCAAAGGAATAATTTTGAAGTTACTAGAACTACATCTAAAGCAGCTAGTATAATCAAGATTCCGATGATTGCGCACACCCATGCGGTTACTTTTGCCATCTCACACCTCCCATGTTATATCGAAGACAAATCCCTTTAAATAGGTTTCTTTTTTATTGCCTAGGAGCGGTAGGCCCAGCCCTATTAGACCCAAAATCAGGGCCCTTATATCCTCTACCGGCAGGAGCAGCTAGACTCACACTCTCAGTTTTTGCCTCTGGTTTTTCCTCAGGTTCATACTCTTTTGAAATAACTTCAAGAGCATCCAGCTCTTCTGCACTAGGAAGATAAACACTTTCTCCATTTTCATCAATATCCCATCTATCCTCTCCCAGTCTGTATTGTTCATCAATATATTTTTCTAATTTTCCAGATTCCGTTCCTTCACGCAAGGGCTGCCCCCAATTTTGCAGATTATAAACTGCTCCTGCTTCAAGAGCACCGCGCATTTTATCATAAATATTCATAATTGCAGTTCTACCTTCAGGAGGCAAACCTTGCATATCTCTTTGTTGAGCCATTAATACCTCTTCAAAAAATATTCCAACCATTCCACTCGTTTCATTGAATCTTACATCTAAACTATTTCTATTGCTAGCTAACCATCGTCCAATTTCATCGGAACCCTTAGAATCACTTCCATCTGGAATATCCATTTCACCATGATTCCAAGCATCCAAATATTGTTGGGCAGTTACTCATTGAATTAAAAGCCAATTATTCATATTTATCGACAATAAATATCCTTTTTAAGCATTTATGTCTTAGAATATACTTTTCTACATACCTAGACTAACTCTAGGGAAAACCTCCTAGAAGAAACCGTTAGGTTTCTTGTAGAATGGACATGTGGAGAATTGAACTCCAACCTCTGTGACGCGAACACAGAATTCTACCATTGAACTACATGCCCTTAAGCAACCACAGGAAAAGACTTAATAAGCTTATTTAATTTAATCTAACATGGTGAACTCTTTAGACTTAGCAGTAAATGCTTTCATGCAAAGCATTCAAACTCCCTTTTCAGTTAAGTTAATGTCAGCTATAACGTTCATAGGGGATGTAAAAGTTTTGCTCCCACTTTCAATCTTATTAGTATTATACTTATTCTATAAAAAAGAAAATCTTAAATCAAGTTTGATAGCAAGCACCCTTATTCTAGGAGTTTTAACAAGTGAAACTTTAAAATTCCTTGTTTCAAGAGCTCGCCCTGAAAATGCACTTATGAAATTATCAGATTATAGTTTTCCATCTGGTCATGTGCTAATGTCCACTTTGTTTTTCCTGTTGGTGATTTATTTATTCAAGAACTCTATGAAAGATAAAGTTTTAAGAAAACTATTTATAACAATGCTTATTATTATCCCAATATTAATTAGTTTCTCAAGATTATATCTCAACGTTCACTGGCTTACCGATGTAATAGCTGGAATAATTATAGGAATATTCTGGACAGCACTTTTCATAAAAATAAATAATTTAGAAACAAAAAGATAAATACATTATTGGAATTTTCAAATGACTGCTTAGAGGGTTTTTCAAAACCAGATATAAATAATTAATAAGAATAATAAAAGTTGATATCTTAGTCCAATGAATATAAAGTTATTACAATAGATAATTAAAAGTTTTTTTAATCTTCGCTATTTAATCTTAAACCTAATTCCTCTAAGTCCGTAGTAAATAAAAGTCAAAGCAATCAAAATATAAATTCCCAAAACCCAAGGACTACTAAATATCATCCAACTCAACAATGAAGATTTAACTTTAACGTCGGCAATATCATTATAAAGAAACGTCTGATAAACTGGAATAAAATACGAAATAATCAAAATTATTAAAATCAAAAGTCCAAACCACAAATATAATTTCTTATTCATATAATAAATAGCAAGAAATCATATAAAAAACTATCTCTCCAAAATATATTCAGGCGAATACTAATATTTATAACTTCAACTCTTTCAGAGTTGAATGGGTTAAAGATTCCGAAATATATTATTTTGTATAGGAATCTTTAAATACCTTAAGCAGTAGATATTGTAAATTCAAAAGAGGAAAATGGCAAAGAAATGTATTTATTGCAAAGAGGAAATACCACAAGAATCAGTTATTGACTTCTGTAGAAGATGTGGTGTTGGCGTTTGGGGAGAAAAAATGTTCCAAGCAATCTTAGATAACATGGAAAAATCAAGAACCAATGGAGATCTTTTCCAAGGTTCAGTTACAGATTCCATGGAAAGATCTAAACTAAGATAGTTTCCAAGGCCTAAAGAAACCTTTTTAAACCGTAGCTTCACAAGCGAGGGTAAAAGATTTGCAAGGCAAATCTTTTTAAACTAACTTTTTCAACTACTAATATGTTAAAACATCGAAGAATACGAACAAAGGGCAAAGTACCATTTAGCAAGTACTTCCAGCAATTCAAAGAAGGAGATGTAGTCGCAGTAACAAAGGAATTAGGTTTTATATTCGGTTACAAGAACACTCTTCAGGGAAGAACTGGAAAGATAATCTCAAAGAAAGGAGAAGCCTACGAAGTCGAAGTAAAGGACATAAACTGCCCAAAGACATACTTCCTTAGACCAATTCATCTAAAAAAAATACAATTGGCAAAATAAAATGAATCTAATAAACAAAAGACCAGTAACAATTGCAGAAGTGAAGGAGCATGTAAAAAACCTAGACGAAACTGCGCCAATCCACGCATACATAAAGAAATTCTCCTCTCTTTCAAAGGCCGATGCTCTAAAGCTTATAGAAGAATTAAGAGCACTAAACAATGTAAAACTTAAGGAAGAGAACTTCATAAAAATCGCAGACTTCCTTCCAGTTGATGCAGAAGACTTGAACAAAATTTGCAACGAGACAAGCTTATCAGAAGAGGAAATTCAAGCTATTCTAGCAATAGTTAAAAAATATTCTTAACAACATGACAGACAAAGAAGACTATGCAATCATCCTAGATTACTTACCTTATGGATATCCAATGGGTGGGAAAATGAATCCAGTAGCTCAAGCCATAGGCGTTAACTCACTAATTCTTCTAGAATTAGTTCCGCGAAGAGGAGTTACTTTGGAAACAAAAGAAAAGGTTTATATAGGACAAGATAAGAGAGATAAGATATACTTCATCTCCGGAAGACTCCAGAGAGAGAAGATAACAGAGACTGCAAAGATCCAACTACAGGAGTTCGTCTCCAATTTAGTTGCGGAGCAGGAAAAGAAGTTCGTAGATTTCTTTAACCATGCTCAGGCAATGAACTTGAGACTTCACCAATTGGAACTTCTTCCAGGCTTTGGAAAGAAACACACCAAAGAGATTTTAGAGGCAAGGGAAACCAAACCTTTCGAATCATTTGAAGACATCAAACAAAGAATCACAAGCATTCCAGATCCAAAAAAAGCTGTAGAAAAGCGAATTCTGGAAGAGTTGCTTGAGAGACAAAGGTTCAACCTTTTTGTACACTAAAATGGCAGAAGAAAAAAAACAAGAACAAAAGAAGCAAGAGAAAAAACTAGAGCAAGCTAAAAAAGAGAAGAAAGTAGAGAAGCCAATAAAGGAAGATTTACACGAATCACTTATTAGAATTTACAGCTATGACATCCCTGGAAGTAAACAACTTTATCCTGGGCTAACTAGAATCAAAGGAGTATCCTGGACAATTTCTAACGCAATATGTTTAATCTCAAAAATTTCAAGAAATAAAAGGATATCTGAATTATCAAAAGATGAAATAAAACAAATTGAAACACTCCTAGACAATTTAGCCATTCCAGACTTTTTGAAAAACAGACGAGCTGACCCAATAACTGGAAAGACAGAGCATCTTACAGGAACAGACTTGGACATTGCAAGAGACTTTGATATAAAGAGACTCAAGAAGATGAAATCATATGTTGGAGTAAGACATTCTCTAGGCCAGCCAGTAAGAGGACAAAGAACAAGATCTCACTTTAGAAAGAATAAGATTGCTGCAATAGGAGCAAAAAAACCAGCTAAACCAGGAATGCCTGCACCTTCACCAGCACAGGGAGCGAAGAAGTAAGATGATAAGGAAAAGAAAATTATTCGCAAGACCAAGAAAGGCATATGAAATTTCTAGAATTAAAGAAGAAAATGCTCTCATGAAAGAATATGGTCTAAAGAACAAGAAAGAAATTTGGAAGACACAGGCAAAGGTTAATTATTTCAGAAGAAGAGCAAAAGCACTTGCAAAGGCTTCTCTTGAAGAACAAAATGTCTTCTTCGGAAAATTACAAAACCTTGGTTTAAACACAAACACCATTGCAGACGTTCTAGCATTAAAAATCAGAAACCTCCTAGACAGAAGACTTCCAACAATAGTTCTAGGAAAAGGTCTTGTTAAAACAATGGGACAAGCAAGACAATATGTAGTTCATAAAAAAGTTTTAATCAAAGGCAGTACAGTAAACAGCCCTAGCTATATTGTTCCAGTCACAGAAGAAAAATTAATTTCCTTGAAAGTTAAAGCAGCAAAACCAAAACCTGCCGTTCAGGAAGCTAAACCCGAGGCAACAGCATAATGGCAAAAGAAGAAGGAAAAACTAAAGTTACTGAAGAAGAGATAAAATCCAAAGATGCAGTTACCACTAAAGATAAGCCAACAGAAGTCAAATCGGATAAAGTTCAATCAGAAGATAATTTAACCGAAGTCAAATCAGATAAAAATATAAAATCAGAAGATAAACCCGCTACATTAGATAATATAAAAGAAGAAAAGCCATTCAGAGAAGTAAGAGAAGAAAAAGCAGCAATAGCATATATTCAATCAACATCAAACAATACTTTTGTTCACATTACAGACCTGGCAGGAAACACAATTTCCAGAATTTCTGGCGGAATGGTTACAAAGCACTCAAGATTAAAAGCAGATCCTACAATTGCAATGTTCGCAGCAAAAAAAGCAGCAGAGAGAGCAAAAGATTTAGGAATAAACGCTCTATACATTAGAATAAAAGGAAAAACAGGAGCAGAATTTGGAGTCGGCCCAGGAGCACACTCAGCAGTTAAGTCATTGGAAAAAGAAGGATTTAAAATAATCAACGTCCTAGATACCACAAGAGTAGCTAGAGGCGGACCAAAGCGTAAGGGTGGGAAAAGGGGTAGACGTGTTTAATAAAATGATAAATAAAATAATTCAATCAGTTAATATTAATAATAGAGAATCAGTAATAAATATTGAGAGATTAAATAATATTATAATGGAGGCAATCGATAATTAAAGATTTGTAAAGCAAATCTTTAAAACCCATCTTTTCATTATATTAACATGGAAGTAATAACAAACACAGATGCAAAATTAGTTTTAAAATTAGCAATCTCAGAATCTCTTGCCAATTCAATAAGAAGATCTGTAAGCGAAGTTCCTACTCTTGCAATTGATGAAGTAGAGATATACAAAAACGATTCGGCTCTTTACGATGAAGTTCTGTCCCACAGACTTGGCCTTGTCCCATTGGTAACTGAAAAATCAATGACTGCGAAGACAAAGATTGATTTGAAGCTGGTTAAGGAAGGACCATGCACAGTTTATTCTGGAGATTTGAAGGGCGGAGCAGATATAGTCGAAGGAAAGATTCCACTAACAATTTTGGGAGAAGGACATAAAATAGAATTAGTTGCCTCTGCAATTTTAGGAAAAGGCACAGAACACGCAAAATTCGTTCCAGGAATGTGCTTTTACAGACACGTACTTGAAGTAAAATCTTCTCCAGACATAGACAAGCTAGTTCAAAAATCTTCAAGTTTAATAAAAGCAGTTAAATCAGGAAGCAAGTGGACATGCGATCTTCCAGATGGAGTTATTGAAGACATAATCAAGATAGAAAAAGATGCAGTCAAAGACACTGAAGAGTTATTGTTGGTTGTAGAATCATATGGAAATATGTCTGCAAAGGATATTTTTGCAAAAGCCGTTGAAGCCTTGGAAGATAACTTAGATGAAGTTGTTAAGGCTTTGAAATAATCAGTTATTTTTCTATACATATATACCATATTAATTTTGCAGACAAAGGAAGAAATAGTATTGGTCTATTGATTGCTCCAAATAACCCTGTGGCTTGATGTGATTGGGATTATTTATTTGTGGTTTGGGCTTTACCCCTACATTTTTACTATAAAGCAAACATTTATAAATATGTAGTGCCAAGATAATTTATGGTAAATATAAGAGAAAAGAAAACTGGAGAACAAACATATTACTACCTTGAGCATAGCATAAGAGAAGGTAATCGAGTGATTAAGAAAGAAAAATATCTTGGAAAAGAAATACCTAAAGATATTGATAAGATAAAAAGAGATTTTGTTGTTGAGATATATAAAGAAAAATGGTTTTCTGATTTTGAGAATATAAAGAAAAAGTATATTCAAGAGCAAAAAATAATGCCTCCCTCTTCTAGAGCTAAGCAAAGAGAGACATTTGCAGTAAAGTTTACATATAACACCCAAAGGATAGAAGGTTCAACTCTAAGCCTGAAAGATACTTCTAATTTATTAGAACGCGGAATTACTCCATCTGAAAAGCCAATCGGTGATGTAACAGAAGCAGAAGAGCATAAGAAAGTATTTTATGAAATGTTAGAATATAAAAAAGATCTTTCTCTTCAGATTGCAATATATTGGAACAAGAAATTACTCGAAAAAACCAAACCAGACATAGCTGGTAAAATTAGAGTTCACCAGGTAGCAATTTCAATAAGTAAATTTATGCCTCCCCTACCTGCTGAAATTGATTTTCTATTGAAAGAATTTTTTGATTGGTATCACCAGAATAAAAATAAGCTTAATCCAGTTGAACTTGCGGCTCTAGTACATTTAAAATTTGTTACAATTCATCCATTTGGAGATGGAAACGGCAGAATATCTAGGTTAATGATGAATTTTGTCTTGCATAAATATGGATATCCAATGTTAGATATACCTTACACAAAAAGAAATAGCTATTATACTTCACTTGAAAGAAGTCAGGTTAAGAAAGATGATTCTCCCTTTCTAAATTGGTTCTTTAAGAGATACATAAAAGAGAACAAAATTTAAAGTCCGTCTATTTTGGCGTTAAAGTGATTTGGTTGTTGACAATAATTTTATAATTTTTATGGCTACTCGTGTAATATCTTCAAAAGAAAACTATATCACATCTTTTTCCATTTGTCACGAACTAACTCTCTATTCAATCTCTACAATCCCAAATAATTCTGCATAGTAACATTTAAAACCCAATTTTCCGTCAACGATTTATGAAAAGAGAAATTTCGATTTTAAGGGGTTACCTCAAAATAAAATGCCTTAATAAGTCTTAAATAAAATCAAACGACAACATAATTATCTAATAAATATTTATATTTTCCGATAGAAAATATAAAACA
>Ga0208373_1003773_pt1 | contig 14452 bp, 11 predicted proteins | sample RifOxyC2_FD_184036 | JGI IMG/M metagenome (GOLD analysis project Ga0208373, IMG submission 184036) | Soil microbial communities from Rifle, Colorado - Rifle Oxygen_injection C2 (SPAdes) | ecosystem: Environmental > Terrestrial > Deep subsurface > Rock core/Sediment | place: Rifle, Colorado...
GCGGGCGCGCGCGGGCTGGATCCACAACCTCCAGAGCCACTCAAGCCCCATCCGACGCAGACGTTCTGGTGCGCGGGGCAACACACCTCCGATCATATCAAAGGCTCCGCCAACCCCGATGGCGATACGGATCCCCGGAAGCAACGGAAGCAGTTCCCGGATGAATCGCTCCTGTTTCCCCTGCCGTTTTCCGTCTCCCTGCCCCAATCCGACGACCAAAACGTCAGGAGACAACACACGAATCCTGTCCACAACCTCTGCATCATCTTCCACGGTTGTTGCGTCTCCACGCACCTTTCCCGGATTAACACAGGTCACCTCAAGCGCCGGAAAAAAATTTCGAAGACGATCTACTGTCTTTTTTTCACTTCCGTCCCTGCCTCCCACCAAGACAAGCCTCTTTTTTTCCCTAGCACAAATTTCAGCCAGCAAAAGCAGCACGTCTACGCCAGGATGGCGAGAACGCAACCGGTGGTCGGCAAGAGCCGCGCAGGCAAATCGAATCCCCACACCATCCGGGAGAGACAAATCCGCACGGTTCAACAAATCACGAAAAACGGGATTGTCCCGCGCCTCCAAGAGAAATTCCGGATTCGGGGTCACGATGACCCGCGGGGTCTTTCCACGCAGCCATTCCAAAACTTGCCCTTCCCATTCCTTATGGGAAAGATCATCAAAACGAACGTCGAAAAGATAAAAAGAGTCCATAGACAAAACGGAGAAAGAAAGACTCACCTTTTGGGGGCGAGTCAAGGCATCGAAACGATCAACCCTCTTCCTCTGGAGAGAGGACATGGGCTCTTATCAAAACTCTTCTCCAAATCGCTTCCCTCCTTCTTGCTTCTCTTTCCAGTGTGAGAGAAGCAAACGTGGGAGAAGCATAATTCGGCGTTCCGGGGAGTCGTCGGCTTTCCAACTCGACAAATCGAATCCGGATTTTGGTAAAATCCGGAAAATGATTCCCCAGATGATCCCGTTCAAGGAGAATAAATATATCTTCCCAAGACGGGATGACAATCCGATAAACAGGCCGAGGTCGTCCGCCACACCTGCGACAGATCGCCGTCACCTCCAAAGCCCTCATGATCTCTCCTCGGGAAAGAGGTTAAAGGAACATGCACAAAAGGAACCTACTCTTATAGAACACTATTTCTCTTTTCTCATCAAGGAAAAGATTGACGAAAGATAAAATTGAGCGCTAGACTGGTTTTAATGCCCCAACCCTTATGCGTTTTCCGTTTCGCGTCATGCTCCTTGTTTCCTTTTCCGTGCTTGCCACCCAAGCCGCTTGTTTGTGGTGCCCGATGAACATTGGGGCTCCAATGGCCCAAGCAGCAGAGCTTTGTCCCCAAACGGTTGTTCCTGTCTCTTCCCCCTGCCCTCTCACCCACGCCTTTTCAGAAAGCGAATTTTCTTCTTTTTCCCTTCCAAATCTTTCGCCTGTTGTTTTCCTCCCTCTCCTTCCCCCTCCTCTTTCGACTTTTTTTCCTGTTGAAATCTTCCCGGACGCTTTTCACCATCATGACCTGATCCGAGGACCAACCCAATCAGAAAAACTCCTCCGCGCCATTTTCAAGCGGGAATAGAGACCACCGCCCTGAACGGATCTAAAAGGATCCGTATCTTTGCGTCGTGTTATCTTTTCTCTTTCCTATGAATCAACGTACTATTTTCATCCGCGGAATGCATTGCCGTTCTTGCGAACTGCTCCTTGAAGAAGCCATTGGGAAAGTCCCATCTGTCACGAAGGTCACCGCAAACCAACGAAAAGGCGAAGCGGTTGTCGAATACAAAAAAGATCCGCCTTCCCCTGCCGATCTGGAAGCGGCTGTCTCGCAGGCAGGGTATACGGTAGGAGAATCTTCTTCTTCCAGGAAGCACCTCCCTTGGATCTCAAAAAATTGGCAGGACTATCGCCGTCTCGGCACGGGCGCCGTTTTCCTGCTGGCTGTCTATCTCCTCGCGCGTTCCTTCGGTCTGCTAGATGCTTCTGTCTCTTCCCAAAACGTCACCTGGCCGATCGCCCTCACGGTCGGACTAGTGGCCGGCGTTTCAACCTGTATGGCTCTGGTCGGGGGGCTGATCCTAGGCATCTCCGCACGTCATGCCGAACGTCATCCCGAGGCAACGTCCTGGCAAAAATTCCGTCCACATCTGTATTTCAACGTAGGACGCGTCGGGGGTTATGTCTTGCTGGGTGGACTCCTCGGGGCGCTTGGGAGCGTCTTTACCCTCTCGAACTCCGCTCTCTCTCTTCTCACGGTCGTTGTGGGTGTGGTCCTCGTCGCCCTTGGTCTTAAACTGACCGGCCTTTCCCCGCGCCTGCAAGAGACGGTCCTTACACTTCCGTCTTCCCTTGCCAAACGACTTGGCATTGGCAAACACCAACGCGAATACAGCCACTCCTCCTCCTTCCTCACCGGCGCCCTGACCTTTTTTCTTCCCTGTGGATTCACCCAAGCCATGCAGGTCTTCGCCATCAGCACAGGCAGCTTTAAACAGGGGGCTCTTGTGATGGGAGCGTTTGCCTTGGGGACGGTTCCCGCCCTCTTGGGGATTGGCGGCCTGACCTCGGTCATCAAAGGAACGTTGGCAAAACGATTCTATGCCACCGTCGGTTTGGCGGTCCTCCTCTTCGGGATCTTCAACCTTCGCAACGGCCTCGCCCTTGCCAATATTTTCCCCGACCGCTCCTCCCCAACAAAAACGACATCGGTAGCAACGGTTCCGACGGAAAATGGGATTCAGATCGTGCGCATGACGCAAGCATCCAACGGATATATTCCGCGCTCGTTCACGATCCAAAAAGGAGTACCCGTGCGCTGGATCGTAACGTCGACATCCCCTTTTTCCTGCGCCTCCCAGCTCGTCGTCCCTTCCCTGAATATCTCCGCGTCGCTTCAATCCGGAGAAAACATCATTGAATTCACCCCGACCAAAACAGGCACCATCCCGTTCTCCTGTTCCATGGGTATGTATCGGGGATCCTTCACGGTTGTAGAAACAGAAGCTGTCGGATCTATCCCGTCGTCGTCCGGAGGCTATCCGATTGTCAAATAACCCTATGGTTCTGTCATCTCCCCTTTCCCAAAAACAAAACGTGGTATTGACCATTACAGGCATGCACTGCACCTCCTGCGCCGGGGTCATTGAACGTGCCCTCAAAAAACTCCCAGGCATCAAAGAGGCGCGCGTTAATTTCGCGGCAGAAAAAGCCCACATCGTCTTCGATGCAACAGCGACGGATGAAACAACCGTCATTGAAACAATCCGAAAAATAGGTTATCGAGCGGAATCTGCTGCCTCGACAACGCCGGAAGCGGATCGAAAACGGCGCGCGCAAGAAATCGGGCGCTTTCGTTGGAAATTCCTGGCGGGCATGCTGCTGAGCCTGCCTATGCTTTTCTTCATGATTTTGGATTTCGTCTCCGGATTCCCTGGACAGGCCTTTATCCTTCCGTGGGTCGGCATTCTTTCGCTCTTGTTTGCAACGCCGGTTCAATTCCTGATCGGCGCCGGATTCTATAAAGGATTCTGGTCGGGATTACGCATGCGGACCTTCAACATGGATAGTCTGATCGCAATCGGGACATCCACGGCCTACTTCTACAGCCTTGTCCAGCTAATCGCGTACGTTGTTTCTTCGGGTCGCCTTCTTGCTCCCTATGGAGAAAAAATTCCGGATCTGTATTTCGAAACCGCGGCATTCCTCATCACGTTTGTCCTTTTGGGAAAATGGCTGGAAGGCAAAACAAAAGGACAGACGTCAGAAGCCATCAAAAAACTCATGGGCCTCCAGGCAAAAACAGCCCGAGTCATTCGAGATGGACAAGCGTTCGATGTTCTGATTACCGACGTTGCAACAGGCGATCGCGTTCTCGTACGCCCCGGAGAAAGCATCCCGGTGGACGGCGTAATAGTGAAAGGACATTCGTCCGTAGACGAATCCATGCTCACAGGCGAAAGCGTCCCGGTTGAAAAAAATGAAGGGAATACTGTCATTGGTTCAACAGTGAACAAAACTGGCAGCTTCGAATTTACAGCCACAAAAGTGGGTGGCGATACGGTGCTCGCACAAATTATCCGACTCATTGAGGAAGCACAGGGATCGCGCGCGCCCATCCAGGCGTTTGCGGACCGCATTTCTTCCTGGTTTGTTCCAGCCGTCATTGGCATCGCCTTTCTTACTTTCCTTGTCTGGTTCTTCCTCCTCGGGGCATCTCTAAGCTTCGCCCTCATGGCGTTTACAGCCGTGATTGTCATCGCTTGCCCGTGTGCCCTGGGTCTTGCAACTCCCACAGCCCTCATGGTGAGCACGGGGAAAGGAGCCGAACACGGCATTCTCATCAAAGGAGGGGAACCCCTTGAAATAGCTCGAAACGTAAAAACGATCGTCTTTGATAAAACTGGAACGCTGACAAAAGGAAAACCGGAGGTAACGGACATTCTTGGACTGGCGGAATCGGATGAAGACGCAATCCTTGAAATCGCTGCTGCTTTAGAGCGGCAATCAGAACACCCGTTGGCTGAGGCTATCTGCCGATACGCGGAAGAAGAAAGGGTCACCCTGCCGGAGGTCTCTGACTTCCAGGCGATTCCTGGCCATGGTGTCCAAGGAATCATTCATGGAACCCTGCATTTTTTTGGCAACCGGCGACTGATCACAAACAACCTTGGACTGGATTTGGCTTCCGCAGATCGAAAAATCCGCAAACTTGAGGAAGCGGGAAAAACAGCCATGATTCTTGCGACAAAAGAACGGATGCTTGGCATTGTGGCCGTTGCCGATACCATCAAAGAGTCGTCGGCTCAGGCTATTGTTGCCCTCAAACGAATGGGGCTTCATGTCTACATGATCACCGGGGATAATGAACGGACTGCTGCTGCCATTGCCAAACAGGCAGGAATCGACCATATACTCGCAGAAGTCCTTCCTGAGGATAAAGCGAACGAGGTAAAAAAACTGCAAGGAACCGGAATAAAAGTCGCCATGGTCGGAGACGGCATCAATGATGCGCCGGCCCTGGCTCAATCTGACCTGGGAATCGCCATGGGAAGCGGCACGGACGTCGCTATGGAAACCGGTGGCATGGTGCTTATGAAAAGCGATCTAATGGATGTGGTGAAAGCAATCCAACTCAGTCGGGAAACCGTTGCAAAAATCAAGCAGAATTTGTTCTTCTCCCTGTTCTACAATGTTATCGGTATTCCGATCGCTGCGCGCGTTTTTGCCGGAATCGGCCTTGTGCTGCGGCCGGAACTAGCCGGCCTGGCCATGGCCATGAGTTCTGTTTCGGTTGTTCTCAATTCCCTCACTCTGCGCCGCTTTCGACCTAATAAACCTAATTGGTTGTCCCTGGCAGCGCCCGTCCTTATGGTTCTCCTCTTCACCGGATTCTTCGTGGAATTCGCACGCTGGGGAGCAGGAAAAATGGAGTAAAAAAATTAAAAAGCTGGGATGTTACCCCCAGCTTTTTTTTATTTTTTTCCCTTTGGTTTCTTTTCTTCCTCCTCAATTTGTTCCCCTTCTTTCAACTGTTTCTGAATGTGCTCCCAGCGACGGAGGAGAAACCGTCGGACCTCTGGTGCTTCGGTTTGAGCGATCTCTTTTGCCTTCACATAAGCGTCCACGGCTTGCTCCACCAAAACTTCATAACGCTCGCGACTCATCTCACGCAAAGACGCGAACTCGCTCAGAATTTTTTTCTGAAAATCCGCGGCTTTGCGGTTCAAGTCTTCCCCCATCTGCTGGCCCCGGCGGCTCCTGAAAAAAATTCCCGCTACCAAACCAGCAAGCGCCCCCATGAAAAGACCCCGGCCTATTTTTAAGCGTGTTGAAGGATGTTTTTCATTTTCCATAGGCATACAAATAACGTATGGAGCTATCTTACCACGTTTTTTCCTCTGGCGAAAATTGCTTCGTTAAAAAATAAAAAGCGGGGGGGTGGAGAAGAGGCGTTGCAGCACTCCTTTCACCCTCCCGCCTCGTTGTCCTCGATAGGACGTGAGTGAACCCCCCTTCGCGTTCAGCGACTGGTTGCGCGGAAGGAATGGATGACGCTCTTCCCTTCCTCCCAGTAAGCAGCGCTCGCGAAGCCGACGTTGCCGTCTCCCAGGTCGCCGTCCCAGGTCCAGGTCCTGACAAAATCAGTCCCGCTGATTCGCCCGCCCACCTGGTAGCCTCCCCCGTCCAGCGGGCTAACTGTCAGGGACAAGACGAGGTTTTGAACGCCCGCCCGGATGGTAATAGGCTTGACGTAGAGAGAGTAACCACCATTGTCGTCATCCTGGATCCAGCGCGCCGCACAGCCCCCGGCCACGCACTCCACCTCCAGCGTGGGAGAGAAGTACCCCCCGCACCCGTATCCACCACCTTCCTCTCCGACAAATACACTGATCAGGGTGTCCTGGGTATCGACCGGGGCATGCCTGTCCGGTTAAAAACCCAATAGATTCAACTGTTTTTTAATACTCTCATCTGGTATTTGTAACGGAGCTTCAGAAATAAGCTCAACTAAGCATTTTTTGTCGAAGAGGGAGACACTCAATATTTGTAGAATTTCGTAGGAACTTCGGTCAATCTGGAGGTTCTTTTTTGTTATGGCGACGAGAAGGTAGGCACAAAGCGCGATGCAGATTTGTGTTTTCACCGCGTTCTCAGAATGTCCCCAGAATGTTCTTACGCCCAGATGTTGTTTGATCCATTTAAAGAAAAGTTCAACCTGCCATCGGTGCTTGTAAAGTAACGCGATGGTTTCTGCCTTGCTCGTAAAATCGTTTGTGAGAAACACGTACGTCTGTTTTGTTGTCCCATCCTCATACTTGATCCGTCGAAGTTTTTCAGGATAGTGTTTCGCACTTTCTTTCGTCGCAAGGCGAATGATTTGATCGCAACGCACTCCTGTTTTTTTATCGACGTGATTTGAATACAGCCTCTGCCAACGGATTCCTCTTTTTAACCGCGTGACGAAAAACGCTTTGGCTTCGTGGACGCGGAACAACCTTCTGAAATCCAGATACCCGCGGTCCATCACGTAATATGCTCCCGGTTCAAAAGTGAGAGAATCCAGATACGAGACATCAGACATGTTTCCATCAGAAAGATGAAAGAATGCTGGGATATGGCCTTTTAAGTCCAACCCAAGGTGGAGTTTGATCGTCGAACGCTCCTCGTGAACACGTGCCCAAAGAAACAAGCTTAAACACAATTCAATGGTTGTGGAGTCTAAAACGTAGACGCTCCCGTTCAGGTCTTCCATAGACAGCGGATCATTCGTATACAACGATTTGGCTTTCTCAATCAGTACCTGTGCGTAATCACGATAAATTCTCCAGTCACGGTGTTCATTGGCATCAGCAAGAGTTGTTCGGATGATCGAAGAACGGAAACCAAGATGGTAGAGTTTTTCTTGATGAGCCTGAAGACAAACAACGACGTCGCGCAAACTTTCGCGAAAAGATAACTGGCCAAAGGCCATGGCTAAAAACTGTTCGAAACAGGTGAAGTGCCGGACAGAACGGAGACCATGATAACGAGCAACACATTGATTAAACTCATATTGGCTAACCTGCTTCATAATTTGTGCAAAAACGTATTCCCCCTGATGCATACAAAAAAATTGATGAACAAGCTCATCAATTATCCCTCGAAACCAAATTGAAATCGTAAAATCTTTTTTCTTAAAAAAATCGCTCAACGAAGTGACATTGTGAAGGTGAGATAAAAATTAACCGGACAGGCATGCGACCGGGGGGAGGGCGAAGTCAGCGCTGACGGTGTAACCCGTCAGGCTGGTGGCGTCCCAGATGTTCGATGTGTTACAGGTCTCGCCAAACATTTCGACACTTGATTCCCCACTCCACACGCACACCCCCTCGCCGTCGCAGAACCAACGCGGATCCTCCGTTGCGTACGGATCCGTGTCGAACCCTTCGTAGTAGTGCGACGCTGCGTTCGCACTCGCGGTGTTCGCCAAAACGATCATTATTAAAAGAGCAACAATCAGACGCATAAGTCCTCCCTAGACATTGATGTGGCGTCGTCGTTTAACCTCCGGGACGACAAGAGGGGATGGTTATCATCCAGTGGAGGAGAACCTCTTAAGATAGATTCCCGCCCATCGAATGACATAGCTGTCTTCAGCTTGAAGACAGACAACCCTAGTTTGAATAAGAAAATTCGTCAAGCCACTCCTTGATAAGCCGCTTGTTTAATTGGGCACTACGGTTCCAAACGGTTTGTTTCCCCCTTCACAAGAATCTCGACTGTTTTCACTCCACTAAACTGGCGCGCGGTATCCGTCACTTCGGAACTGATCGACCCAACCAAACACGATCCACCCAAGGGGCCCTCCACTGCCCCCTTCAAGTCCACAACCAACGTTCCATCTTCCTTCAAAGCAAGATCCTTGAGTTCCGTCAAAAATGGAAGAGAAGAACGATACTGTTCCTGCCTTTCTGCTTCTGACGGCCCTTGGAGAAGGAGAAGCAGAGCCGTGCGGGCCGGAGACGGCGTTACCGCAATGGATCGCAACACGGGAAACGTTTTTGTACAGGAAACGTCCGGATCCATCCGGTCGTTCAGAAAAAAGAGATTGACGGTCTGCGTTCGCGTGTCCATCAGCCTGACCGGAACCCGAACCACGTTCTCATCCGAACCATCTTTGGCCGAAGCATTATAGACCTCAATCGTAAGATTCGGATCCGTGACAGCCGGAACAGCTATCCAAAAATCAATGTCTCCGAACTGCCCGATGTCCGGCGCAGCGGCCATGGTCGTTCCTTGAACAAGAATAGTATTCTCGCTGTTTAACAAACGCCAAGACACGACGTTTTCAAATACGCGCGCCTGTCCTTTTACCCGAAAAGGGGGTGTTATCTGGCTCCCAACCAACGGCGTTGTGAGGAGGATATTTTCATTTCCAGATGGCTGGGGAAAGGCGTCCGTTGCATTGATCTGGCCATCGTTTCCCTTCGCAAATTCAGATTGAACGCCCTGACCCGTCTTCGAGCACCCAATACCCAGGAGAATCATCAAACCAGCCAAAAGGAACAGGTTAGAACGAAAAAATTTTTGATACATAGAATACGGGATTGATCCCTTCCCCTTGACTTTACTCTTCAAACAGGTAATTTGCTATCGTGTTTTCGTTCGAAGCCGCTGGAAACCCATAAGGTGATGGAGAAAAATGATGGATGGACTGAACCCAAGAGAAGTTTATATTTTCCATGTCTCCAAAGAAATAGGGGAGTATATCGAAGGAAAGGGAATAAGAAAACAACCCCTCAATGGGGTTCTAATGACGATCTACTGCACTGCCGAGGTTCCGGAACAACTCCTGACCCTCTTGCGTGGCCAGGATAAAAAAGTCTGGACCCTATCACGGTCAGATCTCTGACCTCCCTGTCTCCCTTCATCTGTTCATCTCTTGATCTCTTGTCCCATCTCGGCGCAAACCTCATTGCGCCGTATTTTTTTCAGGAAAATCGCCCCTATTCTCTTGCCAACGAAAAGCACCCGACAGACGAAGGGCTCCGGCAGGGTGCCGGGTGCTCTCGTCCGCGGGTGCGGAGTTTAATTCTGCCTCCTGGAACAGAATTCAATTTTTTCCTTTCTGATTTTTGACTTCCACCAGGATGGAAGCATCGGGATGAGAAGACCCGTGGGGGGGGAGACGTCTATTCATTATGACGGGTCGTAAAACCCGTCGCATCCCCCATCCGTTTGGGCAGTGCGCGAGGCCGTGCATCCCTCTGGATCTGCGGTATCCTCGCACTCCCACGCGACAGACGACATCGTAAAGACGCCGCTGACGTCCCTCCAGGTCCCCAACTGCCCAGCGCACCTGACCCCGAACTCGTAGCCGTTGGGGAATGACCACGAATTTGTGCTCTCAATGCCGGCGTTGATCCAAAACCCCCTCCCATACAGGTCGGGGGTGCAGGTCACAATGACCTCATTCGACCACGAGGACGGGGGGGTGAACACCAAGCCGAGGTCTGCGCACGATTTTTCGGCCGTGTTGCATCCCTCGTCCACCGTTCCGTCGCAGTCATTGTCCTCGCTGTCGCAGGCCTCCGTGGCTCCGGGGTGGATCGTGGCGTCGGCGTCGTCGCAGTCATCGGCGCTGAGGACGTACCCGCTGACTACCGAACAGGTCACGATCGACAGGGCCCCGTTTCCGTGCCCGTCGCTGTCCGCATCCAGGTACCAGGTGGTCGTGATGCCTTCGTCGATCTGCCCGTCGCAGTCATCGTCGATTCCGTTGCAGGCCTCCGTGGCGTAGGGATGGACGGCCGCGTTGGCGTCGTCGCAGTCGCCCTCGTCCCCGGTGTAGTCGTCACCGTCGTGATCCTCATCGGGGACGAACGTCGGCGTCACGTCAATCCCGCCGCCGATCGCGTCACAGTCCCCGTCGGGGCAGGAGCCACCGACGTCGAGAGCCGCACAACCGCCAACCAACACCGCCGCCACAAGGACGGCAAAAAATCTTCCGTTCATCGTGTTGTCCTCCGTTGGGCTGGTTTAAAACCAGCCCTTTCTGTTTTATTGACCCGCTGAATCTCTTACGAAATCCAGCGGAAAGAACCTCGTCCCCTCTTTGTCAGGGTGACAAAACAATATAACAGAATGAGGGAAAAAGTCAAGAGCTCCATTATCTCTGTTATCTCGTAAAGAACGAAATCGGCCCACTGGAAGTTCCCAGTGGGCCGACGTTGGCAGAAACAGGTACCTATGCCCATTTTTCTGCCGAGTTTTTTGTGACAAAGATCGTCTCCCGGCCGCCACTTTCATGCGCGACCGGGGTTGCGGAGGGCCTGAGGAGCCCGGGGGGGTGGGTCAGAAGTGAACCATTCCCCCCACCGTCACCCCGTAGGTCAGCTCTCGATCCCCACAATCGGGGACATACACTCCGCCTCCGAAACCGACCAGCCTCAGGCCCAGCCACCTGTAGGCCATCCATTCAAAGGATGGAGCTAGACCGACCTGGAAGACCGGGTTGTCGGCCAAAAGGACGCCGACCTCCACACCCGCCCCAATCCGGAAGCGTTTCCATCCGTATCCGCCTCCGATCAGGATGGTCAGGTCTGGGCTGGACTGTTCCGTGGCCCCCCCCGCGGTCGTGACAACCGCGTTATAGGCTGCGATTCGGAGACCAACGGCCGCAAACCGGCCTTCGGGTTGGCCCAGTTCGACCTGGGCGACGAAAGCCGGATTGACCCCCCTCCGGACGAGACTCCTACGATAAGAAGTCTGATCGTCGAGAATGTCCGGTGTCTGTCCGAGCTCGAGCCCAACACCGAACCTGACAAATTTGTCGAGTGACTCCTTTGTCTTGTCGGCGGTCGTCTTGGCCTCAGTCGCGCCCGTCTCGGCTCGGTTGGCCGTGGAAACGGCGGTGTTCGCCGTGGTCTTGGCACTATTGGCCGCGGAGATGGCTGTGGCCGCCGAGATTTTGGCTTCCCCGGCCGTCTTCTTGGCCTCAGTCGCGCCCGTCTCGGCTCGGTTGGCCGTGGCGTTGGCCTGCGCTGCCAAGCTCGCGGTCAGGGCCAGCTGTAGCTCGGCCTCTTCCCTGGCCTTTCGCCGCGCGGCCTGGCGCTTCAGTTCCGCATCCGTTGCTGCGCGGGTGACGATGGGTTGCAGGATCCTCTCATCGTACTGAATACCCTTGCAGGTATCCGTCCCGACGTTGACCCACGTGCACCCATGCCACTGGAAGCACCCGCAGCCTGCCTCAGGGGCCGTGTCCCCGCAGCTGTCAAAAGCCGCAGAGGCTTTTTTGGCCGTGCCCCATTTCCAGAGACACTCCTTTTCGGCCGCGTTGCGACCCTGGACTGCCAGAGACTCGGCCAGAGCATAGGAATCGTCTTCCTGAGCCGCCACGGGCGCGGCCACCAGCAGGAACAACCCAGCCAGCGCAAAGGCCAGCCACAATTTTGTACACATCGTTTGCCTCCGTGGGTGGGTCTGAGACCCACCCCTGCGTTCGGTTTCGTTTTCCAGGGGCCGGCCTTTCCGCACCCCTTTCCTTTTTCTTCTTCGTCCCACCCTTTTCGTGGCAGCAGGACGTTTTCAAATCTAACAGAACTTGAGCCCAGGAAACCCAGGCTCTACGCGGCAAAACCGCGTCGAGCCACAGATGTTTCCACCCGCGCTCAAATGGTCCGACGTCTGCTCAGCAGCCAGGAGGAGAGGCTACGAACGAACGTCGAACCACTTCAACACAGGTGGTTCTGGAAAAAAACGCTCTTTTTCCCCATTTAGGGAACAGGGAATCCTACCAGAAATGCTCAAAAATGTCAAGGGAGACCTCAAACAAAAAAACCCTCTTTTCTAGGGAAAATTCTCTCAACATTAAGGAAAATTTCATTTCCTTACCACATTCTCTACGGCAGCCCAAACACTTGGGGTACTCTTAGGAACCAGAATGACAACCTCGTCTCCGGGTTCGCCGTGAAAAAAAGTCACGCTCGCGGTCAAAACTTTGTAAATTTGCTCACCGCACAGAACGACGTGCAACCCAGAAGTGGCATCGTAGGCGAGCTTGCCGACAAGACGTCTACGCTCGATCGGACCGATCTGTTTAAAACGAAAACTGCCGTCCGCGGCAATCGTAAGCTTGAGCATGTCGCCTTCCACGAGACGCGACTTAGACGCGTAATTGGGTGGCACAGCGTAGGCGTTGCCATCGGACCCAACCATACCCTGGCCGTCGAACACCCCCTCGATGATGCGGGATCCGGAAATGTCGTCCAGAACCCGTTCTGATTCTTGCTTGGCGGTGATAAGGCGAGAGGTCACCGCCTTCCCTTCTTCTCTGCTCAGTGTTCCTTCAATCAGGCGTAGCGCGTTGCCAATCGCTTCCTGTGCCTGGCGCAAAACGGTTCGTGCCAGCTCCAGGCGCGCATCCGCTTCTGGATCCTTTTTTAGAAAAATGGAAGCTGCCGGAGCCTCTTCCGGTTCCGGTTCGAACGTATTTTCCTCCACGTCATCCAAAAACGCATCCAAAGACATATTCGAGAGCGAAGCTAGAAAGATGACTCCCCAAGGGGGGCTCCCTGTGCCGGAGAAGACCCTCCCAACTGGGAGCGCTCCAAAATTTCTTCTTCCACCATGGCCCTGTCGCGACCATATTTCAACCGCGAAAGTTGAAAGATAGCATCTGCAAGCTCGTGGTTATACTTTGGCCCTGGCACGGTCTTCATGGTAAACGGCTTGGCCTGAGAATTATCAATAATCATCTTGACGTACCAGGTGTACATGTCGGAATTGATAAGATCGTACCCCGAGAACGTCGGCGAATAAATCTTGTCGAACGTTTCCGTGTCTTCCGGACCGATGCGGGATACGAACATTGTTCCCACGTTGCCGAGCACGGCATCGCGGACCTCCGTCTTGTTGTTTTCCACAAGCTGACCCAAATACTGGTGGGCGATCGTTAGACACAAGCGGTACTTACGGGCCTCAGAAAGAATCGTTGCGATCGAATCCGTAATATAATTCTGAAATTCATCAATATAGAGATAGAAATCTTTACGCTGCTCCTCCGGAAGATCCGCTCGTCCCATGGCTGCCATTTGAAGTTTGGAAACAATGATGAGGCCGAGAAGTTTTGCGTTTACTTCCCCGGTCTTCCCCTTGGAAAGATTTACGAGAAGAATCTTTCCCTGATCCATGACCTCGCGGAAATCAAAACTATTACGGCTCTGGCCGATAATGTTACGCATCATCTCGTTTTCCACGAATCGACCAACTTTGGAAATGAGATAACCCAACATTTCGGATTTATGGAAGTCGCTGGTCTTGGCCATTTCTTTTTCCCAAAACGCCCGGACGATCGGATCCTTGAGTTTGGCGACCCACCCATCCGCGAATTCCTGATCCGAAAACATGCGCGGAATCTCGGCAATCGTCCCCGGATTCTTCGAATCGGACATAAGAGTGAGCATGACGTTGCGCATGTTGTGTTCAAACATGGGCCCGATCATCTCCGGCGGAAAAAGCTTATAGAAGATGGCAATCATTTCCTGAACAGCGAAGTCCTTCATGGTCTCGTCTTTGACCTCGAGCATGTTAAGGCCAAACGGTCGTTCTAAATCAGACGGACTAAAAACAATCACATCATCCACGCGTTCGCGCGGAATGTTCCCCAGAATCTGTTCCACCAGGTCGCCGTGCGGATCTACCACGCAGACCCCTTCGCCATTTTGAATGTCCTGCACGGCCATGCTGGCCAAAAACTGTGTTTTCCCGGAACCAGATTTTCCAATGAGGTACATGTGACGCTGGCGATCCGGACGCTTGATGTGAATGGGGTATTTCCGACCACGAAACGTATTGTAACCAAGAAAAATACCTTCGCCCGGACCAGGGACGTTGACAGGGGACGGAGCGCGCCGCGCGAGAAGCCATTGGATATTTGGCGTCTCTGTGGTCGGAAGCGGCAGATGC
>Ga0208373_1003779_pt1 | contig 14441 bp, 16 predicted proteins | sample RifOxyC2_FD_184036 | JGI IMG/M metagenome (GOLD analysis project Ga0208373, IMG submission 184036) | Soil microbial communities from Rifle, Colorado - Rifle Oxygen_injection C2 (SPAdes) | ecosystem: Environmental > Terrestrial > Deep subsurface > Rock core/Sediment | place: Rifle, Colorado...
ATTTTGTCAGCATAGAAGGTGTTGGTGACGGAAATACTATAACAGCAAATACAGGGGACATTTTGCATGTATACATAACAAACAAGCAGAAGAAAGCTTTGCTTACAATTACAAAGGATGTTGTTGGCATTGATGAAGATGAAACCAACGATATTCATACATTCAGCATAACATTAAGCGATGGACAAACAGGTACAATTGCTGAAGATTCATCATCTACATTCTTTGTGAATCCAGGCACAATAAGTGTTATTGAAGCGGAAGAAGCTGGATATGAACTAGCTGGATATTCACCAGCTGATATCACACTGGAATCTAATGGAGTAGGCGAAATTATAATAACAAACAGACAAAAAGCAACCATCGTTGTTTACAAAGATATTATTAACCCAGATGGAGCTGATGCGGAAGATGACAATGAATTTGCAATACAACTCAATGAAGCGAATGACCGCATGATATCAGAGTTAGCTTATACTTCTTATGGAGTAGAGGAAGGTATGTACACAATCCAAGAACTTTTGAATGATAACTACGATTTTGTTTTAATTGATATAGACGGAGAATTTTTTGACAGCAATTCTGTGGAGTTTTCAGTAGTAGAAGGCGACTATGTAGAGATAACAATAACAAATAAGCAAAAGAAAGCTACACTCACAATCACAAAGGATGTTTTAGGTCCGAATTCTGAGGATGTTGAGGACGGCCAAATATTTTCAATAACACTGAGCGATGGCCAGACAGGAACGGTCTCTGAAAATTCACCGGCCATATTCAATGTTAATCCAGGATTAATATCTGTAGCAGAGGTTGAAAATGACAATTATTATATAGTGGGATATTCACCTGAATCTATTATATTGAGTTCAAACTCACAAGGTCAGATTGACATCACAAATAGACAAGAGAGTACATCAGTTATGATAACTCCTGATCCGGCATTTACAGATAATACTCTTTTATGCAATGCAGAGGTATTCAACCTCGAAGGCGAAATAACATGGACGTACCAATGGTATATGTGGTCACAAGTTGACATTGATGGAGAAACAGGAGAGCCAATATTTGAATGGGTCCTGATGGAAGAACAGACTTCATCTACACTAGATGCTTCATTGACTACAAAGAATGATAAATTCCGATGCGAGGCGACACCTTCAGATTCTGAGGATGTTGGTGAGACAGACAGCGATGAAATAACAATATCAAACACAGCTCCTGTAGGTGATGCCATCTTTGATAGAAATATCATTACTGGAGCGTCAAATCACTTTAGTGGTGCAGGATCTACAGATGCTGATGGACAAAGCGATATAGTACTATATCATTGGGACTTTGGAGATGGTACAAGCACAGACGGAGTAGAAGCTGATCATACTTACAATTCAGAAGGGACATTTGATGTTGTATTAACTGTGACAGATGCTTCAGGAGCAACTGGAACAGGAGCAGACTTTGTTGTTGTCAGTAACCCACCGGCACCGTCAGCACCGCCAAGTGGAGGTGGTGGAGGAGGCACAGGTCCTACAATAACAAGGCCACCTGAACCAATAGTGCCTGAACCGACAGCACCCGAACCAACTGCTCCAGAACCTGAAGCTCATGGAGGAACTCCTGACACGGTTGATATAAGAGCAACACCTTCAGCAGAAGTAGGCGAAGAAGTTACCGTACAAATATTCGATGTTGATACAGATGCTCCATTGGCAGATGAACAGATAGCTGTTACAAATACAGACGGAGAGACATTCTTGCTAACAACAGATTCAACTGGAACTGCAAATTATGTTGCATCCTCACCAGGTACTCATACATATGATTCTGTCTATGCTGAAAGAGAAAATACACCAACAGAGGTTTCTGAAACCGCTCCTGTTGAGAATACACCAACAATAACAGGACTAATATTATCTGGAGTATCTGATTTGTGGTGGCTATGGATATTGATACTCATAGCAGCTTACATTGCGTACAGAAAGAGAAAAGCCATAAAAGATACTTTGGGAATCTAGGAATTCGATGGTGTTAATCATGGCAAAAAAATACTCTTTATCTGCATTCTTTATAATTTCAATAGTTTTAACAACAATAGTCTATGGTGCTGCACTATCTTCAACATTGATAATAGAATTTCCAGATTTGATAGAAGCTGAGATAGGAGGAAGCAATTCGTATGATATCATGGTTTCAAGTTCTGGAAGCAATTCACCTGACACTAAGCTGGTTATTTCTGGAATTCCTTCTGAATGGATAGAAATAAATCCTGAAATACAAAGCATACCATTCGGAGGGAAAAGAACATTTACCCTGATTCTAAACGTGCCGGTAGACGATAATGCAGGGGACGTTCTTGCAATGACAATACAAGCAACATCTTCTACAGGAATTTCTGCAACAAAAGAGGTAAGTTTAACATTATTTTCAGCGGAGGAACCACAAGCAGAACAGCCGCAAGTCGATGAGCAGCCACATGTTGAGGAACAACCCTCAAATACAGGCTTGATAACCGGTGGAATAGCTGCGTGGTGGTGGATAATATTATTGGTAGTAATTGCGCTAATCTATATTTTGTACAAGAAGGATAAATTGGGCTTCCTGGGATTGTAAATGCCAAATTGGAATTACGACAACCTTTATTTACAGTCTTTCTAATTGACTTTATGCTTGAAACACTATGGCTAAAGCTCGAAATTCAAAATCGATACCTGAGCATGCTGGCTTTCTCATTTGTATTCAGCATTGTTGTGTTGTGGCTTACAAAATCATTTGTTCCCCTTCCTACCGGACTCGCGTCTGTTTTTCTCATCTCGCTTGCAGCTGCTTATCCATTTGTAAGGTACATGAAGCATGAGGAAGAAAGCGAGAGCGTTATAAAAAAGCGATTCAGTGAAAGAAACATTCTAAGAAGACACGAAAGAGAACTTATGATTTATCTTGTGTTTTTTGTCGGCGTTACATTTGCGTATATTTCTTCCTATTATATATGGGGGGCAAGCGCGTTTGGTGATCAGTTTCAAGCTGTAAATCAGATACAGGGAATCAGCGGGAACGCTTCGGGTGGCATCGGCTTCTCTGAGATATTAATGAACAACCTGATGGTTTTCGCCATTACATTTGTGATCGCACTGGTCATATCTGCAGGAACAGTTTTTATTCTGGTGTGGAATGCGTCTATACTGGGCGTTTTTGTTGCTCATGCTTCACAGAATGCTTTGTTTGCCCATGTTAATGTGCTAACATATTTACCGCATGGTTTGCTTGAAATTGGCGCCTACGTACTTTCAGGAATCGCTGCATCACTGCTATCTTACCAACTAGATAGAAAACTCCGCGGGAAGAAATTTGATGGAGGTGCATTTGTTCGCGTTTTGGGTGATGTGTTTATTCTGGTAGTGATAGGACTTGGATTTCTTGTACTAGGGGCTTTTGTGGAAGTTTTGTAAGCTTTTTAGAATATAGAGTTGGCACTGTCTTATTAAGAGAAATATCAACTTTTAACACTTCTATCTAGATGATCTTTGGTTAGTAAATTATATTCATCACATGCAGTCAAAATATGATTAGACATAGAAAACTTAGAATTGCGTTTGAAATCATTATAATAAAATAGTGTTATTTTTATACCTCCTTGTCGTAGACTATTTAATACAGGCACAAAATCTGTATCACAAGCCAACAAAATTATTCTTCTGACACAATTTTCACGCGGTTTAGTCATTAAATCCATCGTAAGTAGTGTATCCACACCCTTTTGGTGGTATCCATCTTCTAGTTTTTGACACCTGCCTTCTCTAACTGTGAAATCAGGAATTCTTTTTAATTTAGTGGAGTGGCAAGAAACCCACCGCTTTTAAGCGGTGAATGAATTGCCACAGTATTATTTCTCAGAGAGCAATTATGAATAAAGGAAAGAAACGAGCGCAGTTGACGCTACGCTCTGCATAACCTTACCTGTCTAGCTAAGGCTATATTCTTTCTGGCATAAAAAGGTGTTTTGTATGGAGGTATATCTGCTTAGGCGAAGCCATAGCGTTGGCAAAAATACGTGGCACATCGAATGGTGCACGAAGTATCGATACAAGATGATGCGGAAATTGGAGAATCGCAATCTTGTAGCGGCTTGCATTCGGCAAGCAGCGCATCGACATGGAATAACAATAGTTGCGCTTGAAGTCATGCCGGAGCATGTGCATGCTGTCGTTGAGGCGCCTCACACAAAAAGTGCGGACGACATCGCGCATCTGCTCAAGGGATACTCGGCGTGGAAAATATTTCAGGTGAAAGAAAAGTTTGCGCTACGCTATCCACGAAGACATTTCTGGTCACGCGGATATATGGCGCGAACAGTCGGACTTGACGAAGAGAAAGCTATAAGATATGTAAAAGAGCAGCAGACTCATCACCAGGTGACGTTCATATAGATGGCCAAAAGGAAGCCCCCGCATTTATGCGGGGGAGGATGTCACATATATATTTATCGTAGCCTGCTTTTCTTCGTGTTTCATCCTGCGTAGGTATTGGGCTTTGATATGGTGGTGCTGTATGTACGTATGTATGTTTACACCAAAAATTACATGATTTTGCCAAAGTAATAGCAAGTTGATTCAAATCAACTTTTAAGTATTTTCCCCCACCAAAATGTTTGGAAATCGTAGAAAGATAACCTACATCTATGAATACAATACAGTTTTCCATCATGTTTAATATCCTGTAAATTATAAAAATAGATTTTTAAAAAAATATAAATAAAATTTCATCTAGCGTCCCCGTAGGAACACTAGGGATCATGTTAATCTAAAATATCACCTCAAAGTATATAAAGACTTAACATTAAGAAAGTTAACTCTTTGTAAATATATATTACACTAACTATATGCGACATTCATGTTATCCACCTATTCTGCGACAGAGCCACAGAGTTCAATCCATACTAAATCCAAAAACAGGACTGATTCTTGAATACCATGGTCCAGAACCTCTTATTGTGAGCAATCCAAATTGTGCGTAGGCGCCATCACGTGCGTAACAAAAAAGTCCAACTTGTAAACCATCCATTTCTTCTTCTGTAATATTCAAAAGCCCAACCTGCAGTCCGTCAAACCATCCACAATCAGAAACATTTATTAAACCAGCCTGTACTCCATTTCCATCACAGGCATTGAATAGCCCAATCTGTACACCCTTTACATCATCAGACTGGTTGATAAGTCCGGCTTGAAGCCCTCTTGATTCATAACTCTCGTTTACTACTCCTAGCTGAACACCTGCAACTGTGTCACCTTTGTTGTACGCTCCAATCTGGACGCCATTAATTCTCCCAGATTCATTTGCTATTCCAGCCTGCATACCTGCAGAAGAGAAACTTGTATTTCCAAGTCCTACCTGTGCTCCTCGATGTTTTTGATATTTATTTACCACTCCAACATCAATTCTGAGTTCATCGTCTATGACATAGGTATCAGGTTTTGTATCACCACGATTTGCAACGTTCATGAAGATACCTATATAGAAAACATTAAATCTCAACTGCTTGCAGAAATCTGGAAACATTACTCTTTTCAATTCCGGTTTCTTCCGAGATTTTTCTGATAATAAGTCCGGTTGCTCTCGTTCCAGCTTCATATGTATGGTATAAATCAACAACTCTTCTCTGTTGATCAGGTGTGAGATTACAAATATTTTTTGCAGCAGGAATTTCTCCTAAGTCCTGCCTTTCTAATTCCAGTATGTGTTCAACATGAGCTTCTATTTTTCTTACACAAGCTTCAATGATTTGAGATTCGTTGTTTCCTTCTCCGTCGCCTACTGACCGTGTTTTCTTTGCGTCCCTTGCTGGAATATCGCAGCAATACATCAAATAATGAATATCGTCACGCTTCAGATTCGTTTCCTGCCTTATTTCTGTTAAATGTTTTCTGTCAACATGATATCTGCTTGCAAAATAATATGGAAGCGTTTCATAGCCTTTTTTCCTTACAGCAGCTTCAGCCATTTGATACGCGCTTCTTCTGCGTGGAGTCATGAAAGTGATTCTTGGCGGCAATCTTTCGTCACCATCTGAAAAGGAAAATTCCTTGTATCTTTCAACTTCCTCTGCGGTCAGTATAGTCATATAAAATCTGCCTCTGAAAACCTTAAAAAGTTGAATATGACTCTGGTTCTAAAATGAATGATGTGCACCTATACTCCACCGCTTAAAAGCGGTGGTTTCCCTGTGTGCACAGCATCACGGAAGCCTCTCTGTAATATCATCCCCCACATAAATGTGGGGGTTTTGATAGAAGGCTTCCGCTTATAACCATTTATTAACCCGAATCGATAAAGTATTATGCGATCCTTAATCATAGTTGCAAGTCTTGCTCTTGTCTTAATTTCTGCAGGCTGCGTGTCACAGCTTACTGATGTATTTGGAAGCGATGTTATAGATATTTCTCGTATTGACCAGAGTCCGGGATTGAATGATCTTGTTTCTTTGGAGAGCGCCAGGTTTTTGCCTGAGAAAAATGCCTATCCTGAACAGGAAATCAGATTCTTTGCTAACATTGTTTCGCATGAGACAGATCCTGGTGTTACTTTAGATGGCGTCTATTTCGAAGTTTACGATGCGACTCAATTTAAAAATGAAGATGGCACTGTTTTGTGCAATTCAGATGTTGATCCTCGAGGCATCACGACTTGCCAAGCTGATGTTTGTACCTTTGGTAAAATGTGTGATCTGAGCGCAGGAGAAACGCAGACACTGGATATCAAACTCAGGGCGCCCTTGTCAAGAGAGCTTGCAAACGTTCGTACGCCGATAAGCTTGAATTACAGGGTTAGGTATCATCATACAAGTATAAGCAACTATAATGTTGTTGTGGTCAGCAGAGATGAAATATTGCGATTACAACAGGAAGGCAAGAAATTGTCACAGACTGTCTACCATGTCAGCAATGCCGGACCAATACAATTGGTATTTGAGGAAACTGCTGGCGGGGCATTTGGAACACCTGAACGCACAATGTTCCTTTCAATCAAAGCCATAAACCTTGGCAATGGCGCTCCTGTAGGAAATAAACTAACATCATTGAAGGTCACGCTACCTCCGGGCCTTGGAGTTATTGAAGATGCGCCTGACGGTTTTGTATTCAATGGAAATGAATTGATATTTACAGGCGGCGATCCTTCAGATCCTGAAGAGCTAAAGCTGATCAAACAGGAGACAATTCCTTACCAGATAAAAATAAAGGTTGATTCAGGTGCACTGGGATTGAGCGGATCAGAAGCGCCTCTTCGAACTTTTCTTCTCAGCGCAGAAACGACTTACGAATACGAGCTTAGAGGATCTTCCTCAATAGAAATATTGCCTGAACCGGCGTAGAATTTTCTTAGAAAGAAAATTCTACTATATTTATAATTTCGATCAATAATACAGACATGCAAAAATTTGTTTTAATGTCAGCGTTTTTTCTTATAATGATTTCTATCCTAGGAGTTTCGCATGCTGAAGAATATGGATTTAGCTAAACAGATACTAAAACTTCATCCTAATATGTTGTATGGATGTCAATTGTCCACGAGACAGCAAACATACTATAGATTTCTTTATTCTGTTTTGGTGAAATACTGCAGTTAGGATTGAATTTCTTTTCTAAAGGCATATGAATGCTGTTCTTTGATGCTTTTATGGTTCTGACGAAATATGGCTTTTCTACAGTGTAATCTTTATATACTAAAGTGAATAGTATTATTCATTAAGTGAATAATATGAGAAGAGAAACTGCACTGAAAATAATAGGACTTCTGAGAAAAGAGCCGGACAATGGTTTTACCATCATGAAAATATCGAAAAGGCTCAAAATAGGTTACAGACCTGCACACAATCATGTAAGTACAATGATAAAGGAAGGTATTATAATTGGCATAAAAGTCGGTGCGGCGATGCAGTGCAATCTGAATTTGGAAAATGTCAGATGCAGGCAGCTTCTTGCTGAAGTTGATCTTTTGCGAAAAGAAAGCCTATTCAAAGAAAGCCAGAAACTAAAATCAGTTCTGGAAAATCTTATAGCAAAGCTTTCTGAATCGCTTGTATCAGAAATACATTCCATAATTTTATTCGGCAGCTATGCAAAAGGCACAGCAACGAAATCTTCGGATATAGACTTGCTGTTTATTGTTGCTGACATGAAAGACAAGTCCGTAAGAGAAAGCATAGGAAGGGAATGCACTGGATATGAATATTCGCATAATGTGAAAATAAGTCCTATGATAACAGACGTGCCAGAATTCAAAAAAATGCTCAACGCCAAGGAATTAAACGTTGGAAAAGAAGCAAGAGAATACGGAATACCGCTATACGGCTCTGAAATGTTCTGGAGGTTGATGGCGTGAAAAGAAGTGACTTTCTGAAAAGGAAAATTGCCAGATATCTGAGAAAAGAACAGCTTTTGAAGAAGCAGGAATACACAAAGCTGGAAAAGCTGTTTCTGACAAAAGCGAGAAAGAACTTTACTATTGCAAATCTCATGTTCAAGATCTCCGAGCAGAACAACTTCAAGAAAGCTCTGGCCGTGCCGGAATCATTTGAAACATACGAATGGGTTATCATAGTTTCGTATTACAGTATGTACACGTCAGCATTGGCTGCTCTTGCAAAGCTGGGTTTCAAGTCAAAAAGCCATGCAGCTACTATAGCTGTTCTAGAACATTATTATGTCAGGAAAGAGAAGCTGGAAGCAAAACACGTAGATATGCTGTCAAAAACTTACACACTCAGCGAAAATCTTATAACAAAGCTGGTTGAGACAAAAATGAAAAGAGAAACAGCGCAGTATGATGCAACACCTGCGATTTCAAGGGAAATGGCGAAAACCGCGCTGGCGGATGCAGAGGAATTTATAACGAAGGTTGAGGAGGTTTTGGGCGGTTAAGTTTTTTTGGTTTTCACTACTAACTGAAAAATTACAAATTTGACGAGATTGAAAATTCTTTTTATTTGACCACAACAAATACTATAATGAAATTTCATAGCACATTGTTTGTTGTAGTTACACTACTCATCTTTTCTCTAGGATGTGTTGGCCAGAACGTTGATGTGAAGGAAGGTCTTTCTATAGACCTTTCGGTAGATCCTGCTGACATATTCTATACAGAACAAGCAACGCTTTTTGCTGATATGGAGAATCTAGGAGATAAGGATTTTACAAAACTGGATTATGCTGTTTTCGATACTGGAATTCTTGAATGCCGCGGCTGCAGACATGGAAATGTTGCCAACCCGCTATGCTTAGGACAGGTTGAAGATATTTCTCCTGATGAAATTGTATCTGTTGAATGTGATCTGGGACTTAGACCTGGCATACCTTTGGTAGAGCAGAATTCCCAAACAACAGTGAGTTTCAAGGCGACGAGCGAAAATGAACTAAAATCAACATTTGTTGTCCAGGCATTAAGTCATGAAGAATGGAGAAGACGCGTCACTACGGGCAATCTGCAAAGAATAGGAAGTTCGTTTGGAGCACGCGACAACAATCTGCAAATGGACATTACATTTACAAAGGACATGCCATTTGTTGAAAATCAGGCAGGGGAGAAGGTTTTGTTCAGTGTGAAATTAAGCAACATAGGCAACGGCTATATTAATGAACTAAAGCCGGAACAGTTCATGATTGAACAGCAATTCAATTATGCCACTTGCGACTTTACAAGAACATTGACATCGTTCAATGGCCAGTTTCCACCCATATATTGTGAATTGCTTGTAACAACACAAGGGCAGTCATCAGCGAACTATCCAATCACAATTTCAGTGAATTATCAATATGAGGTGAGGGATAGTGTGGATGTGACGATACGGAGATAGATATTATTGATAAATTCTGTCACGTTTATCAATTTTTGTAATAAGAATAATTTTTTCATTTTCCTTTACTTTGTACAAAGCTCTGTAGTCACCTATTCTATATCTGAATACCTTATCGCTTTCGTGCCGACCTATGAATTTTGAATCTGACGGAATGGGATTTTCTACAAGATTTTTCAGTCTCTCTTCGATCCTTGTTCTAAGATGATTATCTAATTTATCTAAAAACGCAGCTGCTTTTTGCGACAATTCAACAGAATACATTCAAACAACTCATCTAAGTTTCTTTGTTTTGCTCTCTTTGAAATCTTTTTCTGCCTCTTCCAAGGAGTCTAGATCGTCAGATGTCAGAACTATATCTGTGTCAATTACATGCTTCTTAATATATTTCACATCTTCTCGTATTTCTTTCAGCTCTTCCAAAACTTGTTTTATTTCTGATGTCATAACTATATCTGGACGCAAGAGTTCTTAAGATTAATTAATTTCCAAATACCCTCAGCATTTCCTTTTTCAATTCTGAGAGTTCTCTTATGATAAGGCCGCCGCTCTTTGCAATGAAATATTCGATCATGACATTCACTACTGCGGCTTCATTATCAGAACTTATCCTGAAATCTCCTCTGTAACCTATCACGGATTTTCCTTTAGCGTAAGCATATGCTATTTCTGCTGATGTGCCACTGTCCACATCGGTTCCGTCAAGCACGGCAATCATGCCATCTGATTCGTCAATTTTAACCTTGCACGCCTCTGCGATTTGTTCATTAACTGCTTTCAGGACATCAAGTCTATTTCCACTCGGCTGTTCCAGAATTTTCTTCATTTTCTCGGCTGCCGGAGATTTCCACGGGTCTATGACTTCGAATCCCAAGCTTTGGATTTCTGGTATTAAGCGATTGTATAGAAAATGCCTACCTGCTTCTGAGAAGCCTAGCGGACCTGCAACATAAATTTTTTTCATGCATCATTTAATTGATTCAAACTATTTAGAACGAATTTATACTATCTTTTAATATGGGGATTTACTATTAATTTCATGCAGATGAAATGGTCGTTGCTTGCTTTGTTAGCTGTTATATTCATAGCAGGATGTGTTGGACAGAGCGGTGGAAAAGCTGTAAGACTTGTTTCCAACGACGGACTGCAAATAATGGACTTCTTTGCCGAGCCTATCAGCGTTGAAGTAGGAGATACAGTAGTCTTCAATATGCAAGTTGAAAACGTAGGGGGGACAGAGGCTCAAAATGTTGTTGCGCGATTGCTAGGAGTTGAAGGACAGTGGACACAAGTTACAGGAGGATTTCCTCTAATTCAAAACTTGGGCAATATGGAAGCTCCAAATCCTGATTTTAATCAGCCAGGAGACAGCGAACAGGCAACCTGGGTATACAGAACACCTGAAATCCCGCCTGGATTAAAAGTTCCAATGCAGGTAACTGCAGAGATTCTTTATACATATAACACATCAGGTGTCATCACAATTCGCACCGTAGGAGAGACATTCTTGGAAACTGAATATCAGCCCAAAGGAAAAGTTCCAGCCGGGCCGCAGGTTATTAACACATATGCACCTGTTCAGATCAAGATGAACGACAGATTCACAGACTATTATATACGTGTCAAGGACGATGCTCGCGATCAGCAGATACAGACATTCCCAATACTCATTGAGTTGCAGAACGTTGGAAGTGGATTCCCGATAACCGATGGTTCACCAGGAACAATATACGGAACAATCAGACTTCGCGGACCTGGAGGTCCTGTTTGGGAAGAATGCTTAGGCAACAGCGGCAGTGCTAATGCAGAAATAGAACCGAACACATTGGGAGCCGAGATAGCGCAACTTCGTGAATCCAGAGGAAAAGCTGTCATATCATGTACAATAAGTGTGAATAAGGACGCGTTCGTGCTTACAGACGAATCTATTCAGATAGATTTCTTTTTGATATACCGTTACTATATTCAGAAGCCGCTAACAGTCGAGGTTAGTTCTTATCCTTGAATTTCTTTTCACAGAAAAGAAATTCAGTAGAAAAGCTCCTTTCAGTCGCAATTATATTTGAATCTTTTCATAGAAGAAAACCCTCGGAAAAGAAAGAACTGTTTTATAAATTCTATTTTTTAGCGACGATGAGAATTCTGTTCTGGGTTGTTTCGATACCATGTGGAGTTGAATGCGTTTGTTGAATTCTTTCAAGCGCGCCTTGATCGCGTATTCTATCAAAATTTCTTATCATTGGAGTTTGTTCCAGAATTAATGCTAGACCTTCTAATGTATAGTAAGTTGTCCAAAATCCCTGCGTAACTACAGCTTCTGAGAAAGTTGAAAATTCCACTTCATATTCCTTTGCTCGCTGTCCAGGCTGCATTTCAGAGAACATTCCTCTTGGTCCTTCTTCATCAAATCCAAATTCTTCTTTCAAATTAAATTTATCCCTGACATCTATCTTTTCAAGAATGGCATAACCACCCGGTCTCAGAACTCTCCTAACTTCCGAAGTCTTATGAGGTGCTACCATGCACGTGACAATGTCAAAGGAATTGTCTTTGAATGGAAGTTGTTCTGCGATTCCTGCGACAAGAATAATACCAGAATTGCTTTCCTTAATGTTTTGCAGGGCTTTTGATCTCATATTTGCGTTGGGTTCAAGACCGTATATCTGACCAACTTCACCTGCCAATCCAAGAAGTTTGTATGCTGTTCCACAGCCGATATCCAAAAGAGAGTCAGTTTTTCTGATATATCTTTTGATAACTTTTGGCAAGTCCCAAGGACGATTAACTTCTATACCTCTTAGAGATTGTATTTCATATCTCTGGTCGTACGGCATTCGATAATTTAGAAAGTAATTTTAATATAGCTATATATACGACCCAAATTAAATCAAAGTTATATGACAGATGCAATTCCAGTAAAGAATTTCATTATAATTCTTTTGGTTGCGCTGGCAGTTCTGGCAGCTTATTCTGGAGTTCAATTAATAACAGATTCAAGCGGGGACTTTACAGAAGCAATGGATGGCAGTACAATGATCATAGATGATGTAAGCGACATTGACAAACTTCTTGGTGATAGATATCTTACAGAACTTTCAGTATGCATCGAAGATCCTTCATGCATTGTAGATGACATTTCAGATGATAATTCAGGTACAATTGAGCCAAACTACGTCAATCCAAGTGTATTGATAATTGCATGGTGTAATGATTACTGCAATGGAAAATATCCTGGAATGTATAATGATAATTGCAAAGAGAAATGTCCAGGGAAAGTTGCAGAAGAGCTTGAGAGATTAAGGAGAACTTAGGAATTTGGGGAATTACAGTGAAGCAGAGCTTATTTCTTTCAACTTTAACTTAGCGTAATTTTTATAAGGCAGCCAAGCATATTCTTACAGTGAAAGTTGGTGTTTGTTTGTGAGATATTCGCTATTCGCTATTCTGGCTATGGTAATGATAATTCTTACATCAGGCTGTATAGGACAAAGCAATGTGGACAGTGGAACCGACGGACTGGTTGTTAAAAACATGTATGTTGATCCTCCTGAATCTGATATTCAAAGCGGGGAAATGATAACAGTGCGTGCTGATGTGGAAAATATTGGCAGCGCGACTGCGCGCAATGTTGTTGCAGAACTCGTTGGTGCTTCATGGCTTGCTACAGGTTCTCAGGCGATAACGACACAAATTCTAGGCGACATGTCACCGCCTGATCCGCGATATGGGTTACCAGGACATACAAGACAAGTTACTTTCAGATTACCTGCCCCTCTTTTACCAGAAGGACAGAAGGCAAATTTCAATCTGAAAATCAGGGTTCATTATGATTATGAAACCACAAGCGTAGTCCAGGTGCAGGGATATGGAAGGGATAGATACAATACCTTGTTTCAGCAGGGAAAAATAACCCCTCCTGCAACTACTTCACTTCCTATTCAAGTCAGCAGGAATGTTCCTGTTACAATAAGCATGACAGGTCCAAACAAAGTTGTTGTCGGACCTTCGTTATATGAAGAATATACTTATCAAATAACATTTAGGAATGTTGGAAGCCAGGTGCCATATGTACAATATGCTGATGGAAGAGTGGAAGATGGATTAATCGGCGGCAATATTTGGGTACTTGGTCCTGGGGTGTTCTTCAGCAACTGCCTGGATATAGGACCATTTGATTTGATCCAGAATGTGCAGAGTACTGGAGCATCAACTTATGACCAGACATTTAATTCAATATCTGCCGCATACCAGGATGCATCTGGAGGCGACAGATTTTCAGCATGGTATCAGGATCTTGGATGGGATCAGGCGTATGGATTGGCTGTTCAGATAGGAAGCTTGCGCATAGGGGCTGCAAACTATCCTAATCCACAACTTGCAACACCGGGGTATCTTCTGTTTCCAAACGGATTAGACCTTGTAAGGTTTCCTGTTCCACCTGCACCGATTAAATTAAGGCAAGGAGAATCTGTGACAAAATCATGCACACTTGGAATTGTAAACACTCCAGGATTTGGCGGCACATGGGCAAACAGGCCTGAAGATTCATTTATCTTGAATACACATCTTGTGTACAGATATTTCATCGATGAGCCAGTTA
>Ga0208373_1003780_pt1 | contig 14436 bp, 18 predicted proteins | sample RifOxyC2_FD_184036 | JGI IMG/M metagenome (GOLD analysis project Ga0208373, IMG submission 184036) | Soil microbial communities from Rifle, Colorado - Rifle Oxygen_injection C2 (SPAdes) | ecosystem: Environmental > Terrestrial > Deep subsurface > Rock core/Sediment | place: Rifle, Colorado...
CCAGCGTTTCACTAATGAAGTCTTGATCACACCGTTTATATGGTCCTTTCTTTTTTCCCATAAAACACCCCCCTAATATATTATCAAAATCTCTAATTACTGTGTCTACTAAAAGGGGGGAGGGTCAAAGCTCATTGCCTCCCTGTTAAAACGATAACAAATCTCGTCAGCTACCAAAATAAAAAATCTGGTTCTTCTTGCCTTTGTAAAAATATCAACAGCCAGATCTTTTACGGGAGATAAAGTTATCTCTCCCGCCAGTACAGGAGCGATAACCCTAGAGAATAAAACCCTTTGAGTTAAAGGATTTCCGGGGTGAACGTCTCCAGTTAAAACCCGACCTATACGAGACGCGACAACAGGTGTTATTCTATTGAATCTTACTTGTGCCACTAACTTTATATCGTTAGAAAAAATGTGAAATTTCGCAAGTTACGCGGTTCTAAACTTTGGCAAAAAGAGGCCGGCAATTCCCATGGAAAGGACAATAAAGCCCAACAAAGACAAGGCAAACAAAATACCCCAAAAATCCGCGACAATGCCGAATAAAACCACGGGAAAAGTAAAAGCGGAATTAATCAGCATGTTTTGCACGCCAAACACCCGCCCCCTTATTTGCCTTGGGATGCTGTTTTGTAAAATAGTCTGTATAGACGATGTTATATAAATATTGGTCAATCCCAAAAGCAGGATTAATGCCAAAGCATAATAAATATTGCTTGTCACAGAAAGCCCTATTAAAACAATTCCGGAAATAAGAAAACTCCCGACAACTACAGTCCCTTTTTTAAGGTGCTCTATCAAATAATTCAACGTCAACATGCCAATCCCCATTCCAAGACCCACCGCAATAATAAGATACCCAAAGTTCTTTTCTCCTATTTTCAAAATATCATTAGCATAAGAGATTGCAAGCACAGACAACGTGGCAATTGCCATAGAGGCAACAAAAAGTTTATAAAAAGAATATCTTACAACTGTATTGCGGCGAATAAACTCGAATCCAACTTTTAAATCCTCTAAAACATGTTTTTCAGCTTTTGCGGGCTTTCTCTCTTTTAAAGGAACCAGCAATATTGACGCGGCAGAAACAAAATAACAAATAGCCGAAGCTACAAGCGTCCCCTTTTCAGCCAAAAGGTTGACCATGGGAGCTCCAAGTCCAAAACCGACAACAGAAGAAGCCATCCAGGTAATCATAAACAATGAATTGGCCACTATCAGATGTTTACGTTCTACCAATTCAGGGATCAAAGAGGTCTCTGCGGGAGCAAAAAACTGTGACGCGCTATATATAAGAAGGCTCATTAAAAATATTAGGACCACAGACTTTGATATAATAGGAATTATAAGCAAAATTAAAAGACCTCGAATAACATCGGTCAAAACCATTATCCATTTACGGTCAAGCTTATCGACAAAAACTCCGGCCCAAGGAGACACCAACACCGATGGAATGCCAAAAGCCAAAAGAGGCAGAGAAACCCCTATATTGGAATGGGTCAACTGATAAATAATAATCATTAATACATAAACAAAGACCCTGTCGGCAAGTTGGGACGTAAGCTGCCCAAGCCAAAGCATTAAAAATCCGGCATTGGACAAAACCGCCCCAAAACGAGATCCTTTGTTTTCGGGATTTATCTTTTCCATAATCTTACATCCTCTCCCAAATGTTCTCCTATCAGTATATCAGGAGGATACCCTGCGCGGAAGAGACCTTCCACTCGCAAAAAATTGACCTCAAAGTATTTCTCAGAATCAAGCAAATTATTGCCATCATTAAGCTTTTTAAGAGAAAAGACCAGAAGCCTGAACAAGTTTTTATTTTGTTGATAATCATCGGTAGCTTTATAAATGACTTTAAGGAAATAAAAGGCTAAGTCAAGTTTATCATGTTTATTTTTAATTCCGCTGTAATTTTCAATTGTTTCGCACTGGCTTAAAATATCAAGGTTGCGGCCTTTTGCAACAGAAAGTTCAAGGACATTGAGAGGCTCAAGCCTTCCGCCAAACTTTGAATTAGGCCTTTTCGCGCCTTTGGCAATAACATTTACTTTTCCAAAATCGATTGTAAATATAGTAATTATTTTGGCAGATTCATCAAAAGGGCGAGCCTTTAAAACTATTCCTTTGGTTTTGTATATAGCCATGTCTTAAAAGTTGTCCCCTCATTGATTTTTGATTGAACTTCGACAGAACCGTTATGCTCATTTATAATCCTGTAAAAAATGGCAAGGCCAAGCCCTGTCCCGTTTTCTTTTGTCGTAAAAAAAGGATCAAAAAGTTTTCCTATATTCTTATCTAAAATCCCGCAGCCTTTATCTTTAATAAAAACAAACACCCTATCTTCTTTAATTACCATTTCAATTTTCAATTCCCCCCCATCCGTCATCGCGTCCATGGAATTTAAAACCAGATTCATGTAAGCCTGCGTCAATTGCTCCGCGTTCCCGTAAACATAAACATCTTTCAACTCCGCAATCAACCTAATGCCTTTTTTCATGCAATCAGTCTCAACAAGTTTAACAATTCCCTCCAAAACATTGCGCAAATTAACCGTTTCCATTATTCCTTCTACGGGCTTGCTGAAATTCATCAGTTTTTCAACAATTGAGTTGATCCTATCTATTTGCCTTGGAACAATCTCCATATATTTTTTTAAAAACTCATCATCGGAAAGATTGTCAGGAAGTATTTGTGTCAATCCTTTAAGAGAAGCCAAAGGATTTTTTATTTCATGGGCAAGCCCGGCAGACATTGTGCCAAGCGCCGCCAGCTTGTCACTGCGCAAAATTTGCTGGTATAAATTTGAATTTTCAATTGAAATAGCTACCTGGTTCGCAAGAGTCGAAAGAAGATCAATATCTTCTTTTGAAAACATCTCCCCTGACATTTTGTGTCCCAGATTTAACCTCCCCACAATTCTTCTGTTTGCTTTCATTGGAATGCTCAAATCAAATCCGGCAATTTCCTCATCCTTGTTTGAAATTTCCACAGAAAATACCTTCATGGTGTTTTTTATAGTTTCAGTAACTTTATTTAATAACTCATCTTTATTGAAAATAGAAACTGCGGCGTCGGAAAGATCCTTAATTGTCCTGGCATACTCATATTTCTGGTGAAAAAAAAGCCTGTCTAAAGCATTTTGCACTATTCTACGTATTGGCTCAAATAAAGAGATAAAAACAAAAACAAGAACCACCGTCACATAGATAGAATTCCATCCCGTAATTTCCTGAAAAAACCTCGAAAACATTATTAAAAGTAAAATATAAAATCCGGCAAACAAAAAAATCATAACAGAATAAGTAAGCCCCGTCCTTACAAGAATTCTTATATCAAGAAGATTATGTTTTAAAATGGCATAAACCGTAATAGCCACATATAAAGGAACAAAATAATGGGCAAGACTCGGAAAAGGAATATTAAACGCAGGGAAAAAAGCTGTAATCCCTCCTCCAAAACCAAGCACAGAGGCCCAAAAAAGATATTTCGTCTGGTTCCTTCTGTTTCCTGAAGATCTTTTTACAAATTCCTTTAAGTTTGAAAATGCAATACCAATGGCGATAACAAGGTATACAGGAAATAAATAATAAAAAGGGCCTGGCAGCAGGTAAAAAGGATAATCAAATCTTGGCACCACATCCGCGATAAAAAACCGCGTAAAATCTGAAAGAAGAAACAAAAAAGCAATTGCAAAAAAGGTAATGACTATTTTGCGTTTTGCCTTAATCTCACCGGTAAACGAATAAATAAAAGAAAGGTAAAAAACAGGTATAAATATAGCCCCGCCAAGATTCACCCTTGTCCAAAAAAGAACCAACCCCTTGTCTGTGTTAAGCCCCCCCATCGCCTGGCCTATACACCATATACCAACGGCAAAATTACAAAGGGCCAAATATTTATTGGAAGATTTGTCTCTTCCATTCAAAAAAACGATAAAACCCAAAACGATACTTGCGATACCAGTTACAATAATTAATATGGTTCCCAAAGGCATCATATCAAAGATTCTACCAAATTCCGTAAGATTAAACCACACAACAAAAAAGCAAGTCCTTCTATCTATGACGAAATTTCGTCACTATTATACAAAAAATGACGAAATTTCGTCACTTCATGTTAAAATCATGTAGGCATGAAAATTGCTGTCAATTAAACTAGATATTGTAGCGGCAACACAAAACTTTGTGCCACTGCATAAATAAAAAAAGGAGAAATAAAATGCCAAAACCTAAAATATTGATAATTGATGATGAACTTGATATGCAGGAGACTCTAAAGTCAATTTTAAAAAAGAGATACATGCCAGAGACCGCTTCCTCGGGAGATGAAGGACTTAAATTAATAGAAGAAATTTCTTTTGATGCCATATTCCTTGATATACGCATGCCCAAAATGGACGGGATCGAAACATTAAAAAAAATAAAAGAAATTGATAAAACTGTCCCTATTATCATGCTGACAGCAAGCCGAGATGTAAAATCGGCAGTTGAATGCATCAAGCTCAGCGCTGAAAACTATTTAAACAAGCCTTTTGATGTTGAAGAGTTGCTGACGGTTTTGGAAAAATCATTGCAAAAAAGAGAAATGGCAAAAGAAAACCAGTATTTAAAAGAAACCCTAAAAGAAACTTCAGATTTTGGAAGTTTAATCGGCGAAAATGCTGAGATGAAAAGGATAAAAGAGTTTATCTCCATTATCGCGAGCACAGAAAGTACAATTCTTATATCGGGAGAATCAGGAACAGGAAAAGAAGTCGTGGCAAGAACTATCCATGCTTTGAGCAACCGTAAAAATAAACCGTTTATCGCGATTAATTGCGCCGCAATTCCCGAAAATCTGCTTGAATCAGAACTGTTTGGATATGAACGAGGGGCCTTTACCGGAGCAATGGAAAGAAAAATCGGAAAGTTTGAAATGGCCGATCTTGGCACAATATTTCTCGATGAGATCGGCTGCATGCCCCCGGCAATGCAAAGCAAATTGCTGAGAGTCCTTGAAGAAAAGAAGTTTGAACGTCTCGGTGGAACATCTCAAATAGAAGTCGATATAAGAATAATCGCGGCAACAAATATAGACTTTGAAACCCATATAACAGAAGGGAAATTTCGTGAAGACCTATATTACAGAATAAATGTACTTCCAATTAAAATGCCGCCGTTAAGAGAAAGAAAAGACGATTTAAATCTTTTTATCTCGTTTTTTATCAATAAATTCAACAAAGAATTCAATAAACAAATCAAAGGAGTTTCTCAGGCAGGCATTACAAAACTGCATGCGTACGATTTTCCAGGAAACATAAGGGAGCTACAAAATATAATAGAAAGAGCGGCTGTTCTTTCAACTTCCCAATATATTGAAGAAGATCATCTTTTCGGATTAAAAAATGATTCAGCACAAAAACACAAACTAACCGGCAACTTAAAAAAAGATTGCGAGGCTTATGAAAAAATTCTTATAATAAATGCTTTAAAAGAATTTCATGGCAACAAATCAAAAGCAGCAGAAAAGCTGGGGATTGCAAGGACAACCTTAACATCAAAAGTCAGCTCCATGGATATCAAATAAAACTTTTATGCCTCTCCATAATGCTGTCAGCAAGTTTTTCAAGAGATACAAAATCCTCTTTTTTTGGGTATCCTTTCGCAACAACAGGAGGGATAATTTCCACTTTTAAATTTAAAAGCATGCCAGCAAGCTGTTCAACCATCTTCCCTCCCCATCCATAGGATCCTATAATAGAAACAAATCTTGTTTTTGGGCGAAGGGCATTTGCCAAAAATGCAGCATATGCCGCGCTTGGATGGGCGCCAGCAAGTACCGTTGGAGAGCCTATAACTACAGTTGCCGCATCAACCAATGCCATGGCAAGAGAACCTATGTCCGTCTTGGGAAGGTAAAATAATTTCGTGGAAATTCCCCTTTTAATTAACTCATCAGCAAAATAATGAACCATTTCAAGTGTACTGCCATGCATCGAAACATAAGGAATTACTACTTCATTTTTTACATTATCGGAAACCCAGTCTTTATAGGCGTCTATTATAAAAGAAGGCTTATCATAAATTGGACCATGGCTCGCCGCAATCATATCAATTTGTAAATCTTTTATCTTTTCAAGATTATTTTTTATAACATTTCTGAAAGGCATCATTATTTCGGCATAATATCGCTTTGCATCAACGTAAATCACGGATTCGGCATGGGCAAAAAGATCAGAGGTTGAAGAATGCGACCCGAAAAAATCACATGAAAAAAGAATTTTATCTTCTTTTAAATAAGTAGACATTGTCTCCGGCCAATGAACCCATGGAGTTAATATAAACTCCAAAGTCTTGTCTCCCAAAGATAAAGTTTCATGATCTTTTACAATGATAAAGTTATCATCAGGAACTAAAAGATGGTCTTTTAACATATCCGCGCACTTTTGATTGGTAACGACTTTCGCATTAGGATACAATTCCAGGATTTTTGGTATTGAACCGGAATGATCTTGCTCACAATGGTGAGAAATAATATAATCTATGTTTTCAATGCTGATTTCTTTTAAATTGTTAATTAAGGCTTTCTCTTTTGTAGGATCAACAGTATCAAGGAGAACGGTTTTCTCGCTTCCTTTTACTATATAAGAATTATAACTTGTCCCCTCCGGAAGAGGAATCAGCTCATCAAACAATTTCCTTTCCCAGTCAATCGCGGAAACCGCGTAAATATTATCTTTTATTTTTCTGGCTGTCATAATAAGCTATCCCTGCGGTTCAAATTGATCCTTCCCTGCGCCACAAACAGGACAAACCCAAGTGTCAGGAATACTTTCAAAAGATGTTCCCGGCGCAATCGCGGAATCAGGATCCCCTTTTTCCGGATCATAGACATATCCGCATATTTTACATACATATTTTTGCATTTAAAAACCCCTTCTTATCTATCCCTTTGCCGACCACAGTCCATGAAGATTGCAATACTCTCTTGCCGTAACAGAAGAAGCTGATATACAAAATTCCGCTTCAGGCTTATCTCCCGGTTTTAAAAATTTTCTATAAGCTGATCCATCCGCAACAAGTTCTATCCATTCGATATAATGCTTCTCTTCCATAGGATGAGGAACAGCTCCTATTTTTATCTTATACCCTTTGTCTGTCTTTTCAATGACAGGAACATGTTTCTCTTTTGCAGCGTCAATAGTATTTTCAACAAAAAGCTTCATAGGCTTGCCGCAGCAGATAAGTTCTCCATCTCCGCCATGCATAACTTCAACAATATTTCCACACGCTTCACATTTATAAATTTGCAGTTTTTCTGCCATTTTGGCCCCTCCCTTTTAATTATAACCCCAACAACAAGGATAATTCGACAACATGCTCCTGCTCATCAATTATAATATGGCGAAGCTCATGCTCAATTGTCTCATATTCATACTGAAGTTCTTTTTTACCCTCAAGAGCCTTCTGGTAAATCTGCTTATAAAAATCTATAGCATCTTTCTCACCTTTCAAGTTTACTTCAAAAATCTCCTTATCAGAAGTCGCATCATGGACAGCCTCCAATTTCATGGAAACAGATCCATTGAGATAATTCGCAATAAGATTTCTAAACATTTCTTCATGTTTTAACTCGTCGGAAGCTATCTCTTTTAATCTTTCTACAATTTTTTCTGAATAAGGCCCTTTTATCTTTTCGGCATGGGCAAGATACTGTATCCTGGCCGAATATTCAAGCTCAATACCCCTGTTTAACATTTTTACCAAGTCTTCTTTTACTGCCATAAAAATTCCCCCTTTTTATGTTTAACTTTACAATACAAAATGAGGTGTTTCAACCTCTCTTTTTCGCCAAATCATTGATTGTTTTATCATGAAGGGCTTTTTTGAAATCATTCCTTAATACAAATAATAATTTTCTAAAATTACATCCTTTGCTTAATTTGCAATCTTCCGGATGAAGAAGACAATCACTTACGACAACAGGCCCTTCTGCCGCCTCTATCACCTCTGACAATCTGATTTTTGAAGGAGAAACAGCAAGCTTAAACCCTCCCCCTTTTCCTTTTTTTGTCAACAAAAAGCCTTTACGTGAAAGGAGGTGGACAACTTTTACCATGTGATTGGCGGGAGCATTTAACTCTTCCGCCTTTTTTTTGACAGTACCTTCTCCCCCATTTGCAGCCAAAGAGATTAGAAGTCTGACCGCGTAATCAGCAGTACGGGTTAGTTTCATAATTAAGAAACCACAACTCTTTGGCGGTCGACCAATTCGCCTTTTTTCCCTCTATTCCAACCTGAAACACGGGAAAAATATCCAGTAACGCGGGTAATGTGGTCAACATTTCTGCCCCCGACCAAAATTCTTTCCAGTTTTTGCGGAGTTAAAGCAGCAAGAGCCTTTGACTCAACTTTTGTTTTGTCATGCTCACCATCAAAGGCAGAATGCCTGAAGTAAAAATTACCTTCATCATCCTGCGCCCATTCTATCTGCGGATTTCCTTCCAAAAACAAGTCCAATTCTTCATTTGTCATAAACCCCTCCTTTTAATATATACAATCTATACAAATTATACATATTCAAAAATATTTGTCAAGAGGGACTTCCACCATGCTTTACAACACGCCCTTCTACCATATAAATAACATCTTCGGCAATGTTTGTAACGTGGTCAGATATTCTTTCTAGATGCCGTGAAACAAGAAGTAACGGAAGAGCACGGGAAACTGTAGAAGAATCCTGGCTCATAATGCCAACAAGTTCGTCATGAACCATATCGCGAAGTTTATCAACCTGCCGCTCCTTATCCCATACAGATTTGGCTTTAGCTGAATTACGATTTACAAAAGCATCTAATATTAAAGAAATTTCTTCTTCTGTTATTGCTCCCATTTTAGGGATATCTATCAAGGGTTTTAACAATGGTGCGCCTGACAATTCGACAGCCCTTTCCGCAATATCTTCTGCAAGGTCTCCTATTCTCTCAAGGTCATTTGATATGCGCATACCCGTCATTAAAAAACGCAGGTCGGAAGCTTCCGGCTGGCGAAGCGCGACAAGTTGGATACATTTTTCATCTATTTCAAGTTCAAGCTGGTCTACTTTTTCATCTTCTTTTATTACCTCTTCCGCCAAATTGCGATCAAGATTTTTTAAAGAATCAACAGCTTTATGTATCAAACCCTGAACCATAACCCCCATTTTTAAAATGGTATCTTTTAACTCGTTCATCTCATGGTCAAAAACTCGTGGGTTATCCATTTTTTTATTCCTCCTTCTTAAAATTAACCGTAACGACCCGTAATATATTCATCAGTTCTTTTGTCTTTTGGTGCTGTAAATATTTGTTTTGTATTGGAAAATTCAACAAGCTCGCCCAAAAGCATAAATCCGCATTCCCCGGAAACCCTTGCCGCCTGTTGCATATTGTGTGTTACTATTATAATAGTATACTCTTTTTTAAGTTCAGCCATAAGTTCTTCAATGCGCATTGTAGAGACAGGATCAAGCGCGGAACAAGGCTCGTCCATAAGCAAAACATCAGGGGTTACGGCTATAAGCCTTGCTATACAAAGTCTCTGCTGCTGTTCAAGGGAAAGTGTAAGGGCATTTACTGAAAGTTTATCTTTTAAATCATCATAAAGCAAGACCGAAGAGAGACTTTTAAATACAGCTTCATCCAAAACATCTCTCCGTTTTTCTCCATGTACTCTTAAACCATAGACAACATTTTCAAAAACAGAAAGCGGAAAAGGATTTGGCCGTTGAAAAACCATCCCTATCCTTTTTCTCAAGTTTATAAGGTCGACATCTTCACCCAAAATTTCTTTGCCGTCAAATTTGACGCTTCCTGTAGTTTTAACGCCATCGATCAGGTCATTCATCCTATTAAATATCCGAAGGAGCGTCGATTTGCCACATCCTGAAGGACCAATCAATGCTGTAATGGTATTTTTAGACACTTTCAGATTCACATTTATTATCGCCTGAAAATCTCCATAAAACAAATTAAGCTTTTCTGTTTCTATTATGTATGGCATTATCCAAATCTCCCCGTAATATAGTCTTCAGTCCGTTTGTCTTTTGGAGTAGTAAAAAGTTGAGCTGTTTCTGAAAGTTCTACCATCTCCCCCATTAAAAAGAATGCCGTTTTATCGGAAACTCTTGCCGATTGTTTCACATTATTGGTAACCAATATTTGCGTATAATCTTTTTTAAGAGCACGCATGGCATCCTCAACTTTTGCGGTCGAAATAGGATCCAAGCCAGAACACGGTTCATCATATAAAATTACTTCCGGCTCAACTGCAAGGGTTCTTGCAATACACAACCGCTGCTGTTGACCTCCCGACAATTTAAACGCCGATGTATGAAGCCTATCTTTTACTTCGTCAAAAAGAGCCGCAGCTGTTAACGATTTTTCAACTATTTGGACAAGTTTGGCTTTATTTTTCATTCCATGCATTTTAGGCCCATACGCTATATTATCAAAAATTGAAAGCGGAAGAGGAAGCGGAAGCGCAAAAACGATCCCTACTCTTTTTCTCAACAATTGGATATCTATTTCTTTATAAACATCTTTTCCATCCAGAAGTATTTTCCCATCATATCTAAATCCATCTTGAAGATCATTTAAACGATTTAACGTTTTCAAGAAAGAGGTCTTCCCGCTATTAGATGGACCTATGATACCAAGAATCTCATTTTCAGCAATTTCGATATTAAGATTTCGAACTGCTTCTCTATCAGAATAATATATATTAAGATTTTCAACTTTTATTTTAGAATTTACCAAGTTTTTCGGCTCCTAAATTTCGCACGAATAACAGAAGCAATAATATTGAGAATAAATATCATGCCTACTAAAACAAGGATTGTTCCGTATTGAATTTTTGGGCTGACATTTGGAACTTGCGTTGATAGTACATATATATGGTAAGGAAGAGTCATTGCCTGATCATAGACAGAGACTGGAAGCCTTGGCAGGTAAAAAGCGGCAACGGTAAATAGTATCGGGGCAGTCTCACCTGCGGCTCGGGACAATCCCAAAATTGTGCCGGTTAAAATGCCAGGAATCGCATTTGGCAAAACGATATGCCGTATAGTCTGCCATTTTGAAGCCCCAAGAGAGAGACTTGCTTCCCTAAAAGATTTTGGCACGGTACTTAACGCTTCGCGAGTTGCCGTAATAATTACGGGTAAAGTCATAATTGACAATGTAAGCGAACCGGCCAAAAGAGAAACGCCAAATCCTAGGAAATTGACAAAAAGGCTTAAGCCAAAGAGACCATAAACAATTGAAGGGACTCCGGCTAAATTTACAATGGCAAGCTCAATCGCGCGAGTAAGTTTATTTCTCTCCGCATATTCATTTAAATATATTGCGGCCATAATTCCAAAAGGTATCGAAAAGAAAGCTGTTCCCAGCATAAGATAAACAGTACCGACTATTGCAGGGAAAATCCCGCCTGCTCTCATCCCATCTCTTGGCATGCCAAAAATAAATTCAAGACTAACGGCTTGTATTCCATTCACAATTATTACAAGCAATATCAAAACAACGGGAGCCACAACAATCAAAGTTGCCAAAAATAATAGTGAAAATGCTATTTTTTCTGTCCTTTGGGTATTTCTCATTTTTTCTTACGGGTCTTCCCTGGTTTTTTATGCAAAAAAATATCAGCAACTAAATTGATAGCAAAACTTATTATAAAAAGTATAATGCCTATCGCAAAAAGGGCATAATAATGCGATCCGCCTGAAACAGCCTCACCCATTTCCGCCGCAATTGTGGCTGTCAAAGTCCGGACTGGCTGAAGTATGCTTGTCGGAAGGATAGCCGCGTTGCCTGTAATCATAAGGACAGCCATCGTCTCTCCCACTACCCGCCCTATACCAAGCATAATCGCCGCCAAAATCCCGGAAGATGCGGCAGGCAGGGTTACTTTGTAAATTGTCTGCCATCTCGTGGCACCAAGGGCAAGAGAGCCTTCCTTGTAACTTTTTGGAACAGATGTTATGGCATCTTCTATGATTGAAACGACTGTCGGCATAGCCATAAACGCAAGCATGATTGAACCGGCTAATGCGGTCAAACCGCTTGGAAGATTGAAAATCGTCTTTAAAAACGGGGCAAGGGTTACAATTCCGATAAAGCCAAGCACTATGCTTGGGATGGCAGCCAAAAGCTCAATGCCGGTTTTTAGGATGTTACGCAACTTTTGAGGGGCAACTTCTGCGACATATACGGCAGATGCAATTCCCAAAGGAACTGTTATTACAACAGCGCCAAAAGTGACAAATAATGATCCCAACACCAAAGGAACAATACCAAACTGCGGAGGATAAGAGATAGGATACCAATTTGTGCCAAAAAGAAAAGAGGTAATACTAACTTCTTTAAATAGAGACAGCCCTTCTTTTAATAAGAAAATAAGGATCAATGCGACAAAAACAATCGAAGCAAAGCCTGAAAAGAAAATCAGCTTTTCTATTAAAAATTCAATCCGTTTTTTCATCTACTATTATTTTACAGGAACAAAATCCATCTTCAAAACAATTTTTTGACCTTCGGGACTAAAGACAAAGTCAAGAAACGATTTTATTTTTTCCGCAGGTTCTCCGTTTGTATAAAACAATAAAGACCTTGCAATAGGATATTTACCATTTTTCACCGTATCAATTGAAGGAAAAACATAGGGTGATTTACCATCTTTGGCAATTGGCACCGCTTTTTGCCTATCATTTAAATAACCAAGCCCTATATAGCCAATCGCGGAAGAATTGGAAGCCACCTCTTCGACTATTGCTTGTGAAGACGGCATCATAAGGGCGCTCTGGTTAAATTCGTCTTTATTATTCTTATCTCCATGTTTGATGACATGTTCTAAAAAGAAAACATGCGTCCCTGAATTTCTGTCACGGGAGAGGGCAACAATCTTTTCATCTTTGCCGCCAACCTCTTTCCAGTTTTTTATTTTGCCGGTATAGATATCAGCCAACTGCTGCATTGTTAATTTGCTTACAGGATTTGAGGGGTTTATGACTATTGTTACTCCATCGTTTGCGACATGAAATTCTTTTGGATTAATTCCGCGTTTTTTCGCCATTTCAATTTCACTTGGCTCCATGTTGCGAGATGCTTGCGCGATATCCGTAGCACCGCTTATGAGCGCCGCAATTCCCGTACCGGATCCGCCGCCTGTAATGGCAAGAGAGATATCGCTGTGTTCTTTCATAAACACTTCAGCCCAGGCCTGGCCAAGGTTAACCATGGTATCTGAACCGCGAACCTGGATGGCTTTATTGCCGGAACCGCAACCCAAAAGAAAAGCAACAGATAGTAAAAGAAGAAGAGAAGCAAGAATTACTTTTTTAAACATTATACCCCTCCTAAACAAATAAACTTATAAGTAAGTATATAATGACAATGTTACGGGAATGTTACGACAATGTTACGGAGATGTTACAATCTTTTCCATATCACGCCAAAAAGCCGATTTTTCTCTTGGGTTTTTCAGGCTTCTTAATAATTTGCTCTATTGCTCTAAAGATAGATTCAATTTCGACATCGTGCTTGCCAACCTTCCCCTCAAGCTCCTTCATTTTTTCCGCTATAAGTTTGTTGTTTTCCATAAAAGTTCTTAATTTTGTAAAAGTTCGCATTATTTGAATATTTACTTGTACCGCCCTGTCACTTTTTAAAACAGAAGAAAGCATTGCAATACCATTTTCTGTGAATACATAAGGGGGTCTCCTTATTCCACCCCAACTTGACATTCCAATATGGAATATCAAGTTTTCAAATTCTTCTTTATTCAACTGAGACATAAAATCATCAGGGAATCTCTTAATATTCCTCTTCACCGCCTTATTAAGGTTAAAAGTCTCAACCCCATAAAGCTCCGCCAAATCCCTATCCAACATCACCTTCAATCCTCTTATCATATAAATCTTATTCTCGATAACTTCCACAGGAATCAAATTGCTCATAATAAAAACACCTCCACCCAGGTACTAGCAATTTTCATGCCACGGATTAGATAGTAGAAAGCAGTGAGTTAAGAGTAGAAACGACGGGAATTCGGCAATTATTGGCGATAACTCGGCAGGTTAATCATAAAACATCGCAAAGCGATACTATCATTGGACATTGGACATTCGACATTCTTTTCATCTCACGCCAAAAATCCCATTTTCCTCTTAGGCTTTCCAGGAACAGCCAGCAAAGGAATTTTGACAGGCTTTTTAAAAAGGTGAACAAGGGGTTTTCTTTGCGGAATTTACCCCATAGACAGAGGAACTCCGAAAACGGGAATTTGTTTTGTTGATATATTGTTGATATAATTAAAAGAGTTTATTGTAAGCCAATTTTATTATGTTGAATTTCTTTAAAAATCTTTTTAAGAAAAATAAATTAAACTATGAATCTGAATTCGTTGTTGAATA
>Ga0208373_1003781_pt1 | contig 14436 bp, 16 predicted proteins | sample RifOxyC2_FD_184036 | JGI IMG/M metagenome (GOLD analysis project Ga0208373, IMG submission 184036) | Soil microbial communities from Rifle, Colorado - Rifle Oxygen_injection C2 (SPAdes) | ecosystem: Environmental > Terrestrial > Deep subsurface > Rock core/Sediment | place: Rifle, Colorado...
GGGTTCACGGAGATGCACATGACAGTCGATTAATCCCGGAATTACGTATTGGTGAGTTGCATCGATGACCTGGGTATTGTCATTTGCCTTAATATCATTTGATACTGCTTTGATTTTTCCATCCTTGATAAAAATATCTGCATGGCCATCAAGCCCGGTTGCAGGATCCACAACATGCCCACCCTTTATTAACACCTCGTTACTTATCACTTTCATGAGATAATGTGTCGCCCTTTCAGGGCTAAAAATATTATTAAATCGTAACAGTTCAGCCACATTGACAATGGACGCATAATACAACCCCCTTGCCCCCTTTTCTAAGGGGGATTCCGTTAAGTCCCCCTTAAAAAAGGGGGATTCAGGGGGTTGTTTACCTCAACTTATTAAGAAGTTACGGAATTTTTACTAAATATCTTTTAACGGACACGGTTCGCAGACCTTTTTGGGTTTACAAAACATCTTTCCAATGTTTACTAATAAGGCATGGTATTCGTTAAATAACTGTACGTCTTTCGGAAGGTTCTCTTCAAAGAAAGACTTCATATCGTCATAGGTGCTTTCTTCAGGAATAAGTTCATGCCTTGAAAAAATCCTGTGGGTATAGGCATCCACAACAAATGTGGGCATATTCCCCGCATAGAGCAAAATCGAATCAGCCGTTTCCGGTCCGATACCTTTTACAGAAAGCAGTTCGCTTCGAAGTGATTGCAAGTCCCGGGCAAACATCTTCGATAGGTTACCTTCATATCTTGAAAACAGCCAATTGATAAATGTCTTGACACGCTTTGCCTTGACATTGAAAAAACCAGAAGGACGGATAAGTTTTGCCAGCTCTGTTACGCTCAGTTCGTAAATTCCTTCCGGAGAAAGCTTGCCTGCCGTCTTAAGATTTTTGATAGCCTTTTCAACGTTAGACCAGTTGGTATTCTGCGTTAATATAGCGCCAATGACAACCTCGAAAGGGGTTTCTCCCGGCCACCATTGCCGTGGACCCAGTGCTTCAAACATCTTTTGGTATATTTGTAAAAGGGCTTTTGTTTTACGCATCTCCTATACCAAGTTTCGATAAAATACCCATCCTCAGTAACGGCAGCATAATTTCATGATGACCTGTAATAGCATATCCGTACGGGGACGGCCTTTTTAAGACATTCGTTTGCGGTCTGTAGTGTTGAATCATGTCCATATTTACCGTCACAAAATTTTCAACCTTTTTGCCTATATTCCTTGCAATGCAAAGCGCTTTGAGAAAAACCTCCGGCATGATGACGGCAGAACCTATGTTTAACCACACACCTCCTTCCAGTTCAGAAACCACAGAGGCGAGGATTTTAAAGTCAATGTGGCTTGATTCTCCCAAATCCTTTCCGGAAACATTCGGATGCATGTGAATTGTATCCGTCCCCAATGCAACATGAACCGTGGCTGGGATGTTTAGTCTTGAGCCCCAGACAAGCAAGCTCAATTCCTGGTACGTATTCTTGTCTTCGATTATTTTATTTCCTAATGCCCGCCCAAGACCGATGCCATCTTTTGTTCCTTTTCCGGATGCAACTTGAAAAACATCTGCCGTCTCCCTTGCCATGCCAAAACTGCCGTCTTTCAAGCTGGCTGCCACATCCTCAGAAGTTGCGCCAATGAGCGAGACTTCATAATCGTGGATTGCACCAGCGCCATTCATGGCAAGCGCCGTTATTATTCGACGTTTCATGAGATCTATAATTACCGGCGACAAACCACATTTTATTACATGCGCCCCAAGAGCCATTACTACAGGGCGTTTGTTCTGGTGCGCTAGCACTATCGCTTCAATCACCTTCCGTAAATTTGATGCAGCTAATATCTCTGGTAAGGATTCGAAAAAGGCAGGTATTCCGTCAGCAGGTAACACGGGCTTGGCGAACAGGTTGATGTTTGAAAGATTCTTTCGTTTCTTTATTGAATAAGTTTTAATCCTCCGGAGGTCTAAAGGTTTAAAAGAATCGGTTTCTCGTTTACGTTGTTTCGCCATCCAAGTTCCTTCCTTGAAGCTAATCGCTCATTAAGGAGCTAGTATTGCCTCGACAGGACATACGGACACACAGTTGCCGCAATCAGTACAGAGGTCTGCATTAATTATCCTCAACTCTCCTGATTCCGATATGGCGTTTACAGGGCATTCGCTCTCACAGGCCCCGCAATTTATACATTCATCAGTTATTTTATGCGCCATTGTTTCTCCCCTTTCAATTCAGAATGGCATTTATCTTATTTTCAAAAATTTCACGACCATTTACAACACAAATTTCTATCTTCAATGTCCATACAGGAAAGTCCCAGATACTAAGGTTGGTCCCTATTTTTACCCTATCTTTTTGGGTAATGACAATTGCATCTGGTTTCATGCCTTGCGCCTCTGCATTCAATCCCTGTAATTCAGAAAGGGTATAGACATGATGGTCTGGAAATACGCGAATACCGGCTATTTCAGCCCCTAAACCTTCTATGCTTTTCCTGAACGATACAGGATTACCTATAGCACAGAACACAAAGACCCTTTTACCGCGTAAACAATGAATATCTAACTTCGTTGCATCTTTTGCTGATTCCAAACAAATCGGTTTATGAACTGTTTCTATAACAGGGACGCCACCGGTAATCTTACGCAACCGGTTGGTAATAACTGTGATTTTATCACGACTGCATTGGTCTACGTGGGATAGCAAAATCATGTTAGCTCTCTTGAGTCCTTCCAATGGTTCCCGCAACATGCCTCGTGGAATTATCTGTTCATGCCCAAATGGATTCAGTGCATCAACGATTACAATATTTAGATCCCTTGCCAGGCGAAGGTGCTGAAATCCATCATCCAGCACGAGACATTCTGCCTGAAAACGTTTGATTGCCTCTCGTCCGCCTTTAACACGGCTTTTATTCAGCAGGTGCGGAACGTCAGGAATATTTTCCTTAAACAAGAGATACTCATCATTACAGATATTTTTATCAGGAAAGGTAGTTTCTTGCCTTATGTTGGCGGCATAACCCCTGCTGAGGATAGCAACCCTTTTACCCTTCGCCCGTAAATATCGCGCAATGTGCTCTACAACCGGTGTCTTTCCTGTTCCTCCCACGGTAATGTTTCCAACACTGAATACAGGAACGGGAAGACGAACGCATCTCAGAATACCTTTCTTATAAAAAAAAATACGAGTTTTAACTACAAACCCGTATATTCTTGAAAAAGGATACAATACCTTTCGAATTATTCTGGAGCAAATATCAGAACGCTCCTCTTCCACGACTTTTAAATAATATTCTCTAAAAGTAGGGATGGGTAATTACTGCAAAAAATTTTTCAGATTTCCGAACTTATCAAAGCATTCTCTGACAAAAGCCAGGAACGGGTTTATTTTAGTGGTACAGACCAATACGCCTCGTCTAAAAATTGCTTCCAGGAGCGATATTTATCTGAACAAAGTTTCAAGCTTAGTATGGGGCTATGTTTTGGCTTGACAGGCTTACGTATTAACTTCATTCTCGCCTGTATAGGAGTTCTGCCCCCTTTCTTTTTATTACAGTCTGTACAGGCGCACACGATATTCGTCCATGTGGTATTTCCATTATATGCCTTCGGTACAATGTGGTCTAAGCTGAGTTCTGATGTCGGAAACCGTCGGCCACAGTATTGGCATTTGTTTTCATCCCGTGCAAAGATGTTCCGCCTGTTAAATTTTACATTGGATTGCGGAAGTTTTTCATAAAACAAAAGACGGATAATCTTTGGCACTGCAATTTCAAAAGATACGGTTCTGATCCAGCTTGTATTATCTTCATCGGGTAAACCTGATTTTACCTTGTAGAGGGAAACGTCTTTCCATGTTTCGAAATTGTAAGAACTGAATTTCCCATCGTCCACGGAAATAACTTCGGCAGTTTCCTTGCATAATAAGACAAATGCCCTCTTTGCCGAAATTACGTGGAGTGCCATGAAAAACTTGTTTAACACCAATACACTAGATTCTAATGCGGCAACCTGTTGCATATTAGTAAATCCTCAATACAAAACAAGTATCTATTGTGTCAAACTGCTACCTGATGAATTCACCGCAACGATGCTGAGAATGAACGCTTCAAAATACTTTTCAAAAAGAAATTATAAAATAGTATTGCTAAAATTATAACAATCAATGCTGTGTAATTCAAGGGAATTGTATTGCCCCAAACTGATCCAGAGTTCCGTATCCTTTGCCAGGATTGAACGACTTTCGAATAGACGCAGTAACAAATTCCTTTGCCTGAACAACGGCCTCTTTTAGACCAAAACCTTTTGCCAGACAGGTGGCTATCGCCGAGGCATAGGTGCAACCCGTGCCATGGGTATTTTTTGTTGGTATGTATTCACCCTCAATATATTCAAAGGACTTCCCATCATACAGGATGTCAACCACCTTGCCTTCATTTTTCATATCCCATGATTTCCCTGCATGTCCGCCTTTTATGAGCACGTACGCAGGACCTAGCTGGTGGATGTATTTTGCGGCTTTTTCTGCGTCAGAAGGAGTTTTTATATTTATACCTGAGATATATTCCGCCTCCGGGACGTTTGGCGTAACAACCAGGGATAGGGGGAATAATTTTGAAGTGAGGGCATTAACGGCATCGGCAGATAACAACCTCTTTTTATTCTTGGATATCATGACCGGGTCTACCACAACATGCTTGATGTTATGTTCTTTGATTTTCAGACTAACTACATCCACAATGCCCTTGTTCAGCAACATCCCTGTCTTAACGGCATCCGTACCAATGTCAGTCACTATGGCATCTATTTGTTGACCCACAAAGGATGCTGGTATTTCGAAAATGGATTGTACACCGAGGGTATTTTGGGCTGTTAAAGCGGTAATGACGGTTGTTGCGTATCCACCTAAAGCCGTGATTGTCTTAATATCCGCCTGAATACCAGCTCCACCTCCTGAGTCAGAACCGGCAATGGTGAGGACTTTATACTGCGATGGGACTTGTTTCTTCATCTGGAGAATAAAACCCAAAATAGTCTGGCCCTTCAGTTGCTTCAATTATTAATGAGTACTCTAATTCAATCATTTTTAATGTTAGCGCATCTCAATGTGTTTTTTCACATCTACTTCATTTAAAGATTATCATTTTTTCAGTCTTGAAAAGCTTCAGATGTCCGATGTTTTCTACTTCTTTTGCGCATAGTTCTATAAAACGACCGAAAACATCATCGTATTTTCTGAAAAATACTTTAACAGACTTCTTTGTTGAATCAAACCAACTTGCTCCATTTAATTTTACCAACTGTTCGCAAGCACTCATTAGTCATTCTTCTTTAGGAATTTTAGGCTGTCTTTCATTATTGTTATGATGAAACATGTGAAACGAAAACATATAAACATATGAGAACAAATATGGATCCATTGATTACAATTTTATATTTTTCCCAAAAATCAGAATGACTTTTTCTTGATGCTTTTGATAATTTTAAAACTTCCCTTTTTTTCTCTTTTCCAGGTAATTGAACCATGTGGTTTTGTGTAGAAGTTATTTACACACTGTAACTATTTATTTTTCAAATTACTCACATTCTGACATTTGTTATATAACATTTAAGTATATCATCGACAGAAAGTTTATGAATATTTAGAAGTTCCTGTATTTTCCTTTCCGATAAATCATTAAAATCAAGGTTTTTGAATTCCGTAAAAAAAGCTTTTACGCTTTTCGTGAGTTTACCAAGTCCCTTTTCTCTCATAATTTTAACTTCTTCATTAAAACCTGCCGAACTATTAACTTTATTAGTAGGAATAATCATAATTTTCTTTAAATCTTTTGGCATTATTCTTTCCAGTAGTCCTTTGAAACTTTGTAAATCTTTGCCAGATATGTTTCGCAGGCATCTATAATTTTTTCTGCTTCTTCCAAATCTTCTTTTGCAGTATCAGCGTCAAGATAGCTTTCAATATCATAATCACCCATTTGTCGGCCATTAAACAATTTTTCTATTATTTTTGTAAATGATGCAGGAAACTCCTTTGGTTTGATAAACTCTTTGTTAAAAGCGCCTAAGGTCTGTCCGTGCGATGAGAAATGTAATCCCTTCGATAGCAACACAGCGGAAATGGCATGAAATACCGCATAATAAGAACGGGAAACAGAGTCATCATATCGTTCATTGTCAAAATCTATCCGGGCTGTTTTCAGTTTTTCACGAGCCTTTGAGAGCATCGCCTTTATAACATCGATGTCACCGATTGGCTTCATAATTCAAATCCCTCTTTTAATATATTCAGCCCTAAGGGAAATCGTTTTTTTCTTTCCCATTCTTTTTCATCACAAACGATACATCCTATTAAAGCATAATATTTATTCATTATTTCAACGCTTTCGTCCAGTATCACTTCCTGAAAATCTTTTTCTCTTTTATTAAGGACAATTAAGATGTCATAATCCGATCCCTCATAGAAATCGCCCCTTGCGCGTGAACCAAATAGAATAATTTGCTTTATGCGATTCCCCAGTTTTTTTCTTACATTATTTGCGAACTCCTGAGATATTTTGTCTGCCTGATTTCTTTTTGCCCCGCTCAGGACTGTATGCTTACTAACGAGCATTGTTTTTTTCATATTTTGCTTTTTCCTCCGCAGCTAACGGAATATCTGCTGGTTTTGTCGCTGTGCTTTTAAATATTTCTCAGTGGTGTAATTAAGCATTTAGCCACTCTCCTGAGTAATTTTTTACCCATATGGATGGTTTGCGATCTCTTTTAGAGTCGATATGATGTCTACTATTGAATAACCGAGAGTATTTCTCGAAAATATGAAAGAATCCGAACCCATAAGTTTTTATGGTTCTACAGAAGGCAGACTGTATATGAATCACTTTTGTTGCGTCGGCTGTTCCGCTTCTTCTGACTGTGTTGTTTCTTCTTCGGCTGTTTATTCCTCTACCGGCTGACCTTTTTTGGCTTTTTGTTCTGCTTTTGTTTTTGCTTTTATTGCCGCCTCTTCCTCACGTTGTTTTTGCCGGCGTTTTTTCTCCGCCTCTCTTAAATCATATTCTAGTTCTTTATTAAGCTTATCCGGGTCTGTTTTTGAATCGTCAACGTAAATTTGCCGTGGCGTCTTAAATTCTATACTAACCCGGTCACTACCGCAGCTTAAAAGTGACATGGGGAGGATAGTAACTATCGATACTATTTGTAAGATGTGCCAATAGCTGTGCATGAAAACTCTCCTTTATTTAGCGTGATTTCCTAAGACACGTTGGATATTCTCTACAGAAGGGTTTTTGATTACCCCTTTTTCTGTAATGATGGCCGCAATATTTTTTGCAGGGGTAACATCAAAAGCAGGATTGAAGACCTTGACCCCCTCAGGCGCAGTCCTCTTGCCGAATCCGTTGGTGACCTCTTCAGGAGAACGCTCTTCGATAGGGATATCATTTCCTGATTTTATGCTTAAATCAAAGGTAGAAACCGGCGCCGCAACATAGAATGGAATCCCGTGTTCCTTTGCCAGGATGGAGACGCCGTACGTGCCGATTTTGTTGGCGGTATCACCATTGGCGGCGATTCGGTCAGCCCCTACAATTACGCATTGTACCTTTCCCTGTTTCATAACATGAGCTGCCATGTTGTCGCATATCAGAGTTACGTCGATTCCTGCTTGCATTAGTTCCCAAGCCGTCAGCCTGGAGCCTTGAAGCAATGGGCGCGTCTCGTCTGCAAAGACCTTGATATGTTTGCCCTGTTCCTTAGCCTTAAAGAGAACGGCTAAGGCAGTGCCATAATCGGCGGTTGCCAGTCCCCCTGCATTACAGTGGGTGAGAACTCCATTATTATCCTTGATGAATTCAGCGCCGTTCTCACCGATTTGTCTGCAAATGGCTTTGTCTTCATTTTGTATCCTGATTGCTTCCTGGAGGAGGATTTCTTTTATGTCCTTAACGGACTTGCCCTTGTTCTCTTGCGCGACGCGTTCCATGCGCGCAAGTCCCCAAAAGAGGTTGACTGCGGTGGGACGGGATGAACCTAAATAAGTTGTTACACGCTTGAGTTCCTTTAAGAACGCATCAGCATCCTTTGCCTGTACCTCTTTAATACCTAACACCACACCCATAGCGCCTGCAATACCGATCGCCGGCGCGCCTCTTACCATGAGAGTCTTAATTGCGTGCCAGATGCTCTTGATATCCTCACAATAAACGTATTTTAATTCATTGGGCAAGAGTGTCTGGTCGATGAGTCGGATACGACCATTGACACCTCCATCCCATTCTATCGTTGGTAGTGGCATTTCATCTCCCTTGTGAAATAATTCATTTAGACAGGATTAAGAAGATTTACAAGATTCCTTGTTTTATTTTATCCTGTAAATCCTGTCTTATATTAAAACCTGTCCTCGTGAAAACGGGGATTCGAAACGGTAAAATATTGTATTTACAATAGTCCAAGTTCTGTTCTTATCTCTTTATCCTTTTTTGCTACTTCGTCTGCAAGCTTCTTTTTGTATGAAACGAGCTTCTGTCTCAATTTTGGATCTGATACGCTTACTATCTGAACCGCTAATATCGCGGCATTAATGGCCCCGGACTTTCCAATACCCATCGTAGGCACGGGAATACCCGATGGCATTTGCACCATGGAGAGTAGTGAATCCAATCCACCCAGCCCGGAGGTCTGCAAGGGAACGCCAATGACAGGAATGGGGGTTAAACTCGCTATAACCCCTGCAAGGTGCGCAGATCCTCCAGCAGCAGCAATAATCACTTCGTACTTCTTTTCCGCCTCGATAGCATACGCATGGGCTCTTTCCGGCGAACGATGGGCGGATATGATATTTACGTCAAAATCTACCTCGAACTCCTTCAGCATATTTATGGCTTCCTTCATCGTTTCGAGGTCTGAATTGCTACCCATGATAATTCCGATTTTTTTGTTTGCCATTATTCACCTCCAGTTAGTCCCCCTTACCAAAGGGGGACTTCGTCGTGAGCTCAGTCGAACGATTTAGGGGGTTTGTGTTTTTTCCTGAGTTATCCCCGTTTTCACGAGGACAAGTTTACAACCCCCTTGCCCCCTTTTCTAAGGGGGATTTTACACTTCACACCACCTTAAAAACCGCTTAAATAAAATGAAAATTCCTACACAACCTAATTATGTTAACAAAGAGTTATATATTTGTGTAATAAAATTTGGGAAGAATGCGGATAAAGTGTCTGTGGCAGATTTGGTCTGTTTACGGAGACGATTCAGGTACGGAATATGGTGCGGTTTATTTAATAGATGACGTGCTGTGGCTGATATATTGACATTACCACTCTCGGTGACCATATTTTCGTGTATTTCTAAATCTTCGTCTATCCCGTCTGAAATTGCACGTGTAACAACAAAAGGAATTCCCATGGCGTGTGCCCGTTCTGCAATTGCAAAGGATTCCATATCGACGGCTATTGCAGAGGTTTGGTTTCCGACATGTTTTTTTACTGAAGACTGACGAATGATTTTGTTAACGGTTAGAATGTCTCCACAATGTGATTTAAAGGCGTCATTACCGCATAATTTAATGGCCAAATCCATAATTGTTGCGTCACAGGATAGTGTAGAATCAATCTGGATTTCCCCTTTCAGTTCTTCCTGGGATGAATAGAGGACGTGTTTCCCGATAACTAAATCCCCAACACCCACCGCAGGGTTTATACTACCCGCAAAACCTGAAGAAACCATTAACTGTATCCTGAAACATTTTAATAGGTGCTGGATAATATCAGAGACATTTTTACCTATACCCATCTGAACAAGGGTTAATGGAAAACCGCAAAATTCCGACTGATAGAATGTGGCATGGGCATGCCGGATCTTTTTCAGGATATTGACCTTTGATTTCAAACACGCAATTTCCTGACTTAATGCAAAGAATATCGCTATCATAAATCTTCCTAATTCAAACGTACAAGGAATTTCAAACCGGTAGGGGTAATTCATGAATTACCCTTACATGCAAATAGAAATAGTTGCCGAAGGCCTAATTTAGTAATAAACAAATAGAATCAAATTTGGTTATAATTTTCAATACAATTATAAAAAAGTACGACCTATTGCAATTATAATTCAATTCCTTGGTAAAATTTATGTTCGGGAAAACTGTTCCCCTTCTTTTGTTCTTCTTTGCCAAGGGGAATGTGATGGCGCAATGTTTTTGCTACGGTGTTTCATACGACTTTATAGAAACAACACGTTAAATAACGCTTGACAGTATTAAACAATTGGTATAGCATTTTACATTTAAATATTACTGGTTTTTCGCTTTTATCATAAAAAATGGAGTCCTGCCTCTTATGAGGGTTTCACTGTCGTTAGTGTCTTCTTTGACAAAATATCTGATTAAGAACCGGTTTTTATCAAAGAAACGGTTCCCCCTGGTATTGATGCTGGAAGTCACCCATGCATGTAACCTCGCCTGCGAGGGCTGTGGCCGCATACATGAATACAAAGATACGATGCGAGAAACATTAAGTATTGAGGAATGTATTCGGGCAGTGGAAGAGAGCCCCACGCCGGTTGTCACTGTCACAGGTGGTGAGCCGCTGATGCACCCGGAAATCGATAAGATTATCAGGGGTATCTTGAATAAAAAACGGCATATCTATTTATGCACGAATGGCGTGTTATTAGCTGAGGCAATAAAAAAGCTGAAACCCAGTAAATATTTTAATATCAACGTCCACATCGACGGACTTGCAAAGACGCACGACGCTATTGCCGGAAAAGGGGTCTTTGCGCGCGCCACCAACGCTATCCGTGCGGCAAAACAGGCAGGATTTAAGGTCTGCACAAATACCACAATATATAAAAATACCAGTGAAGAAGAAATTAAAGAATTATTTTCGTTTCTGGATGAGCTGGGTGTGGATGGTATGCTGGTATCTCCTGGTTTTAGTTTTGAACACAACGAGAATGAAATATTCCTTTGCCGAAAAGAGGTACAAGAAAAATTTGGATTTATTTACGGAATCTCAAAGAGATATAAGATATTAAACTCTCCCTTATATTTAAAATTTTTAAAGGGAGAAAGGAACCTAAAGTGCACGCCCTGGGGAAACCCAACTCGTAACTATTTAGGTTGGAAAAGCCCTTGCTACCTCATTACGGATACCCATTACAAAACCTTCGATGATTATATGGAATGTACGGATTGGGACAAGTATCAGGAAGGGAATGACCCCCGCTGTAAGAATTGCATGATGCATTGCGGGTTTGAGCCTACCGTAGTACTGGAAGGCGGAAAACGATTATCTGATATCATAGAAATGGCTAAGTGGAACTTTAGCTAGATTTGTTATGATTTTTGGGTAAGATTGCGGTATTTACCTAATGCGAACAAGGGAAAGTAATTCCGGTACATATGGTATTTTAGGTAAAAGACCTTAGGGAAGCCCGTTGCTGTAAATTCAACCTCGTCCCAGCTTCCATCCTCTTTTTGCCCCGTTAAGAGAAATTTTATACCCTTTTCTACAGCATCTGATTTTACTTCACCAGCTGCGAACAACGTCAGCAGCGCCCATGCCGTCTGTGATGACGTGCTTCTGCCAATTGCCTTCAGTGATGGGTCGTCATACGACTTTATGGTTTCACCCCATCCACCATCAGAATTTTGGACACTTTTCATCCACTCAGCGGCTTTTTTGATGTATGGCTTGTTCATATCCTCTCCGACCGCTAGGAGTGCGGCAAGTACAGACCACGTGCCATAAATATAGTTTGCGCCCCAACGCCCAAACCACGAACCGTCTTTTTCTTGTTCTTTTTGGAGAAATTCTACGGCCTTTCTGATATTAACGTATGTCTTGCTAAACCCAACACGCCCCAAAAATTCCAGGCATCGACCTGCGACATCGCTTGTACTTGGGTCTAATAATGCATTAAAATCTGCGAAAGGTATGTGATTTAAAATTGCCTTATTGTTATTGCGGTCAAATGCTCCCCATCCGCCATCATCACATTGCATGGCCTGAATCCACCTCAACCCACGCAAAAATGTCTTTTCCTTGTGTGATGCTTCTGGTAGTGATATGCGCTGTAACGCCATAAGCACAGCAGCGCTGTCGTCAGTATCGGGGTAAAACTCGTTGGCATACTGGAAGTACCAGCCACTTGGTTCTTCTACCTTGCACTTCAATGCCCAGTCTCCGAAATTCCTGACTTCCTTACTGAGCAGCCACTCTCCTGCCCTTTGTAATGCTGGATGAGTGCTGGATATTCCTGATTCATGAAGTGCGATAATTGCCCAGGCTGTATCCCAAACGGGAGATACGCAGGGCTGTAAATAAAGCTTGTCCTCTTCATAAACCACCAGTTTCTCGACTTCTCTTAGCTGGCTTACCAGCGCTGGGTGATCGTCTGAATAGCCAAGGCATTTCATGGCAAATATGGAATTAACGATTGCCGGCCATATGGACCCCAATCCGCCGGATTTCTCAAGATGTTCAAGCATCCATTTTTCTGCCTTCCGGAGGGCGATCTTTCTAACAAATTTAATGGGGTGCTGTTCGTAACGCCTGAAAATACTATCAGCGTCAATAAAGAAATTGTGCCAGCACCATCCCGACTGGTCTCTCTTAATGCGGTAGACCACCTTATCACGGGGAACGAGGTAGAGTTCTTTCAGCAGATCATCCCCTACTGGAATATGCGGCTTTTTATCAATGGCAATAGAGAGGGGGACGACAATGCACCTCGACCAATACGACATCTCGTAAATGCTAAAATAAAAACCCGGCGGGAAAAGAATCATTTCAGCAGGGACGGCAGGTACCGCTTGCCAGTCAACCTGTCCAAACATAGCAAGGTAAATCTTGGTAAAGCAGTTGGTCTTCATTATGCCGCCCATATCAAGAATGCACTTCTTTGCCTTCTGCATAAAGAGTTCATCGGCAGAATATCCGGCCAATTTCAAGGCAAAATAGGCCTTTACCGAGGCGCTAATTTCACTGGGTCCTCCATAATAAATATTCCAACCGCCGCCAGGAAGTTGATGTTCAAGGAGGAGGTTCACAGCCTTTCTTTGCTTCTCATGATCTACCTTTCCGAGAAAGTGCATGAGCATGATGTAGTCTGATGTTACGGTTGTATCTGCCTCTAAAATTCCTACCCAGTGTCCATCGGAATGGTTTTGATTGCTGAGCAGATATTGTTGTGCACTGTTTATGGCGCTATCCAATGGATTTTTGGCTAATAAATGAGTATCTATGCCAGTCCTCACAGGAATGCTTTCAAATCTTAATTCATGCCTGGGCAGTTCGGTAACCGGGTATTTCCCATTTCCGTTCCCATTCCCATTTCCATGGAATTTATAGATACGTGTTTCTAATCGTTCTAAAAAGTTAGATAAGAAATTTCTCATGCTTCAGAAACCCTCAACAATTACATAGGTGTGTCAATTACAGCTATCTTCCTAAATATTAAGTAGGTAATTATCATTAGGTTAAGTAAATAGTCGATGCACAAAATAACAAATTTATAAGTCAATTTCAAGTAAAACTTGCTTTATTTCATAGCTTGTTATAGTATGAATCCGTACAACCAATGGGATAATCAAGGTAAAAATTTCTTTTATTTAAGTTTTGGGTATAGTTACGAGTGAAGGTTATAGGTGAAGTTACAAGCTCAACTCGCAATTATGAATATGATTATGCTGCGCTATGACTCTGCTTATTTATGACGACATCTTCTTACAGCATGATACCGGGTACGGCCATCCTGAAAATGCCAAAAGGCTTGAAAATACTGTAAAATACCTTCGGGCGAGCAGACTTTGGGATCAATTGAGAGTGGAGAGACCTCGTGCCGCATCATTGGAGGAAGTCAAACTGGTTCATCCGCAATCTTACATCGAGACTATCAAGCAGATCGCAGATACCGGTGGTGGTTGGCTGGATGGCGATACGGTAGTTTCCCGCGCATCATACGATGCGGCTGTTCATGCGGCAGGCGCACCCCTGACGGCCATTGATTTAATCATGAAAGGGGAAGAGAAAAATGGTTTTTGTCTGGTACGTCCGCCGGGACACCACGCCACTCCCGCAAGAGGGATGGGCTTTTGTCTCTTCAATAATGTAGCCATTGCGGCAAAATACCTGCAGTCAAAGTACCATCTGGAAAAAATCCTTATTGTTGACTGGGATGTCCACCACGGGAATGGCACACAGGATACATTTTACAACGACCCAACGGTGTTGTATTTCTCAATGCACCGATACCCGTTTTATCCCGGTTCAGGCAGAAGAGAGGAAGACGGTCAGGGCAAAGGAAAGGGGTTCAACATCAATGTGCCCCTTTCGTTTGATACGATGCCTGAAAGATACATTGAAATATTTACGGATGTTATGGAACAGAGGGTAAATCAATTTGTCCCCGAATTTATTATCATTTCCGCA